>Ga0335078_10002195_pt1 | contig 29601 bp, 18 predicted proteins | sample Lox_Sample_32_FD_206711 | JGI IMG/M metagenome (GOLD analysis project Ga0335078, IMG submission 206711) | Soil microbial communities from Loxahatchee National Wildlife Refuge, Florida, United States - Lox_Sample_3.2 | ecosystem: Environmental > Terrestrial > Soil > Wetlands | place: USA...
TGGCGCTCATGGGCACTTCGTTGAACTTCTTCACCTCCATGCCATCCGCCACAAAGGCCCGCCCGCTTTCGTGCGACTCGCCGTAATGTCCCATGTGCCACTCATGCAGCGTGGACTCCAACTGGCTGTAATGCTCGTCGGCGATCAGGTCGGCAATGGTCTTGCGAAAGTCCCACAGGAAGCGGTCGCTGGCTGCGGCGCTTTCCACCACCTGCCCGGTGAGCACAGGCATCCAAGACAGGGGATCGTAGCCCCGCCGCTTCTTGAACTGCGCGATCATGTCGTCGGTCCAGTTCTGCGAGCCGGCCTCCCAGCTATCGTTGATCACGTAACGGATGCCACGCTTGCCCATGTAGTCTGCGCCCACCGTCTTCTTGTAGCTGTCCAGGTAAGTTTCCATGTAGTTCTTCACATCGTTGTGGTTCAGCTTGTCGACTTCCAGGCCCGTGGCCTCGGGGGTCGCCGGATGGTTGGTGATTCCCAGGAGTGAATAGCCGAACCGGAGTACGATCCAGTTGCCGGCGGGAGGGGTCCAGTCGAGCGTGCCGTCCGCGCGCAGCTCGGAAGTGAGGTCGACCACATCGGACTTGGAAACGGCTTTGGCGGTAGTATCGGGCGGGGTCGCGAACTGATAGAGGTCGGGCTCGGGAGTGAAGGCGGCCTTCTCTTCGAACCGGTTGACGCGCGCTCCCGTATGGAGCACCAACTCGGCGATCTCATAGTCAGTGGGAGGCGGCCCAATCTTGATCCCCAATGAAGCAGGGTCGACGCCGCTCAACCATGCAGGCAAAGGAGGAGGGGGTGTCCGCTTGAAAACCACGCGGAAGAATCTCGCCTTCACAGGAGGGAATGAAACGGTGTGTTCGGGAGCGCCACCGTCCGGAAGCTTCACGATGGTCCGGAAATTCTGCCCGTCGTCACTCGACTCGAGGGATTTCTCCGGACTGGAGATGCCGGCAACCAGCGCCGAAATCCAATCCAGATCTTTGACCACGATCGTAATAGCGCGAATGGTTTGGGGCTCCGTAAATTCGTACTGAATCCAGGCGCTCTGGCCGGCGGCTGGAATGGGAAGCTTGGCTGTTTCTTGCAGATCCCCGTCGCTGAGCATCGCGGTGTCGGGCGTGCCGGCGCTCGCCGTGATCCTGGGGTGCAGAGATTCGATGGACATATCACTGGCCGGACAGCGGTAAGCAATGACGACTGAATCCGCATAAAACTGGGGGACCGGTTTGGACCCATTGGGGGCGGGCATCACATCGTGAGTGCTGATGTTCTGAAATGCCCCCGTGTTCGATGGGGGATGAGCCAGCGAGCCCGTGAACGGCTTGCCGCCCTCAACGAGAGTCTCGCTCCACACATACTTCTTCATTCCCTGCGATGGCGGTACCCACGGGCCCCCGGTCTCGCTCCAGCCCGGCGAGCCTGCAATCGCCTCTTCGAGGCCTAGTTGATCGGCGAGGATGGTCGCGTACCTGAAGGCATCCTTCCAATCCGGGGTCATGTACGCCAGGCGCTTTTTTACCACTTGCGGGGTGGATAACGCCGCATCAAAATTCTGGAAGCCACCCAGGCCCACGCGGTGCATCCACTCCAGGTCCAGCTTGATGCCTTCCTTGGTGATGTTGCCGTTCATCCAGTGCCACCACACCCGCGGGCGTGCACCCTCCGGCGGATTCTCGAATCCGCTCTTGAGCGAATCAGGTTTGTTCTGAGCGATGGCAGTGCAGGCGCCGAGTAACAGCATCATGGCGGCGGAGATTAGTTTCCTTGATCGAGGATTCATGGTGTCACCCTTTCTGTTACTCGTTGGTTTTTCGCTCCCCTAAACGAGAGACGATGACTGGCTGAAGCGCGACGCCTGACCCAAGCGGCAATGACCATTGTCAGAATTGGCGTCGCGAGGAAAGACGGCCAAAAGAGGGCTATTCCGAGCGCGCAACCGCTGACAAAGCTTGCCGAGACTATGATGGCGACTTCCTTCGGCGTTGCGTGCCCCTTCAGTATGGCGTAGTATGCGATGAGACCTGTCGGTATCCCAAACATCGCGCCGACCATACCACCTTCAAGGCAGGCCACCAAGAGGGCGTCCTTTCCGCAGCCGTACCCCAGACACCGAAACTGACGAAGTGCTATACGGTACCAATGAGAACGCCCGCCGCGACGGAGCCTAACAGAAGCACGATGAGTTCTATGAGCCTCCTCAAGATTCTCATTCGCTGAGCCTCCGAGGGAACAGATGGCTGATAAAAGAATGGATGGTCATTTCGCTTTCAGCCAGCCACTCTATCCGCTCGTTACTTCCCCGTGCGCAGATGGCTGGGGCCGCATTTCCAGGATCGATTCCGCAACGGGAGCGTTTGCCGGCGCCATATCGACAACTCGTTTCATCAAAAGCGCCGCAACAATCATGAAGAATCCTCCGGCAACCACCGCCGCCAGTCGATTGTTGTGTAAGAGGTGCAACATGATCCAGCCGAAGAAGAGGGAAGCGGTGATCTCAGGAATGGTGATAAAAAAGTTGAAAATGCCCATGTAGACGCCGGTCTTCTCGGCCGGCAACGAGCCAGCCAGAATAGCATAGGGCATGGCCAGGACACTCGCCCAGGCGATGCCCACTCCGGTCATCGAGAGCAGCAACAGAGCCTTATCGTGGATCAGTGCGACCGATAGAAGCCCCGCCGCGCCGCACATCAGGCAGACGCTGTGCGTCAACTTGCGGCCCAGCGACCGCGCCAAGGCGGGCAAGGCGAAAGAGAAGGCAAAGCAGACCGCGGAGTACACGCCGAAACAGATACCTGCCCATTCGACGCCCCGGGTATAAACGGGCGATGTCTCGTCGGGAGCGCCAAAGACGTTGTGGGCCACCGCCACCGGGAAATAGAGCCACATGCAGAAGAGCCCCAGCCAGGTGAAAAGCTGGACCCACGCCAGTTGCTTCATGGTCTGCGGCATGCCGCCGATCGAATGGAGAATTTCAGTCGCGTTGGCGAGCAGGCCGGCCTTCGCCGTTTTCATCTTGGCAAAAGCTTCCGCATCCTCGGGCGGGTATTCCTTGGTGCTGGCGATGGTCCACACCACCGCACCAAAGAAGGCCGCCGCGCCGACATAAAACGACAGTCTCACTGTCAGCGGAATGGTATGTCCGTTGGCCCGATCGTTCGCAACGTGGAAAAGATTGGCCATCATCCAGGGCAGCGCCGAGGCGACCACCGCTCCCAGCCCGATGAAGAGGCTTTGCATGGCGAAGCCGCGAGTGCGTTGCTCGTCCGGCAGAAGGTCCGCCACAAAGGCGCGGAAGGGCTCCATGCTGATGTTGATGGATGCGTCCATGATCCAGAGCAGTCCGGCAGCCATCCAGAGGGCGGAGCACTTGGGCATCAGGATCAGGGCCGACGAGGCCAGGATTGCACCGACCAGGAAATAAGGGCGTCGGCGGCCCAGCCGGCCCCAGGTGCGGTCGCTCATGTGCCCGATGATGGGCTGCACGATCAGCCCGGTGAGGGGCGCCGCCAGCCAGAGGATGGGGATCTGGTCGGGGCGGGCGCCCAGGTACTCGTAAATGGCGCTCATGTTCGCCATTTGCAGGCCCCAGCCAAACTGAATGCCGAGGAACCCAAAACTCATGTTCCAGATCTGCCAGAAACTCAATCTAGGTTTTTCCATGGCTTTCACCCAAATCAGCCGTCAGCTTTCAGCTCTCAGCCCTCAGCAAGAAAGTCGTTTGTCTTGCTGATAGCTGATAGCTGACAGCCGATCACACGACGCTCAGTCAGTCGCCCCTCGATCATAAACCACCGTCAGTTCTCGCAGTCGTTCGCCGATCTCGGGCGTCAGTTGATCGGCGGTGAATCGCCAGCGCCAGTTCCCGCTGCGGGTAGCCGGGAGGTTCATGCGTGCTTCGCTGCCCAGCCCCAGAACATCCTGCAAGGGAGTGATGACGATGTCGGCGACCGAAGCCTGAAGGCAACGGATAAACGACCAGTTGATTTCGCGGCCGTCGGTTCCCAGGTACTTGAGCGTGAATTCTTTTTCGAGCCGGATATTCTCCGCCGTGCGCGTGCTGTCGCCGGCGCCGCTGCTGGTCCACCAGCCGACCGTGGTATCGTTGTCGTGCGTTCCCGTGTAAACCACAAAGTGGCGCTGGTAGTTGTGGGGCTTGAACTCGGGCGCCTGAGGGTCCACACCAAATGCAAACTGGAGGATCCCCATGCCGGGAAAACCGAATCGGTCGCGCAACGCCTCGACCTCCGGAGTAATGACGCCAAGCGTCTCGGCAACAATCGGCAGATCGCCGAGCGCCTTCTGGACTGCCTCCAACATCTCGCCGCCCGGCGCCTTCACCCAGCGACCATTGATCGCGGTGCTCTCGTGACCGGGGACCTCCCAGTAGGCTTCAAATCCCCGGAAGTGATCGAGACGGACCATATCCACCAGCTTCAGCGCCGCGCGAAAACGGTCGATCCACCAGGAGTGTCCCGTCGCGGCCATCGCGTCCCAGCGATAGAGCGGATTGCCCCACAGTTGCCCGGTGGCGCTGAAGTAGTCGGGCGGAACACCAGCCTGCACGGACGGATTGCCGTCCCCATCGAGGTGGAACAACTCGGGGCGAGCCCAGACATCGGCGCTGTCGTGGGCGACGAAGATCGGGATGTCACCCATCACCTGAATCCCGCGCTGGTGACAGTAGTCCTTGAGCGCCGACCACTGTTTGAAAAACTGATACTGCGCGTATTTCTGGACCTCGACCTCGCCGGCCAAGCGTTCCTTCCAGCGCGGCAGGGCATCGGGGTGGCGGGCAGCGATATCGCGCTCCCACTGGTTCCATACCGCCTCCCCGCCGTGCGCTTCCTTCAAGGCCATGAACAGGGCGTAGTTCTCCAGCCAGGAGGCGTTCTGCCGGCAGAAGTTGTCGTAGTCCTCGCACCGCGCCACGGAAGCGCGGGCCCGGAAGTTTTCTGCCGCCTGCTTAAGCAGCGGGAGCTTGTACTGGATCACCCAGCCGAAGTCCGCCTGCCGCTCGGGAAAGTGCGGCATATCCAGGGTCAAATCGTCGCCCGTGAGGTCGCCTTCTTCCACCAGTTTCTCCAGGCTAACCAGCAGCGGATTCCCGGCAAACGCGGAGAAGCACTGATAAGGGGAGTCGCCGTAACCGGTGGGACCCAGGGGCAACACTTGCCAGATGTGCTGCGCGGAGCGAGCGAGAAAATCCGCGAACCGATAGGCTTCCGCGCCGAGGTCGCCGACGCCAAACCTTCCCGGCAGCGAGGTCGGATGCAACAGGATTCCGCTGGAACGGGCAAATTTCATGCCCTGATCGTACCATGTTTCGGTAAGCTAAACTGTGCGCAGTCGTCAGTGATCAGTGTCGGTGGTCAGCTAGCTTGGGGAGCGCTCGGCCGTCAGCTATCAGCCCGCAGCAAGAAAGCGGAATCACGCCACTTGCTTGCTGTGGGTTGAAGGCTGATCGCTGAAAGCCGGTAACTGAGACCTGAGGACTAAATCAGTGAGGCGAGAATGGCCAAGGTTTTTTCCTTCATCGCCGGCAATTCATCGAGGCGCAGCCGGTGTTCTTTGTGGCTTCCGCTCCGCTCGACCCTAACGGTCACGTCAACGTCTCTCCCAAAGGCCTCGATACGCTGCGCATTCTAAACCCCACCTGCGTGGCCTACCTGGACCTCACGGGCAGCGGCATCGAGACCGTCGCCCACGTCAAGGAGAATGGCCGGCTGGTGCTGATGTTCTGTGCGTTTCAGGGCCCACCCAAGATCATGCGGCTGCACGGACGCGGACGCGTTGTGGAAGCCGTGGATGCCGAATTCGTCGAGCTTCGGAACCACTTTCCACCTTTTGAGAGCGCTCGGGGGATCGTCGTGGTCGAAATCAATCGAGTCGCTGAGTCCTGTGGATTTGGCGTCCCGCTTCTTCGGTACGAAGGAGAGCGGTGCCAACATCACGGGTGGGCGCACAATCGGGGACCGGAAGGACTGAAAACGTGTCGTCAGGAGAAGAACCGGAGCAGCATCGATGGTCTGTCGGGCCTTTCGGGTTAGCCGGGGCTCGGGTGGCCGCTGCCTTCTGCCGACTGCTTACTGCTCTCCACCAGGACCGTCTGCGTGGGAAATGGCATCTCGATCCCTTCTTTCTGAAAGCGCTCCAGAATGCGCTTACGCAACTCGCTCTGCACGGCGTATTGATCGACGAAGCGGCGCACTTGCACGCCGAGAGTGAAATCGAGTGTGGAATTGCCGAAGCCGGGGATCAGCGTAGCCGAGGGCGGCGGGTCAGCGAGCAATCCCTCCACTCGATTTCCGCCGGCTTCACCGGGCTGGGCTGCTTGCTTGGCGATCTCCACGAGAATCTGTTCCACGCGCCGCGCGTTCGTGCCGTAGGCAACGCCCACCTGGATGCCCAGCGCCATGCGTTCGTCGGGGAGAGAGTAATTGGTGATCACCGCCTTGGCCAGCACCGAGTTTGGCACAAACACCATATTGTGGGACAGGGGCCGAATCGAGGTGGCGCGCCAGCCGATTCGCACCACGTAGCCCTCTTGGCCCGAATCCAGCTTGATATAGTCACCGGGGTTGATCGGCCGGTCCGCCAACAGGTACAGCCCGGCGAAGAAGTTGCTCAGCGTTTCCTGGAGCGCTAGGGCTACGGCAACGCTGCCGATGCCGAGAGTGGTCCAGATGGCGGTGAGGTGGATCCCGAAGTTTTCCAGCAGGATCACCAGCGCCACCAACGTGAAGAGCAGCTTGGTGAGAAACGCGGCGGGCTGGGTGATACGCTCGAGTTGAGGCTCCTTCTGCCCGAGCCGCCGAAGCCCGAGAATCGCGATCCGGGCAGGAAAGTAAAAAACCACCAGAAGCACCAAGACAAAGATCAGCTTGGAGAGCAGATGTTCGAACTTAAGGGGCAGGGTCAGGTTCTCAAGGGCGGTGTAGAGCGAGGCGAGCACCATGAGGGGAATCGAGAACGACTGCAAGAGCGAAAAGAACCACTCTCCCCGCGTGGCCGCGAACCGCTGCGCATAGCGATGGAAGACGCGGTTGAGGATGAGCCCCATCAACAGTCCGATCGACACGATGACGCCGGCCGCCAGGACATAGAACCTGCCGAGAGGAATGTGGAGGGTGTGTGCCAGGGTTTCAAACATCGCGCCAGATTCCTAACGAGTCGAAAGTGAACATCGCCGCGACTTTCGATGTGCTTTGATTTATGTAATCCTCGTAATCTGTGGATTAGGTCAGCGGACGAATCCGCAAATTGCTTCTTCCGCCGTCAGTTTAACAGGAAAATTAGTTCAGGAGCACCCTCAAAGAGGTATAATCGCGCGCTTCGCCCTGGGTTCCATCGAGAGTGTTACGCTTGAAGGGCGTCTGGCACGGTTGACAAATCGAATGCGCGAGGACGTGCAAGTGAAGACTGTAAGCAGGTGCCTGCTCGCGGCCGCGGTAACGGCTGGAGTGCTGTTGCTGGTCACACCCGGATCTGCGGAAAGCAACCGCAAGGTGATCATCGACCAGGATGCCCTGGGTCCGGCGGGAACCGATCAGAACGCGATTCTGGTGTTCCTCCAGTCGCCGGAGGTTGAGCCTCTGGGGATCACGGTGGTTTCCGGTGATGGCTGGCGCGACGAGGAAGTTGCCCACACGCTGCGGATGCTCGAGATCGTGGGCAGGACCGAGATTCCCGTGGTCCCCGGCGCCGTCTTCCCGTTGGTCAACAGCAAGGAGCGAGCCGAGAATTGGGAAAAGCAGTATGGGAAGATCTACTACATGGGGGCCTGGCACGCCTCCTACCCCGGCTGGGCGTGGCACGAGCCGTCCATCGTCCCGGAACTGAAGGAGGGCAACCCGACCCTCAAAGCATCGAGCGAAGACGCGGCGCACTTCCTGGTGCGAATGGTGCGCCAATACCCCCATGAGGTCACCATCTACGCCGGCGGACCACTCACCAACCTCGCGCTAGCCATGGCGCTCGACGCGCAGTTCCCCGAGCTGGCGAAGGAGTTGGTGGTGATGGGCGGCAGCATCGATCCGCGGACGGACGATCCGGAGTTCGTTCACAGCCCGCAGCGGGAGTTCAATTTCTGGTGGGACCCCGAGGCCACTCACATGGTCCTGCACGGGCATTGGGCGAGGATCGTCTGCACCACGGTGGATATCTCGGTGAAGACCCGGCTTACCCCCGACCTGATCGGCGAGATCGGCAAGGGGCACAACGCTGCTGCCCGGTACGTCTCTCAATACACCCGCGCCGGCAGCTACATGTGGGACGAGTTGGCGGCCGCCGCGTGGATCGACTCCAGCATCATTACTAAAGAGGAGACGCTTTTCATGGACGGCGAGATCGACCACGGCGCCGGCTATGGCAACACGCTGAATTGGGCTCCGGGCATGAATCCGGGCTTGGGGGAACAACTGGTACACGTCCAGCGGGACCTGGACACGCAGAAGCTTTATCGGCTGTTCGTGCGGTTGATGACCAGTCCGACGCCCGGCCCGCGGACTCCGGCGCCCGCCGCGAGATGATCGATGACGGCCAACAAGCTGTGAATGGCTGTGAATGGCTGTGAATGGCTCTGAATGGCAAATGGTGAATTGTGAAGCAAGCTGGAAACCTAAGCGAATGAAGATCACGCTTTGCCATTCACTATTCACTGTTCACCATTCACAATCATTCACAACTCACAATGCATCGTGTGACCCAGTAAATTTGGACACAGCGGCACAGGAGCAACCAGGATGGCAGATAAAATTGTCGTGATCGGCAGCTTGAATATGGATTTGGTGGGATGCGCCCCTCGTATTCCCGTGGTGGGCGAGACGATTGTGGGCCACAGGTACTTCAGCGAACCGGGAGGCAAAGGGGCCAACCAAGCGTATGCGGCAGCCAAAATGGGCGGCCGTGTGGCCATGTTAGGACGCGTTGGCAGCGATGAGTTCGGCCGCGAGATGCGGCAGAACCTCGAGCAGGTCGGCTGCGACGTGAGCGGGTTGCTCACCATCCCCGGTGGTACGAGCGGCATCGCCCTCATCTTCGTCGCCGACACCGGCCAGAACTCGATCATCATCGTCCCGGGCGCGAACGATCGCTTTTCGCCCGGGGATGTCGACGCCGGCCAGGAGTACCTGGAAGGGGCGGCGCTGGTCTTGCTGCAACTCGAAAACCCTCTCCCGACGGTGCTCGCCGCTGCACGGGCCGGCCGGCGAGCAGGCGCACGCGTCATCCTGGACCCGGCTCCGGCGCGGGAGGTTCCCATCGAGCTGTTTGAGTTGTGCGACATCATCACTCCCAACGAAACCGAGGCGGCGATCCTGGCGGGGCTGCCGCCGACCAGCCTCAATCCCGATCAAGCGGTGGAGATCGCCCGGAAACTCCAGGTGCACGGCGCCAGCACGGTGATTGTCAAACTGGGTGAGCAGGGGTGTATGCTGGTGGATAGCGGCTCGCAACTGCTGTCTGCGCCGGCGGTGAGGGCAGTCGACACCACCGCCGCAGGCGACGTGTTCAACGCCGGACTGGCGGTGGCCCTCAGCGAAGGACGCGATGTGGCGGCAGCTTGCAAGTTTGCTAATCGGGCAGCGGCGCTCTCGGTGACGCGACTGGGAACGCAGATCGCGACGCCCTCGCGCGCCGAGGTCGACGTCTTTGGGGCGGGGATCTGACTCGGCACGGATCAGCTATGAACGGTAAACGCCGATTGCCGCTGCCGGTGGCGCCAGTGGTGCTACTGGTGGTCTTCGCTGGCCTTTTCGTTGGGAAGGTTCCGAGCGCGGCGGAGCAGGATTCTGACAGGCGAGCGGCCGGGGCCACGGGCAGCGGCTCGATTACGGGCACGGTGAAGAGTTCGTCGGGTGCGGCAGTGACCGGCGCAAGGGTTACCTTGCTGGCGGAGGCCGACGCTTCGCGCTCAACCGGCCTGACTGTCCCGTCTGGACTAGCTCGCATGACTGCCGTGACTGACGCCAAGGGCAACTTCACTTTCGCGGCGGTTCCACCAGGAGCCTACACTCTCGAAGTTGAGTCGGTGGGCTTCCCCAAGTGCGCTCGTTCAAACATCGTGGTAGCCAGCCGCGCGCGCGTGGTCGCCGATCTCTTGCTTGCCCCAGGGCGGGCCGACGATGGGTTCAACTACGATGACAGCGCGCAGTTTAAGCCAAGTGCTGTCAACGCGGCCGTCGACCCGGGAGGCTACAGCGCGACCAAAGAGGTTGATAGCTACAGCTTGATGCTCGATTACGTTCAGTCCGAAACAACGCCTTCGGATCGCGGTTCGCCTGGCGCGCAAGCTGTCAACGGCCAGGTTCCGGCCAAGAGGGCAACGAATGACCCCATGCCTCCCACCGATGAGGAACTCGGCGCCGGGAACGAGAACCAGTTCCTCTCACGTGGCAGCAATCTGTTGCTCCACCGCGATCTGGCGGCTTCACTCGAGTCGTTCCAGGCCGGTGTCGCGCGCTTTCCCAATTCCGCCCGGCTCGCGACCGGGCTCGGCATCGCCCTCTTGGCGCGCGGCGAGTACGACAAGGCCATCGCTTCCCTCCTGCGTGCCACCGATCTCGCGCCGTCCGATCCGCGGCCATACGTGGTGCTTGCCAAAGCCTACCTCGGCTCTCCGACAACTGATGACGAGGTTCTCAAACGGCTGGCGCGCCTGATGACGTTGGATGCCAAGAACCCGGAGGCGCGTTACTATTACGCGCTGGCGCTGGCCAAGGAAGGTCCCGGAGGGGCCGGGCGGCCAGCGGGACGCAGTGACGATGCTGCTTCGCAGCGCATCGAGTCGTTGCTTAAGAGCGCCCTGGCTCTCGACCCGAACTTTGCCGAAGCGCACTTGCACCTTGGCATCTTCTACGCCTCGCGGTCCGATGATCCTGACGCAATCCGGGAGTACCAGTTGGCAGTGCGGCTGAAGCCTTCTCTCGCCGCTGCGCACTACAGGCTGGCGCAGGCGTACAGCCGAAGCGGAGACCAGGCAGCGGCCCGAAACGAGCTCGACCGTTACCAGCATCTGCGCCAACAGACTCCGGCGGGGAGCACGAGCATCCCGCCCGTTCCTCATTGACGTTGACGGGTCCAGACCGGATGACCGCTCGTCATTTCATCGATCGCGCCGCCGCTTGATGTCGATTTGCAGGCGCTTGATCTTCTGGTTGAGCGTGGAGAGGGGAATCTTGAAGCGCTCGGCGGCTTCCGTCTGACTCCAATTGCACCGCGTCAACATGTCGAGAATCACCTGGCGCTCAAGACTCTCCATGATGTCGAAGAGAGAGCGCCCGTCCATCTCCTCGAGCGAGAAGCCGTGGGCCGCCTGGGGATGAGCTTGGAAGAGTTGCTCGGGGAGGACTTCGCGACCGAGTTCGGACCCGTTGGAAAGCACTACGGCGCGCTCCACCGCGTTTTCTAACTCTCGCACGTTACCTGGCCAGTCGTAGTCCATCATCACCCTGAGCGCTTCGGGCAGAAAGCGCAGCTCACCGCGGGCGTTTTCCTGGGCGAACTTCTTGAGGAAATGGTCGACCAGCAGCGGGATATCCTCCTTGCGGTCGCGCAACGGCGGCAGCGCGATGTTGATCACGTTCAAGCGGTAAAAGAGGTCCTCGCGGAATTTGTTCTCCTGCACCAGTTTTCTCAGGTCGGCATTGGTGGCGGCAATGATGCGGACGTCGACCCGGATGGTTTCCGTGCCGCCCAGCCGCATGAATTCGCGTTCTTGCAGGACGCGCAGGAGCTTGGCCTGCGTTTCCACACCGATGGTGCCGATCTCGTCGAAGAAAAGGCTGCCCTGGTCAGCGACTTCAAACAGGCCCCGCTTGGCGGCGATGGCCGAGGTGAACGCGCCCTTGACGTGGCCGAACAGCGTGCTTTCCAGCAGGTCCACGGGCATCGACCCGGTATTCACGGGAACAAAGGGCCGATCGGCGCGCGTGCTGGTGGCGTGGATGGTCTTGGCCACCAGTTCCTTGCCCGTTCCGCTTTCGCCGGTGATCAGGACGGTGGCGCGGGTGGGAGCAACCTGAGTAATCAGGTCCATCACCTTGGCCATGGGCTCGCTCTTGCCGACGACGTTCGGCAGATCAAAACGCTTGAGGGCGCGCCGGAGTTGGACGTTCTCCACATGCAGACGCGACTTATCGAGCGTGTTGCGAATCTCGAGCAGCAGCTTATCGTTGTCCCACGGCTTGGTGATGTAGCTCTCGGCTCCTTCCTTGGAGGCCTGGAAAGCCATCTGTCCCGAGTCATAGGCAGTGATCATGAGGACGCTGGTGTCCGGGCTGTCGCTCTTGATGGTTTTCAGAACTTCCAGGCCGTTGCTATCCGGCAGGCTGATGTCGAGCAGCACGAGGTCAAGGACGCGCTCCTCCACCTTCCGCAGCCCCTCTCGAGCCGTGGGCGCCGCGCTGACGTCGTAGCCCTCGAGTCTCAGCAATTGTTCGAGGCTTTCTCGGATCTCTTGCTCGTCGTCGATGACCAGGATGGCGCTCTTAGCTGACATTCACGGCTTTCTTCGCGGCGGGTAATTCCAGACGGAAGGTCGTGCCGCGTCCCAGTGTGCTTTCCACGCGGATTTCGCCGGAATGTTCGCGGATGATCCCATAGGTAACGGCCAGGCCCAGGCCCGTGCCGCGGCTGGTGGATTTGGTGGTGAAGAAGGGGTCAAAGATCTTCTTGAGATGATCGGGAGCAATTCCCACGCCGTTGTCCGCCACGTCAACCCGCACGTGGGAATTCTCGGCCTCTGACGCGAGCGTTAATTCGCCGCCGCGCGGCATGGCATCCCGGGCGTTCATGATCAGATTCATGAACACCTGCTGCAGCTTGCCGTAATTCCCGTAAACCGGGGGGAGATCTTGGGAGAGTTGAAGGCTCAAGCCCACCCGGGACGTCCGCAGCATCGGATCCAGCAGCGACAGCGTCTCCCGGATCAAGCGGTTGAGGTCGAGCTCGGTGTACTCACTGCCGCTCACGCGTGAGAATTTCAGCAGGTTGTTGACAATCTCCGAGGCGCGGAAAGACGCTTTGATGATCTTCTCGAGAGTGGGGCGGCGCTCGTCGCCGAGGGGCATCTGTTTCAAGAGCATCTGTGCCTGGGCGGTAATCACCGCCAGAGGCGTATTCACTTCGTGGGCGATGCCAGCGGACAGCAAGCCGATGGAAGACAGCTTTTCCGCCTGCGCCAACTGGTCTTCCAGACTGACGCGCTCCGTCAGATCGGTGAAGATCAACAGTCGCCCCAGCACGCGTCCGTCTTTGCCCACAAGCGGTGTAGCCGATACGTTCACAATCAGTTGACGCCCGCCGGCATTTTGCAGGTGAAACTTATAGAGGGAAAAGGTCGGGGAAGAATCGGCGGCCGGCGGCAATTGGGACAGGAGATCGGCCGGGAAGACCTGGTCGAGTCTCTTGCCCACGGCGCGCGACCGGTCGATTCCATAAAGCGTTTCCATGGCGGAGTTCCAGGCCTCAATTTCCTGCGTCAGGCTGGTGGCGGCCACGCCGGCGTTGATCGACTCCACGATGTTCTCGCTGAAATCCTTCAAGGTCTGGTACTGGAGGGCGCGCTGCTCGAGTGACTCGTAGAGCCGGGCGTTTTCGAGGGCTATGCTCACCGAGCTGGCAATGGTCCGCAGCAAATCGACGTCTTCGCTGGAGAGGAGGTCTCCGTTCCGGGTTTTTCCCAGCCCGAGGTACCCCAGCGTGCGGTCTTTGACTTGGAAGGGCAGGTAATAGTGCAAGTCGAGTTCCCGGATCGTCGCCTGGGCTTCCCCGGAGGCGTTAGGCGGCCGCCGGACGTTGTCGAAGAAGAGGTAGCCCTTGTTGAGCTCCGGCCGGCTGGGATCGAGGAACGTCAGATCCATAGCGCCGGTGTACGTCACACCCCGCGATTTCGCCAGCCGGAAGCCAGTCGGTTCCGCCGCCAGGAAAACCGCGATCCGGTCCACGTCCAGGGTCTCCGCCAAGTGCTCCGTCACCCGATCGAGCAGACGGCCGACGTGCAACTCGCCGGTGAGGTCGCGCGCAAACTCGAGCAGCGTCCGCCGGTAGTTGTAGCGTTCGCGGCGGAAAAAGCGGTCCAGGCGGCCTTGAATCCAGTTGACGACCGGCTGGAACAGGACAGCGGTGACGATCACCGCCAGGATCCACCCGCTGTGACTGGTAATACCCACATGGTTCCGGAAGTAATCCGCGAACAAACCGATAAACGCGAAGTAGCTGGCCACCAACGCCGCCGTGGCCAGCGTGTAGGCGATGCCGCGCCGGAAGATAATGTCCACATCCATCAGGCGGTAATGCATGATGGCGTAGCCGAAGGTGAGCGGGAGAAAAGCCAGCGAGAACACCGAAACCGCCATCCACGGCGTGGGCACGTAGCCCAGGCAATAAGGTACGGCGTAGAGCGCTCCGAACGGCACGATCGCCAAAAAAGTGCCCAGGGTCACCCATTTCAACTGCTGCTTGATCAAGGGTACCTGCGCCCGCTGACGGGAGCGCTCCAGAACTGCGGCACCGCCCAGAAGCCCGGCCACCATGTAAATCTGCTCGAGACGGTCCAGAAGCCAGTTCGAAGACGCCAGCGATGTGGGCAGAACCACCACCTGGAGCGACACCAGAGCGTGAACCGCCAGCAGCAGCGCCCCGGAACCATAAAGTGACGGAATCACCCAAGGCCGTTGACGGACCCATTGGGGGCGCTCGGGAAAGCTCAGGCAGAAATGCAAGAAGAGCAGCGGCTGCAGGATCCAGGCGACGACGTTGAGCCAGTAAATGCTCCAGTCGAAGAGGTTGAGCTTGCCGGTGTAAGAGAAAGTGTAGAGGACGAAGGAGGCGAGACAGAACGTGTAAAAATGCACGGATCGGGGGGCCGATTGGCGGCGGACCAGAACAAAGGCGCCGATGCCGAGATAGAGAAGCCCCAGCAGCTCCAGGTAACGCCGGATCGGCCTGGCATTCGATTGCGGCCCCAGGATGACATACGTTTCGAAGTCCTGCCCGCTCCGGTTAAGACCGTATTCCGCTCTCGACCACGCCCCGAGTTCGAAAATTGCCCGCGCCGCGTCCTGAGCATGGATAACGGGGGTTCCTTCGATCGAGATCAGCCGATCACCTTCCCGGATCCCCGCGCGATCCCCCGGTCCCCCACGAGCGACAATCCAGGCCGTCACCCCCTGCGGCGAGTCATCCCAAGTTACTCCGTCGGCAGGCAGCGTGTAGAGCCGGCGCTGGTCGAAGTTAAGGTACCCGCAAACCAGCAGAGCAAGGCTCACCAGCGCCAGCAGCACCGTTCTGAACCGGAAAGGGAGCAGTGCCCTCATTGGATTAGTCGCCTAACGGCAAAAGAGACAAAAGCACGCTTACTGCCATGCAGGTTGGATACCAATTTTTGAAATCGATGACGTTCCTAACTACCTCATTCTTCGGCGCGGAGACTGCGATATGAACCAAAAAGGGAACCAACGTTCCTGAATTTGGAATGTGCCCTACTGATTTCCGTAGCGATTCAGCCGTTCCTCTGTCAAATTCTGCCGGACTGTCTGCCTCCACAAAACAGTTGCTCTGTTCTTTGCGACCCGCCGGTGCTTGACTCTCCCGGCTTGTCAGCTTTGTTTTAGCTTTGTTTTTTGACGCCGATCCTTTGTTTTCAACAACTCCCTCGCTTTGATCGGTCAGAATCCACCCGTGGGCATGCCGTCATCGTTGCCCGATTCGCTCTTTCTTCTAACACCCTTTTGTTTCATAAATATAGTGGGTTGTCACACTCTAAGAACCTTTGTTTTGATAGAGATAGTGGGAGTCTCCAAAATCGGTCTTTTGTTTTCAACAATATAGTGGGAGTCTCCTTCATTTTCGATTGCAAATGGAGTTGGTATGTGTCTCCCTTCCGGTGCTCCGGCTACCTTCTCAAAACTGTACGGAAAATCCGCCCCGGAAATACCGGTACGCCGCCGTCAGCACCAAGGGATTGTCGCCCGTGCGCGCCATTGGGACGTAACCTTGCGCCAGCATATTCTGAAAGTCAGCCAGGGCCTCAATGTGCGCGGGTATGAACGCGATGGAAGGAAGGGGTTGACGAATTTCGAGGTCAAGATTGGGTCGGACCTCCCCGTAGGGATCAACGCTGGTGACGCGGCCTGCCGGCAACCAGCCGTACGAGGTGACGACGCGCGTCTTGGTAATCGGAAGCTGAGCCGAGATCTTGGCGCCAACGGTCCCGGTATCCGTAGTGCGGAGCAATCCCCGCACACTTCCCGTTTCTTCGCCGGAGGCTCCTGCGGGCTTGGCGGCGAGCGCGTCACCCGTGGAATAAGCCACTTCTGCCTCCACGTTGCGGCCTAGCTGCTGGGAGTAGCCCACGCGGAAACCGGAAGAGCGGTAGGATCCCGCGTTCAACGTCCAGCCGTTGCCGGCAGGATTCGGCAGGACGCTGCCGGAAAGCCACATCAGCGTTCCGGCACCGGCAAAGCCCCAGAGGGCGCGGTTCTCGAAGCTATCCTGGTAGGCCGCCGCCTCCACCTTCCCATACTTGGTAAAGCGGTGCTCGACATTGACTTCGCCATGAATCACCTGCTCGAGTTCAGGGCGGTATCCCCTGAGGGTGACGCGGGGAAATGCATTCAACTCGCCGACCCGATCGAGCAGCGTGCCGCCGCCTTCATCCAACCCCATGGCCCCGTAGCTGGCGTTGATTTCAGTGCTCGGCCTCATCTGATATTGCAGGTGGATGAGCGGCCGGGCGGTGGCGGTATCACGGATGGAGTTCAGATAATCCACCTTGACGCCGGTGGTGAGCGTCAGACGATCGGAAAGCCGCCGCGAGGTGCTGTAACTGGCGGTGATTCCCTGGGCCTGATTGAGGCCGTTAGCAACGGTCGCAGGCCCAGGCAGCAACGGGAGCCCCTCGGAAAAACTCAACTGATGCACTACCAGAGCGACCTCCTGCGGATCGCCGTTCAGGATATTGTGTCGAAAAACGGTCGCTAACGAGCCCGACTGGACCCCGGTGGCGTCCAGAGATCCTGCCACGAGAAAGTCGGAGTCAGCGGAGAGCGGGCGCAAATAAGCCAGCACACTTCCCATCCCACGGTCATTGGAGAGAGGGTCGTAAAGCCCGGAGCCGGGGACCATCCCCATGAGGTACTCGCCCTGGGGGTGTTGCGCCTTCTTGTCCCGCGCGCTGCGGGATCCCTTCTTGTGGGCCGCCTGCTGATAGCGCAGGACGGGACGAGTCGTGCCCGACGTGCGCAGCACCCACTTCCAATCCTGACCCCACGTCGTCACGCGGCCCCGCGGTACCTGCAAGCGAATCGGGGCAAAAATGTCCTCCAGCACGACGTTCTGCTGTGAAGTCTGGTTGGGTTCCACCCGCACGCCCTCCTTCAGCGCCGGCAGACGGGTGACGGACGTAATCCGCAAGGAGTACCGGCCGGGGAGCAGATGGTCGACTTTGTACCTGCCGCGCGCATCCGTGATAACTCGCAAGGTAAGGGTCCTGAGGCCGTGAGAGTCGGGCGAGGCAGGTCCCACCAGGAGAATGGTAGCTCCCATCAGCAGGTTACCCTGTGTGTCGGTCACTGTGCCCGTCAGGCCGCCGAACTGCCTGGCATGGGCGCACTGCGGCACACCGGCCAAGCAGGCAAGCACGGCGCCGGCCACCACGGGAAGCGCCACGAACCGATTTCGCAAATGAAGCAGGCTCATCGGTCTCCTCACTTGAAGAGTCGAAAGCAAGAGTCGAAAGTCGAGAGTCAACCCCCGCTGCTTGTTACTTTCGACCTTTAACTTTCGACTTTCGACTTTGCTTACTGCACCGTAAACGTCGCTGACGGTGAAACCGTCTGATTCTTGATGTTGTCCTTCACCTGAATCTGAACCATGTACTTGCCGGGCTGCAGCGGCTGGAGTTTCATCGTCTTCTCCAGAGTCATTTGCTGGGACGCGTTCTTGATGTCGGCCGACTCCTGGACCTGGCTCAAGATGGGCTTGCCGTCTTTCAGAACGTTCCACTGCACTTCCGCCGACGGCTTGTGCGTCTTCGGGTCCACTCCCAGGTTGTAAACCTGCATGTAGATTCCGAGATTCTGGTCGCGGGTGAAAGTTTGGCTCACGCTGGGCCGCACCTTGGTGCCGCCGATCACGAAGGGCCCCGAACCCACCATGTTGCTGGGCAACGGCTGGATCAGGTCCGCCAGAATCAGGGAGCTGTTGGAGAGCTTGTCGTCATCGTAATGCGGAACGCGAATCCCAAGCTGCAGATCACCTGTATGCCCGCTCAGGTCGTCCTTCACCACCACGGTCAGCTTGTACAGTCCCGGCTTGAGAGGAAGCACCTTCTGGTAGACCGACTTACGATTGAGATACCCTTGGTAGTCGTGCTCGGGGGTGTCAACCTGCACGCCCTCCTCAATGGTGTTGACCACCCGCCCGCTCGGGGTGCTGATCTGGGCGTAGATGTCCATCACCGCGTGCATCACGCCGTCCTTGTTCTGGAACTGGAGGTCACGATTCGCCACCTGAATGGTGATCGGGGTCAGCACGCTTTCGTCCGTAACCTTGATGAAGTCTTCGCGGACGTCAAAAGGAAGAAGTTCACCGGAGATTTTCGAAGTCACAACCGCCTTCAGGTCGTTGAACTTCACCTCCGGCGGCTTGAAGATCTTGGCGTAGAGGTCCAGGCGGGTAAATTCTTCCATGGACTCCGGCGTGCCTCCCATCGCCGTCCCGATCGTCATGCCGTCCGTCCGCGTAAAGCGGTCGGTCTTGGAAGCCAGCCCCATGGCCTCCATGTCGGTGAGGCCGGCGTTGGGAACGTGGAGGAGGGCATCCTTTTCGCCGGGGTCGATGGTCAGATGATATTCACCGGTCATCGTGGGGTCGACGAACTCGAGCACGACGTTTTCTTGAATGCCCTCAATATACCGGTACCGCCAGTCTTCGAACGGATAAGTAGAGGTTTCGCCCCCGCCTTCCTCCGTCGGGCGCTGATAAGTGCCGCCGCTGGGGTGAGAGTCAATCTCGTCCGGCGGACCATACATGATGTAAATGCGGCCGCGGTCGGTCTTCCAGCCCGGAATGCCCGAAGCATAGTGTTCGTTGGCATAGGCGATGCGGCGGTAATATTCCTCTTTGAATTCGTTCTCGGGGCTGCCCGGGTTGGGATTGCGGCGCTCCCAGAACGCCTCGATGAACTGCTCGCGCTCGTCGTCGGTGGTGAGTTTCTTGAACGACGCGCGCTCTTCCGGGGTAATGATGTAAGGAACTTCTTCGCTGAGCCACTTCTTGTAAGCGCTCTGATTCTCCTGCTGGATGGCCTTCTGGCGGCGCTTCTCTTCCTTCTTCTCTTTCTTGTCTTCCCTGTCCTGCTTTTCCTGGGTTTTGTCCTGGAAAGCACACAGAGAGACAGCCGCCAGGCTCACCAGGATGGCGACCAGCACCATCAGGCCCAGCCCTCGGACCCAACGCCCTCTCACCGAACCAGGAGTGTGTCGCCAAACACAGTCTTCCAGCATGTGCCGCATTGTATGACTCAAGGGCGAAGAAGTCAAGCGGCAGTCGCGCGGATCGGATTGGTTCATGAATGCATCCCCCACAGAGAGAATTATGACAACTCCCCTCACCCGGTCCTTGACCTGTACCTAAGATGCGGCGCTGGGGAAAAAGGATTACCCCTGAATTAGGGAGTCGGGAATAGGGAGTAGGGAATCGGTGCCGACCGACCCCAGCCGGTTTTCCCCTACTCCCTGCTCCCTACTCCCTACTCCCTGTTCCTCATGCTTCGAGCGCGCATTACCGATAACTCTTGAGAGCGCGGAACGATGAGAGTGTTTGATCAAATCGATCCCGGGAATATTGAGCGGCGCGAGCGTGAACTGTGGTTGCTGGCGATCGCCGTCATCGCGATTCTGGCGGCTGGCGTGGCGTTGCTGATGTACTTCCGCATCTTTGCCCACGCTTTCGTGCTGACCGGGAGCTTCGTGCGAACCGCGTTCTTCGCCTTCTGCGCCCTGGCCACCCTCCTCATTGCCTATCTCATGGACCGCCACCTGGTGGTCCGGCACCTCCGGCAGCAGCTCACGAAGGCGCTGGAGCGCAACGTGGCACTCCGGCACCAGGCCGGCGCTGACGTACTGGCGGCGCTGCCGGGTTTCAACCACTTCCAGGATCGTATCGCCATGGAGTTCCTGCGGGCCGCCAACACGCGAGAGCCGCTCTCTCTGGTGGTGGTCTTGGTCCTTCCGTCGGCGGTGGTCGCCGGCACCGCGGAAGCGGTTTCCGCTTTCGGCGACGCCGGCAACGCCTTGAAGCGCCGGTTGCGGCCGGAAGATTCCATCTTCCTGATCGGCAGCGGCGCGTTTGTGATCTTGCTTCCCGGCATCGGCTTTGCCGAGGCGCGGCAATCGGCCGGCCGCTTGGAAGAGGGATTGCTCGACGCGTCGGGCGCCAGCAACCGTTTCACCTCGGAACTCCAGGTGGTCAACTATCCGCAACACTACCATAGCGTCCGCGAGCTGGAAGCAGCAGTCCGGTGCCTCGTTCCGGCAGAACCGGAGGCGGCGACGGGACAAGGCGTGTCAGAAAGAGAACAGTCAGGAAACACGCATCAGCGTGAAGGCCGTTTTCATTCTGTCTCCTGATTCCTGTCTCCCTGACTTAGCCCCAAAGGGGGCGGCAAGAGTAGCCCAGGGCGCCAGCCTTGGGGCCGGACCGTATTTCTCCTCACCTTTTTTTTCTCCTCTCGTCGGAAAAACGAAGTACAGACAAGGTTATCTTACAGCCTCCGCCCCAGGTCTTGCGCCCTGGCTACTCTCTACCGGCCCTCGGGCCTGCCAATCACGCCCATTCTGCCATTCTGCTTGTCCGAGACTCAGCCACCCTGAATCACTTAATACAATAGCGCTGGCCAGGCAGGAAGCTCGGCGGTGAGAACGGCGCTCTAGGATCCTCCAATTGAGTCAATACCCAATGACTAAAAGGCCTTGGTAATAGCCCGCAAAAGGGTTAGAATAGTGTTGAGCGAAGCGGGTTGGCGTGCGAGCGACGCGGAAAGGGTGCGGCGGCCGGAGCTGCGAAGCACCACGCCTTCCCCTCGAGAGGTTTTACGAGTCATTCTGACCGGCCCGCCACTTGAGCCTCGCTCGGATCTGCGGTTGGAATCTAACGGAAACTTTCCGATCTCGTCAAACGTATAACGGGATGGAGATCAAGGGTGTCAATCTGGGGAGGCCGTAGGCCTGCGAGTGCGTGCACCCAAAGTTCGTTCATCGGTTGATGATAAACACTAGCGATAGCCGGCAACCGGCGGGGCCCGGGACGAATCGAACCCGAGGCGGCATCGTAGCGAACGACGGTGTTACGGCGGCGGGCCCGCAGTGAGTTCGTCTCCCGCGCGTCCGAAGGGCGACCGGCAAGGTCTCAAATGGAGTGAGTATGAAAAAGAAGCTTCTCATTGGTGGGGTTTTGGTGGTTTTGGTGGTGCTGGTGATCGCCGGCATTTCTTGGAGCAAAAAGGGAACCGTTACCGTGCAGACGGGTAAGGTGGCCAAGGAGGATTTGGCGGCCACGGTCACCGCCTCGGGCGATATTGAGCCGCCTCCGGACAAGCTGGCCAACGTCAGCTCCAGCTCGTACGGCAAGATTACGGAGTTGCTGGTGGAGGAAGGCGACCGGGTGAAGAAGGGGCAGCTATTGATGAGGACCGAAGACGTGCAGGCAGGGGCCGCCGTCCAGGCGCAAGAGGCAGCGGTAAAGACCGCCGAGGCGGACAGTGCTGCGCAGCAAGCCAACGTGGAATCGGCGGCTGCGGCTTTGAAGACGGCGCAGGCCAACCTGGCGCAGAACCAGGCCAAATACCAGCAAGCCAGCGACGACTGGAAGCGATCGCAGGAATCGTACAAGCAGGACCTGATTGCCCGCCAGGTTTTCGATCAGGACCTGAGCAATTACGAGGTGGCCAAGGCAAACGTCCAATCCGCCCAGGCGCAGATAGCCCAGCAGCAGGCGCTTTACCAGCAGGCGGTGCAGAACCTGCATATGTCGCAGGCCAGACTGACCCAAAATAAGGCTCAGCTCGTCAGCCTCCAGAATGCCTACAGCCAGACGATTTACAACTCGCCGCTCGACGGCGTCATCACTTCGCTGCCGGTGCACCAGGGCGAAAACGTGGTCCCCGGCGTTCAGAACTCGACGGGAAGCACTTTGTTCCAGGTTTCTGACCTGTCAGTGGTCACAGCGGTGGTGAAGGTGGATGAGTCGGATATCATCAACGTGAAGCTGGGACAGCCGGCCGAAGTCACCATCGACGCCATTCCCAACGCCACCTTCAAGGGGAAAGTTACGGACATCGGTGAAAGCGCCCTGAGTCAATCGACCGGCCAAACTACCACCGGCACTACGACGGGTACTACCAGTGAAGAGGCCAAGGACTTCAAGGTGGTGGTGACACTCGATAGTCCGCCGCCCAACATGCGCCCAGGCCTCTCGGCGACGGCCAAGATCACCACCGCCACCCGCCATGACGCGGTGGCGATTCCCATCCAGGCCTTGACCATCCGCACGCGCGGCGAACTCGAGCAAAGCGATAAGCCGAAAAGCGGACAGGCCCTGGCGGCCACCAAGGCGGCGGACATGACCCCGGAGCAGAAGGCGAAAGCCAAGGAAGAACTGCAAGGGGTGTTTGTGGTCGACAAGGACGGCCGGGCCAAGTTCCGCGAACTCCAAACCGGCATCATGGGCTCGATGGACGTGGAAGTGGTAAAGGGACTCCAGCCGGGCGACCAGATCGTGACCGGAAGTTACCAGGTGCTTCGCACGCTGAAGAACGACACCAAGGTGAAGATCGATAACACGGTAACTGCCATGCCGGCCGCCGGGCAGGCAACGTCCTAAGAGCAGTGGTGAGTGACTAGTCACTAGTCACTAGCCACTGAAGGAGAGAGCATGGGAACTCAAATTGGCGTTTCGCCGGCACAGGGCGTGCAGGCCCCGGCGGCCGGGGTGGTCATCAAAACCGACGATCTCTGGAAGACCTACGACATGGGCGCAATGGCGGTGAACGCGCTTTGTGGCGTGTCTTTTGAGGTGCAGCGCGGCGAGTACCTGGCCATCATGGGGCCCTCGGGATCCGGCAAGTCGACTTTGATGAACCTGATCGGCTGCCTGGACACGCCCACCAAGGGGAAGTACTGGTTGAACGGCCGGCTGGTGAGCGAACTCTCCGACGATGAGCTGGCGTATATCCGTAATAAGGAAATCGGGTTCGTGTTTCAGACGTTTAACCTGCTGGCGCGGGCCACGGCCCTGCACAACGTCGAATTGCCGCTGATTTACAACGGCACCCCGGCCGAGGAGCGCCTGGCGAAGGCGCAAGAGGCGCTGCGCAAGGTCGACCTGGCTGAGCGCACCCACCACAAGCCCAACGAACTCTCGGGCGGCCAGCGCCAAAGGGTGGCGGTGGCGCGAGCCCTGGTTAACAACCCCTCCATCATTCTGGCGGATGAGCCCACCGGCAACCTGGATAGCGCGACGGGAGAAGAGATCATGCTCCTTTTCGACCGGCTGCAATCCGCCGGCAACACCATTGTGCTGGTGACGCACGAGCATGACATCGCAGCCCATGCCCATCGCATCATCCACATCCGCGACGGAAAGATCGCCCGCGATGAGCAGGTGAGATAAAGCAGTGGCTAGTGGTTAGTGGCTAGCTAGCTAGCGATTGGCTAATCAGCCGGCAGCTCTCAGCAAGAAAAAGTCCGGTTCTGGCCGAGAGCCGACCGCTAACGGCACTAGCCACGAGGCACTAGCCACTAACCACTTTTTTATGGCCTCCTTCACTCAGGCACAGACACTGGCGGTCGGGAAACGGCAGCAGGAACGCGGCCAGGCGAGCTTGTGGGTGAGCGCCCGCGAGGCCTTCTGGATCGCGCTGGATACCCTCCGCAGTCATAAGCTCCGCACTTTTCTTACCTTGCTCGGCGTGGTGATCGCCACCACCACTCTGATCGTGGTGATGTCGGTCATCAACGGGATGAATCTCTACGTGGCCACCAAGATTGCCAACCTGGGCGCCAATACTTTTGTTTTGGATCAGTTCAAGTGGACGAACATGAGCTACGAGGAGTGGCTCAAGGCCCAGCGCCGCAACAAGCCCATTCGGATCGATGACTACTTGTTTTTGAAGGACAATCTGCAAGGCGACAAGAATATCGCTGCCCAGGCGGATCTTTGGGGGGAGCCCGAGGTCAAATACAAGGGGCACACTCTGGAACAGGTGCAGGTGGCCGGCGTCACGCCCAGCGCCATCGACATCGGCAACGAAAAGGTGGGTTATGGGCGCTTCATCAATGAGGCAGACTACGACCACGATTCCATGATTTGCTTCATCGGCACGGACCTGGTCGACCAGTTCTTTCCCAATACCGATCCACTGGATAAGACGATCATGGTCGCCGGCAAGCCCTTTCGCGTGGTCGGGGTGGCGGAGAAAATGGGCACGGTCTTGACCTTCAGTCAGGACGCTTTCGTTCAGATTCCCCTGACGACGCTGGCAAAAGTTTTTGTGGCCCGGCCCCACCTTAACATCAGCATTCAAGGCTTCAATGTTACCTCCATGCTGATCCTCGAGGACAAAGTGCGGGCCTTGATGCGCGCCCGGCACCACCTGCCGTACAAAGAAGATGACGATTTTGCGGTCAACTCTTCCGAGGCGTTGATGGGCACGTGGACCGAGATGAGCAGTTCGATCTTCTCTGTCGCGGTCGCGGTGGTGGCGGTCTTCATGGTGGTAGGCGGCATCGTCATCATGAATATCATGTTGGCCAGTGTTACCGAGCGCACCCACGAAATCGGCATTCGGAAGTCGGTGGGCGCGAGGCGGCGGGATATCCTGACTCAGTTCCTGATTGAGTCGGCCCTCATGGCGGTATGGGGCGGCTTAATTGGGGTAGGGCTGGCTGTGCTTATCGCGAAGTTGGTAGCATTGGTGTTCGCGGCCGAGGTGCCCTTTACCGCCATTGTCGTGGGATTGACGCTTTCTACCGCCGTGGGGCTGTTTTTTGGCATCTATCCCGCCAGCCGGGCATCCAAGCTGAGTCCGATTGAAGCTCTGCGAACCGAGAACTGAGAACTGACCGGCCATCAGCTTTCAGCGATCAGCTATCAGCAAGACATCCGGGCCTTCCTGCTGATAGCTGATGGCTGATAGCTGATGGCTTAAGACGGAAGAACTGAGTATGGTTTCCTACTGGAACGCCGTCCGCGAGAACCTGCTTCTGGCCTTGGATACTCTTCGCACGCACAAGTTCCGTTCCTTCCTGACCATTCTCGGGGTGCTAATCGGAACCACCACCGTGATTGCCGTAGCCTCGATCTTCGCCGGTCTGGACCACAAGTTCACTGAGATGGCCGAGGACTTTGGCACTCGATCCATGTTCATCTTCAAGTTTGATCCGGGCGTTCATGTCGGGCGGATGTCCAAAGAGGAGAGGATGCGCAAGCCGCTCACCTACGCTGACGCGATGGCCCTCAAAGAGCAGTGCCCGTCTATTGAAGAGGTCGCGGTGGAACCTGACCGGTGGGCGAACCCCCCGGTGGTCAAGTATAAGGGCCAGCAGATGATCGACTCCAACTTCGTCGGGGCTACGGCGTCGGACTTCGAAGTAGTCAACGATCACTTGGCGGACGGCCGCTTCTTCACCGACATCGACGATACTCACCGCCGCGACGTGGCGGTGATCGCTCCCGGCGTCGTCAAGCGTTTCTTCGCTAATGCGGACCCGGTCGGCAAGAGCATCCTGGTGGACGGCCACCCCTTTGAGGTCATTGGTACCCTGGGTCCGCGCAAGGAGCTGGGCGACAACGGCAGCGACCGCGTCATCAAAATACCGTACAACACGTTTATGAAGCTCTACCCCGACACTAAGGAGAACGTTATCGTGGCCATGGCCTACCCGGGCAAGCTTGACCAAGCCATTGACGAGGCGACGGGTGTACTCAGAAGGCGGCGCCACGTCAAGCCATCGGAAAAAAACAACTTTGGCATCTCCACGGCGGAGTCGTTTATCCAGGAATTCCGCCAGATCATGGGAATGGTGGTGCTGGTGAGCGTGGTGATTTCGTCCATCGGCTTGCTGGTAGGCGGCATCGGAGTGATGAACATCATGCTGGTCTCCGTGACGGAGCGCACCCGTGAGATCGGTGTGCGTAAGGCCATCGGCGCCCGGCGCAGCGATATCATCTGGCAGTTTTTGCTCGAAGCGATGACCTTGACCGGAGCCGGCGGGGTCCTGGGAATTCTGTTGGGAGGCCTTATCAGCTTGTTGATCCGCATGGCTGCGGACATTCCCTCTTACGTGCCCGTGTGGTCGATCATCGTGGGGTTTGCGGTTGCCGTCAGCATCGGTTTGTTTTTCGGGATCTGGCCGGCTACCAAAGCCTCGCGCCTCGATCCCATCGTGGCGCTGCACCACGAGTAGGAGAGCCAGTGGCCAGTGGCTAGCAGTCCGCTATCAGCCGTCAGCTCTCAGCGAGAGAAAGCCCTCTTCTGGCTGATAGTTGACGACCGACGCCTGGTAGCTACAACTGGCCACTGGCGCCACTAGCCACTAACCACTAGTCACTTTTTCTTATGGCAGCATTCAGTCAGGCACAGACACTGGCGGTCGGGGAACGGCGGCAGGAACGCGGCCAGGCGAGCGTGTGGGTGAGCGGCCGCGAGGCCTTCTGGATCGCGCTCGATACCCTTCGCAGTCACAAGCTGCGCACTTTCCTTACCCTCCTGGGCGTGGTGATCGCCACCACCACCTTGATCGTGGTGATGTCCGTCATCAACGGCATGAACCTGTACGTGGCCACCAAAGTCGCCAACCTGGGAGCCAACGTTCTGGTCTTGAGCCAGTTCAAGTGGACGAACAGCAGTTATGAAGAGTGGCTCAAAGCCCAGCGCCGCAACAAGCCTATTCGTCTCGACGACTTTCTGTTCTTGAAGGACAACCTGCAAGGGTACAAGAATATTGCCGCCGACGCGGGGGTGTGGCCGCCGCCGGAGATAAAGTACAAGGGGCGTTCTCTCGATCAAACGAACGTGGATGGGGCTACCCCCGGCATGATCGACCTCGGGAACGAGAACGTCGGATACGGCCGTTTCATCAACGACACGGACTACGACCACGCCTCCATGGTTTGCTTCATTGGCCAGGACATCGTCGACCAATTCTTTCCCAACACCGACCCACTGGATAAGACTATTTTGATCGCCGGCAAGCCGTTTCGCGTGATCGGGGTGGCCGAGCGGATCGGCACCGTTTTCGGCCAGAGCCAGGATTTGTTCGCCCAGATTCCCCTCTCTGCCTTGGAAAAGGCTTTCGTGGCGCGACCGCGGCTCGACATCAATATCCAAGCTTGGGATACGGGCTCGATGGCGCAAATGAATGACGAAGTACGAGCCCTGATGCGCGCCCGCCACCACCTGCCTTACAAAGACGACGACGACTTTGGCATCAACTCTTCCGAGTCGCTATTGAGCGTGTGGAAGGACTTGACAGGCTCGATCTTTGCTGTTGCCGTCGCGATTGTGGCCGTCTTTCTGGTGGTGGGCGGCATCGTCATCATGAATATCATGTTGGCCAGCGTTACCGAGCGCACCCACGAAATCGGCGTCCGCAAGTCGCTGGGGGCCCGGCGGAGCGATATCCTGACCCAGTTCCTGTTTGAGGCGGCCTTCATGGCGGTCCTGGGCGGCTTGATCGGAGTCGTACTGGCCATCCTCATCGCCAAAATCGTCGCCGTGGTCTTCACCGCTTCGGTGCCCCTGAGCGCGGTGCTGGTGGGACTCGGCCTGTCGACGGCCGTGGGGCTCTTTTTCGGCATTTACCCTGCGAGCCAGGCTTCGAAGCTGAGCCCCATTGAAGCTTTGCGGACGGAGAACTGAGAACTGACCGGCCGTCAGCTTTCAGCGATCAGCTATCAGCAAGACATCCGGGCCTTTTTGCTGATAGCTGATGGCTGATAGCTGATGGCTTAAGACTGAAGAACTGAGTATGGTTTCCTACTGGCACGGCGTTCGGGAGAATCTTCTGCTGGCGCTCGATACTTTGCGCACGCACAAGTTCCGCTCATTCTTGACGGTGCTGGGGGTGTTGATCGGGACGGCCACGGTGATCGCCGTCGCCTCCATCTTCGCCGGCCTCGACCGCAAGTTCGCGGAAGCAGCCGAGGACTTCGGCACCCGAACCATGTTCATCTTCAAATTCGACCCCGGCATCCACATCGGGCGCATGTCGAAGGAAGAGCGGATGCGCAAACCACTCACCTACGACGATGGCATGGCCCTGAAAGAGGAGTGCCCCTCCATCGAAGACGTAGCGGTGGAGCCGCGAAACTTTAACGACGCGCCCCCGGTGATCAAGTACCGGGGCATGCAAATCATCGATGCCAACGTTCTCGGCACCACGCCGTCCGGCTTCCATGTGGTCAACGACCATCTGGCCGACGGTCGGTTTTTCACCGATATCGACAACCTGCACCGTCGCAACGTGGCGGTGATCGGCCCGGACATCGTCAAGCGGTTTTTCGCCAACGAGGACCCTGTCGGCCGGCAAATCCTGATCGCCGGCAACAGTTTCGATGTGGTCGGCACCCTGGCTGCGCGTAAAGAGTTCCCGGGCAATTCGGGGAGCGACCGGACGGTGAAGATTCCCTATCTCACCTACATGAAGCTGTACCCGGACACCAAGGAGAACCTGCTGCTGGCTACCGCACGCGAGGGCAAGATGGATCAGGCCATCGACGAGGCTACCGGCGTGCTCAGGCGGCGGCGACACGTGAAACCGTCGGAAAAGAACAACTTCGGCATCTCCACGGCCGAGTCTTTCATCGAAAGCTTCCGCCAGATCATGGGGACGGTGGTTCTGGTAACCGTGGTGATCTCCTCCATCGGCTTGCTGGTGGGCGGCATCGGGGTGATGAACATCATGCTGGTCTCGGTGACCGAGCGCACGCGGGAGATCGGGGTGCGCAAAGCCATCGGTGCGCGCCGCACCGACATCATCTGGCAGTTCCTGCTCGAAGCCATGACCCTGACCGGGGCCGGCGGCATCCTGGGGATTCTGCTCGGCAGCCTGATCAGCTTTCTTATCCGCATGGCCGCCGACCTCCCTTCCACCGTGCCCCTGTGGTCCGTGGTAGCCGGATTTGCGGTCGCGGTCAGCATCGGCCTGTTCTTCGGGATGTGGCCCGCCATGAAGGCGTCGCGCCTCGACCCCATCGTGGCGCTGCACCACGAGTAGGAGAACCAGTGGCTGGTGGTCAGTGGCCGTCAGTGGCTAGTGGCTAGCCGTCAGCTCTCAGCGAGAGAAAGTCCTCTTCTGGCTGATAGCTGAACGGCTGACGCCGGTCAGCTACAACTAGCCACTAGCTACTAACCACTAGTCACTTTTCTTATGGCAGCATTCAGTCAGGCGCAAAGGCTCATCCTCGATCAACGGCGCGGCGATCGCGCCCAGGCGAGCGTATGGGTGAGCGCCCGCGAGGCCTTCTGGATCGCGCTGGATACGTTGCGCTCCCACAAGCTGCGCACCTTCCTCACCTTGTTGGGCGTCGTCATCG
>Ga0335078_10002196_pt1 | contig 29586 bp, 23 predicted proteins | sample Lox_Sample_32_FD_206711 | JGI IMG/M metagenome (GOLD analysis project Ga0335078, IMG submission 206711) | Soil microbial communities from Loxahatchee National Wildlife Refuge, Florida, United States - Lox_Sample_3.2 | ecosystem: Environmental > Terrestrial > Soil > Wetlands | place: USA...
GCGGTGCTGCGCGTCGGCGCCGGCGGTCGCGACACGACGACGTTGGCCGCGCGCGGCCCGCGCACCGGCCGCGGCGTTCGCGGGGTGACGAACTACACGCCGCAGCTCGGCGACGGGAAGCTGTGGGTGGACGCGGTCACCGGCCAGCCCTCGACGGCCTCGCGCGAGATCCACCTGGACTCGGCCGTGGCGGTGCGGATGCAGGAGCTGGCGGACTCGATGGAGAAGAACCCGCTGCCCGACGCCAACGCCAACCCGTACGTGTCCAAGCCCTGGACCTTCAACGTGGGCGGCAAGACCTACGGGATAGACTCGAAGGGCATCCACCTGGGCGACATCACGATCCCCACGGCGGTGCTGGCGTTCCTCTCGACGCCGCAGGGCAACATCGACCAGGCGCGCGCGAACCAGGCCTTCATGGCCATGCGCTCGGATCTCCTCCGCGCGGCCGCGCGGGCGCAGACCATGGAGGACTTCCGCGAGGCGGTCAAGGAGATCCGGGCGCGCAAGGAGAAGGAGCACGAGGAGCAGCAGCAGCACCAGCAGCCACCGCCGCAGTCCGGCACGCCGTCGCCGCAGCCCGCCCAGCCGTGAAGCTGGTCGATACCGAAGAGACCGTGCTGGTCGTGACGGGCATCGAGGTGCCCGCCGAGATGAACGACCGCCCGCTGGCCTACCGGCTGAAGGCGGAAATCGACCGGCGCGGAGAGGGGAAGCCGTTCCGCGGCGGCCTCGTGGTCTCCGACGCTTGGTTCGCGCAGAACCGCATCTTCCACCTCTGTCCGGCGATCGCGGTCGGGGGGCCCGGCGTCAACGCCCTCGCCGCGACGCTCGCGGGCGACCTCCCGATGCTCGTCAAGCGCGGCGAGCGCGCCTTCGTCCAGGGCAAGTGGGACGAGGAAGCGAAGCGCGCGAGCCTGTGGGGCATGGACCGCCGCTCCACGGCCGAGGCCGTCGAGATCTTCCTGAACGAGGGGTTCTGCGAGGCGTTTCTCCGGGAGGCCTGGAAGCTCCCCGCACCTACCCGGAGCTGATCGGAATCGTCCCGAACTAGGCCGTAGCGGCCGCGCGCAATCGTTCGAGCGAGAGGTCGCGCCCCACCACCACCAGCAGCTCGTTGACCGGCTCGGAGACCGTCGCGCCCGTGAGCGCGATCCGCACCGGCTGCATCAGCGCGCCGAGCTTCATCCCCTTCGCCTCGGCCAGCTGCCGCAGGTGCACGTCGAGCGCGGGCGCCGTCCACTCGGCCACGCCGGCGAGCGACGCCAGCGCCGCCTCCAGCCCGGCCCGATATCCCGCGGGGTCCTTCGCCACGTATGCCGTGGCCTTCTCGTCGAACACCACCGGCTCGAGCCCCGCGCGCAGCCGGGCGCGGTGCGCCACGTCCAGCGTTGTCCGGCCGCGCGGCAGCACCGCCGCCACCAGCTCGACGGCCCGCGCCGGATCGAGGCCGGCCAGCGCGTCGCCGATCAGCCCGGCGGCCCGCGCCGCGCCGAGCGACCGCAGGTGCTCGGCGTTCATCCACTCCAGCTTCTGCGGATCGAAGACCGCCGCGTTCTTCTGCACCCCCTCGAACGTGAACGCCTCGACCATCTCCTTCACGTCGAAGAACAGCTCGCGGTCGCCGCCGGGACTCCAGCCGAGGAGCGCGAGGAAGTTCGCCATCGCCTGCGGCAGGATCCCGAGGTGCTGGTAGTCGGCCACGGCCGTGGCGCCGTGGCGCTTGCTGAGCTTCTTGCCGTCGGTGCCGAGGATCATCGGCACGTGGCCGAAGACGGGCACCGGCGAGCCGAACGCCCGGTAGAGCAGGATCTGCTTCGGCGTGTTCGAGATGTGGTCGTCGCCACGGAAGACGTGCGTGATCCGCATCGCGATGTCGTCGGAGACCACCGCGAAGTTGTACACCGGCGTCCCGTCGGCGCGCAGGACGACGAAGTCCTCGAGGTCCTTCCCGTGGAAGGTGATCGGCCCGTGGACCGCGTCGTCCCACGCCACCTCCTCGTGGCTCACGCGGAACCGGATCGCCCCGTCCTCGAGGTACGCCTTGCCTTCGTCGAGCAGCCGGCGCGCGTCGGCCTGGTGGCGTGCGAGCCCGGCGCCCTGGAACAGCGGCCCCTCGTCCCACGACAGGCCGAGCCACGTCATCCCGTCGAGGATCACCTTGGTGAACTCGTCCGTCGACCGCTGCTTGTCGGTGTCCTCGATGCGGAGGACGAAGGTGGCGTCGCGGTCGGGGCCGTGCGTCCGGGCGTGCTGGACGAACAGCCAGTTGAAGAGCGCGGTGCGCGCTCCCCCGACGTGCAGGCTGCCGGTGGGGGACGGGGCGAACCGGGCGCGGATCACGGCGTCGGCGCGCCCGGCGCGCCCGCTTTCTCGATCTTGGCCCAGGTGTCGCGCAGCGTGACGGCGCGGTTGAAGACCAGCCGGTCGCCGCGGCCGTCCACCCGATCGCGGCAGAAGTACCCGGTCCTGAGGAACTGCAACGGCTCCTCGGGCGTCGCCTCGGCCAGACCCGGCTCCACCTTGCAGCCCGTGAGCACTTCCAGCGAGGCGGGGTTCAGGACGTCCGCGTAGCGCTTGGACTGGAGCTCCGCGGCCGGATCCTCGCCGATGAAGAGCCGGTCGTAGAGCCGCACTTCGGCGTCCAGGCAGTGCGACGCCGAGACCCAGTGCGACGTGCCGAGAACCTTGCGGCCGTCGGTGGTTGTCCCGCCCTTCGAGGCGGGGTCGTAGGTGCAGCGCACTTCGGTCACGTCGCCGGTCTTCGGGTCCTTGGTCACGCCCGTGCAGGTGACGTAGTACGCGAACTTGAGCCGGATCTCCCGGCCCGGCGAGAGGCGGAAGTACTTCTTCGGCGGCTCCTCCCGGAAGTCGTCGCGCTCGATCCAGATCTCCCGCGAGAACGGGAGCTTGCGCGTGCCCGCGGCGGGGTCCTCCGGATTGTTCTCCGCGTCGAACCACTCGACCTGGCCCTCGGGGTAGTTCTCGATCACCACCTTGAGGGGCCGCAGCACCGCCATCACCCGCCGCGCCCGCTTGTTCAGGTCCTCGCGGAGGCAGTACTCGAGCAGTGCGGAGGAGACGGTGCTGTCGCGCTTGGCGACGCCGATGGTCTCGGCGAAGGCGCGGATGGCCTCGGGCGTGTAGCCGCGGCGGCGCAGGCCGGCGATGGTCGGGAGCCGCGGGTCGTCCCAGCCCGTGACGATCTTCTGCTCCACGAGGTCGAGGAGCTTGCGCTTGCTCATCAGCGTGTGGGACAGGTTGAGCCGCGCGAACTCGATCTGCTGGGGATGCGGCAGGTCCGGCAGGTGGTCCAGCACCCAGTCGTAGAAGGGGCGGTGGTCCTCGAACTCCAGGGTGCAGATGGAGTGCGTGATGCCCTCGATGGCGTCGGACACCGGGTGCGCGTAGTCGTACATCGGGTAGATGCACCACGCGTCGCCGGTGCGGTGGTGCGACTCGCGCTTGATCCGGTAAAGGACCGGGTCGCGCATGTTCATGTTGGGCGACGCCATGTCGATCTTCGCCCGGAGCACGCACGCGCCGTCTGGGAACTTCCCCGCGCGCATCGCGCGGAACAGCTCCAGGCTCTCGGCCGCCGGACGGCCCCGGCGCGGGCTGGGCTTACCCGGCTCGGTCAGCGTGCCGCGGTATTGGCCGATCTGCTCGGTCGTCAGGTCGTCCACGTAGGCCTGGTCGTGCTCGATCAGGTACTCGGCGTAGTCGTACAGCCGCTCGAAGTAGTCGGACGCGTAATAGCACCGGTCCTGCCAGTCGAATCCCAGCCAGCGCACGTCGTCCTGGATGGCGTCCACGTACTCGACGTCTTCCGCGGCGGGATTGGTGTCGTCGAAGCGCAGGTTGCACAGCCCGTCGAACTCGCGGGCCAGGCCGAAGTTCAGGTGGATGGACTTGGCGTGGCCGATGTGCAGGTAGCCGTTGGGTTCCGGCGGGAAGCGGGTGTGCACCCGTCCCCCGTGTTTGCCGGAGAGGCGGTCGGCCTTGATGATGTCCCGGATGAAATCGGTGCCCGGCTTGGCGGCGGCGTCAGGCATTGGCCTTCCTTGCGGCCCCTCCGGCCTTCAGGGTGCCGGTTGGGGATGGAGCGACGCGAACGCGGATCACAACGGAGAGGGAGGGATTCGAACCCTCGTAACAGGTATTAGCCCGTTAAACGGTTTAGCAAACCGCCGCCTTCAGCCTCTCGGCCACCTCTCCAGGCCCGCGATCCGTCGCTGCCGGGTCGCGGGCGGAGGGAATATGGCGGGAGAAGGCCGCCAAGTGAAGGCGGCCCCGTCAGTCCGGATGGCTCCAGATCACCGCGGGGTCGTCGCTCGCGAAGGCCTGCACGTGCACCATCCAGCCGAACAGGTGCGGGATGAACCGCCCGCCGACGGCGTCGCACGCCTCCCTGGTCGCAATCGCCGACTTCGGGCCGAAGACCGGCTCTCCGTCCCGCATCTCGGCCCAGCGCGCGCGCTGCCCGGCCGGCGGGAGGCACCAGTTCACGTGCTCGTGCCACCGCGCGATGCTGAGCGGGACGCGGCGGTTCAGCTCCTCGAGCGTCGTGCGGCGCGGCGCCGTGTACATCACGCCGACCAGCGTGAAGCCCCCGTGCCCGTCGGGCCGGTAGAGCAGGGACGTGGGCCGCGTGACGTCGAAACCGCGCCGCGCCGCGAGGCCGTTGGCCCGGCTGGTGTAGTGGTAGACCGGCTGCGGCACGTTGGGGAAGAAGGCCCGGAAGCCGTCGGCCTCCGCCTGGTGCACGTCCTGGTACTTCGACAGCGTGCGGCGCACCTCGGCCACGATCGCATCGGCGCGCGCGGAGTCGCCGGGTGCGAGCGGCCAGCTCGGCGTCATCACCATGTGCGCGCCCTCGGCCATGGACCCCGCCATCGCGTGGTCCATCGCCATGCCGACGTCGGCGCTCGTGGTGTCCTGGGCCCGGGCCGGCGCCGCCAGCAGCAGGGCGGCGCCGAGCGCCGCCAGGAGAATGGTTTTCATCGTATAGCGTCAGACGCCCGGCGGGCACGGTTCTTAAGCGGCGGGCGGGCCGGTGGGGAGCACCGTCCGGCGAGCAGCCGGGGCAGCAGCAGCGCCGCCCCGGCCGCGAGGATGCGCAAGGCTCGCATCGCGCCGATCCTCTCAGTCCGCTCCGTCGAGGTAGGCCTTCTCCCCGTGCAGCGACTCGTCCAGGCCGACCTCCTCGACCTTGTCCGACACGTGGACGGGCGTCAGGCGATTGATGATGGCCAGCATCGCGTAGGTGAAGCCGAAGGCCCACACCGACGAGACCGCCACGGCCACGAGCTCCTTGACGAAGAATGTGACGTTCCCGGCGAGGAGGCCGTCGGTGCTGTGCGGGTTGAAGGCCGTCGTGGCGAAGATGCCCAGCATGACGATGCCGAGGAAGCCGCCGACCCCGTGCACGCCCCAGACGTCGAGCGCGTCGTCCCAGCCGACGCGGTTCTTGAGGGACACGGCGAAGTAGCAGACGATGCCGGAGACGCAGCCGATCAGCACGGCGGTCGCCGGCGAGACGTAGCCGGCGGCCGGCGTGACGGTCGCCAGGGCGGCGACGGCCCCGGTCAGCAGGCCGATGAAGTGCGGCCGCTTGCCGAACAGCCAGTCCACGAACAACCACGCGACGGCGCCGAACGAGGCCGCGACGTCGGTGTTGAGGAACGCCACCGCGGTGGTCGAATCCACCCGGAACTCGCTGCCGGCGTTGAAGCCGTACCAGCCGAACCACAGGAGCCCGGTGCCGAGCGCGACCAGCGGGATGGAGTGCGGCCCGCGGTCGGCCACGTGGCGCTTGCCGACGTAGAGCACCGACGCCAGCGCCGCCATGCCGGCGATGTTGTGCACCACGATGCCGCCGGCGAAGTCGAGCACGCCCCACTGCTGCAGGATGCCCCCGCCCCACACCATGTGGACGAAGGGGAAGTAGACGAACAGCAGCCAGCCGGTGAGGAACAGGAAGTACGCCTTGAACGTCACGCGGTTGGTGAAAGCCCCCGTGATGAGCGCCGGCGTGATGATGGCGAACATCATCTGGTAGGCGCAGAACACGATCATCGGGATCGTGTCGTTGGGTGAGGGCGTGTTGAGGGTGATGTTCCGCAGGAACGCCCAGTCCAGGTTGCCCACGATCCCGAAGTAGTCGGTCCCCGCGTGGTAGCTGCCGGAGAAGCACAGCGAGAAGCCGCAGAGCCACCAGAGCACCGTCGTCCATCCCATCGAGACGAAGCTCTGGATCATGATGGCCAGCACGTTCTTGCGGCCCACCAGGCCGCCGTAGAAGAACGCGAGGCCGGGCGTCATCAGCATCACGAGACTCGAGCAGAGAATCATGAAGCCGGTGTTGCCCGTGTCGAGATGTAGCATCCGGTGCTCTCCTTTCACTCACGTCACGGGGAACAAAAAAACCGGCGCACACCATGCGACGTGCGGCGGTGTGGCCGGAGCGGAGACGGTCGAAGGAACGAGCTGGTGCGCGCCGCCAAGTGGAGGCGGGCGCTGGCGACGAGCGAGTGTGGGGGGATCCGACGCGCGCGCCAGCCGGCGGCGTCGACGGGCCGCCAGACGCGCCACGCCTCGGGCTTCAACCGCCCGCGGGCTGCCGCCCGCCGCGCCCGCGGTGCCCGTGCGGTTGCGCGGCGCGCCCGTCGCGCCGGGGACGATCATCGGCTCGGCCCGCAGCACGTACGGCGCCGCCGCGAGCGACCCGCGGCAGAGCTCGAGGCCGACGGAGGTCGGCCCCGCCGCATCCGCGCGCGGGACGGCGCCCGACAGCACGACCACGGGAACCCCGGCGCCGATCTTCGCGATGACCACCGCGGGGCCGAGGGCAAGCAACGCCGCAGCCAGGAGAGACGTGGCGAACAGCCCGCAGGCGCGGGCAAACCGGAGTTGCGGTGTCGGGATGGTGACTGACGCGTCGGCCGGCAGGCCCCGACCGGGTATGGGGCAGATGGGTGGGAAGCGCAGGTCCAGCGTTTGGCGCCGAGCCGCCATGCGACCGCCGTGTGAGACGCTGCGATGTGCCGCAAAATTCGCACCGAAGCCGAGCGGGAGGTGATGTGGCGCCCGCCCGGCGCCGGGCGCTTGCGGCCGTGCAGAGCCGGTGTTTCTTAGGGGCCCATGACGCCGGCGACCCGCACGGGGGTGCTCTTCATGGTGGCGGCGCTGGCGTTCTACACGACCGGCGTGTGGAGCGAGCGCCTGTCGGCGCGCCTGAAGCCGTGGCACCTGGCCATGTTCTGGCTCGGTCTCGCCAGCGACTCCATCGGCACGGACCGGATGCGGCAGCTGGCGGGCGGCCTGCGCATGAGCCCCCACGGCGTGACCGGCGTGACGGCGCTGGCACTGATGCTGGGCCACGCGGTGTGGGCCACCGCGGTCGTGGCTCGCGGCAACGAGCGGGCACTCCGCACGTTCCACCGGGTCAGCCTGGTGGTCTGGATCGCGTGGCTGGTGCCGTTCGTGAGCGGCGCACTCCTCGTCTAGGGAAGGACCCATGGACAACTGGACCCGACGTGACGTGGTGAAGACGGGCATCGCCTCCCTCGGCGCGCTCGCGCTGCCGGTGAGAGTGGCGGGCGCGACACCCGGCGAGGGCGAAGCGTCCGCGCCCGTGCTCGAGGCGGCCGCCGGGGCGGGCCGCGAGCGGCTGTTGATGGACCGCGGCTGGCGGTTCCACCTCGGCCACGCCAACGATCAGGCGCAGGACTTCGGCTTCGGCCGGGAAGAGGAGTTCGCCAAGACCGGCGGGTTCATGAGCGGGCCCTCCAAGCCGGATTTCGACGTCAGCGGCTGGCGCACGGTGGATCTCCCGCACGACTGGGTCGTGGAGCTGCCCTTCCAGAACGACGAGGCGCTCTACGGCCAGGGATTCAAGCCGGTCGGGCGCGACTACCCGGCCACGAGCATCGGGTGGTACCGCCGCGCCTTCGACGTGCCGGCGAGCGATCACGGCCGGCGCGTGACCCTCGAGTTCGACGGCGTCTTCCGCGACAGCATCGTGGCCCTCAACGGCGTCTTCCTCGGCCGCAACCTCAGCGGCTACGCGCCGTTCGGCTTCGACGTCACCGATTTCGTCAACTACGGCGGCACGAACGTGCTGCTCGTGCGGTGCGACGCGACGGAGCACGAGGGCTGGTTCTACGAGGGCGCGGGCATCTACCGGCACGTGTGGCTGGTGAAGAGCGCGCCCGTGCACGTCGCGCAGTGGGGTGCGTACGTCACGTCCGCGGTGAAGGGCGGCGTCGCGACGCTGACCATCACCACGCAGGTCGTGAACGAGTCGGACGGCGCGCCGGCGTGCCGGGTGCGCTCGACCGTCACCGACCCGGCGGGCCGGGTGGTCGCCACCGCGACGACGCCGCCGGCCGCGCTCCCGGCGTGGAGCGGCCGCCTCCTGACGCAGACGGCGACCGTGCGGTCGCCCAGGCTGTGGTCGGTGGAGACGCCGCAGCTCTACCGGCTCACCACCGTGCTCGAGGCCGCGGGCGTCGAGGTGGATCGCACGGAGACGCCGTTCGGCATCCGCACGATCCGGTTCGATCCGGACCGCGGATTCCTGCTCAACGGCGAGCGCGTCGAGCTCAAGGGCACCTGCAATCACCAGGACCACGCGGGCGTGGGCTCCGCGCTCCCGGACGCGCTGCAGGCCTACCGGATCCGGCGGCTCAAGGCGATGGGCAGCAACGCGTACCGCACCTCGCACAACCCGCCCACGCCGGAGCTGCTCGACGCCTGCGACCGGCTCGGGATGCTCGTGCTGGACGAGACCCGGATGATGTCCTCGACGGAGCAGGCCCTCGGCCAGTTCACGCGGATGATCCGCCGCGACCGCCACCATCCCTGCGTCATCGCGTGGTCCATCGGCAACGAGGAGTGGCTCGTACAGGGCACGGAGCACGGCGCCCTGATCGCCGCGGCGATGAAGCGCGTCGCCCGGCAGCTCGACCCCTCGCGGCCCGTCACCGAGGCGATGAACGGCGACTGGGGCAAGGGGCTCACGAACGTCGTGGACGTGCAGGGCTTCAACTACGTGCACGCCGACATCGACCAGTTCCACAAGGACCACCCGCACCTGCCGTCCATGGGCACCGAGACGGCGAGCACGGTTTCGACGCGCGGCATCTACGCCAACGACCCGGCGCGCGGCTACGTGAGCGCGTACGACGTCAACTTCCCGCCGTGGGCCGCGACGGCCGAGCACTGGTGGAGCTACTACGACGCGCGGCAGTTCCTGGCCGGCGGGTTCGCGTGGACGGGGTTCGACTACCGCGGCGAGCCGACGCCCTACAAGTGGCCGTGCATCAACTCGCACTTCGGCATCCTGGACGTCTGCGGCTTCGCGAAGGACAACTTCTACTACTACCAGGCGTGGTGGGGCGCGGAGCCGGTGCTGCACCTGTTCCCGCACTGGAACTGGGCGGGGAAGGAAGGACAGGAGATCGAGGTCTGGGTGCACAGCAACCTCGAGCGCGTCGAGCTCTTGCTGAACGGCACCAGCGTGGGCGCGCAGGACGTGAAGCGCGACACGCACCTGATGTGGAAGGTGCCGTACGCCGCGGGCACGCTGGAGGCGCGCGGCTCGCGGGGCGGGCAGGTCGTGCTCACGGCGAAGCGCGAAACGACCGGTGATCCGGCGCGGCTGGTGCTGCAGGCCGACCGCGACGCGGTCGCCGCCGACGGCGAGGACGCGCTCGTCGTGGACGTCGAGGTCGTGGACGCGGCCGGGCGCGGCGTGCCGACCGCCGGCGACGCCGTGGCCTTCCAGGTGTCGGGCGACGCGAAGATCATCGGCGTCGGCAACGGCGATCCGAGCAGCCACGAGCCGGACAAGGCGGAGGCGCGCCGCGCCTTCAACGGACGGTGCGTGGTCATCGTGCAGGCGGGCACCGGGCCGGGCGAGATCCGCGTGGACGCCACGGCTCCCGGCCTCGCGCCGGGCAGCGTCACCGTCCGCGCGGAGGCGGCCACCCCGCGGCCCGCGGTGAGCTGACGCACATGCCGGTCGCGCGGGCGTTCCGGCTTTCCGCGCTGGCGCTCGCGCTGATCCCGCTCGTCCTGCCGCGCGCATTGGCGGGGCAAGCCGTGCCGCTCAAGGGCGGAGCGGGCGTCGTGCGCGGGGTCGTGCTCGCCGGTCCCGACGAACCGGTGGCGTACGCGGTCGTCGCCCTGCAGCCCCGCTTCCCCCAGCGGTTCACGGACGCGAGCGGCGCGTTCGACTTCACCCACGTGCCGGCCGGCACCTACCACCTGATCGCCCGGCAGGTCGGCTTCAAGCCCCTCGACACGACGGTCGTCGTCGCGACCGACGCGCAGGTGGTCGTGACGGCGACGCTCGAGCGGCTCACCGTGGAGCTCGAGGCCATCAGCGTCGTGGCCGGCCAGGGGTGCACGCAGCCCGGGCCGCCGGATGCCAGCATGCCCGAGCTGGCGGCCCTGTTCGGCCAGCTGCGCGAGAGCGCGCAGCAGTACAAGCTGCTCGCGACCACGTACCAGTTCCGCTACCGGATGGCGCGCACGTTCACCGACGTGGACGAGGTGGGGCACGAGCTGGCGCGCAGCACCGACACGGTGTCCTACCTGAGCAGCGCCCTCGTCCACTACCGGCCGGGCGACGTCGTGAGCGTCGCGACGCTGCCCGACGGGTCCACGACCCGGGCCGTCGTGCTGCCCACCCTGACCGATCTCGCCGACAGCGCCTTCCAGGCGCATCACTGCTTCAGCTTCACCGGCCGGGTGCAGCAGGACGGCGCCGAGGTCCTGCGCTTCCACTTCCAGCCGCCGGAGGCGCTGGAGGCGCCGGACCTCGAGGGCGACGTGGACCTCGATCCGGCGACCTACCAGATCCGCCGCGCGAGCGTGAGCCTCACGCGCGCGGGAGTGGCGCAGACGGGCGTGCGCGCGGCCACCTCGACCATCACCTTCGCCGAGGTGCTGCCCAACATCGTGGTGCAGAAGCGGGTGGTGAGCGTGCAGGAGCTGACGGCGCCCCCGCTCAGGGGGGGCCAGCGGTACATCGCCCGCTACGTCGAGGACCAGCGCCTCGCCGGGGTGACCTTCCTGCACGCGGTCCCCGGCGCGCAACCGGCCGCCCCGTAGCCGGAGCGGCCGGCGGGCCGCGGCCCGTTTCGCCGCTTACCGGGCGCCGTGCTGCGCGCTCAGCTGCTTGATCGCGTCGTTCACCGCCGTGCGGGCGTCGCTGCGGGTCAGGTGGTCCGCCGCCTCGCGCAGGCGCGCGAGCGCCATGGGCTGCGGCATCCCGAAGCGGAACGCCTGGAGGGCCCAGCGCCGGGCCGCCGCGCTCGCATCGTCGAGGTGGGCGGCGAGGATGTCGAGGGCGTGCGCGTTGCCGCGCGAGCCCATCGCCGCCAGGACGAACGCCGCGTTCTGGGTCGTGCGCTCGAGGGAATCCAGCAAGCCCAGCCGCGCGGTGTCGTTCGAGACGGCGATGAGCCGGAGCGCCGCCGTCTGGATGACGTCCCGGTACGACGAGTCGCGCAGCGCCTCGGTGACGATCTCGTCGGCGTGCTCCGCGTCCGCGCGGCCCAGGGCCGTGACCGCGGCGGCCCGCACCTCGTAGCTGGAGTCGTGGGCGAAGGCGTCCTTCGCCAGCGCCACGGCCCGATCCCCGCCGATCTCCCCCAGCGACTCGAGCGCCGCGCTCCGCACGGCGGCGGAGGTGTCGCGCAGCGCCGTCTCCAGCGCGGGCAGGGCCACGGCGGCCGGGAACGCGCCCAACGCGTCGGCCGCCTCGACGCGGGTCTGGAAGTAGTCGGCGCCGGTCGCGGCCTCCGCGAGCGCGGCCGCGGCGGCGGAGTCGTCCTTCCGGTCGCCGAGCTGGTTGATCGCCCAGGTCCGGTCCCAGAGGTCGGGGTCGCGCTGGAGCTCGGTCGCCAGCCACGCGGTCGGCTGCGGGAAGGTGAGGCCCTTCAGCACGAGGTTCCCGTCGTCGAAGATCACCATCGTGGGCGGCCCGGCGAGGCCGCGGAACGTGACGGTCTGCTCGCGCGCGTCGAGGTCCACGCGCTGCGTCACGTCGCCGGCGGCGGTGCCCACCCGCACGACCACCGGCATGTGGAACACGGCCGGCACCGTGAACTTCAGCCCGGTGCTGTCGGCCTGCAGCGAATCCAGCTGCGTCTGCTTGACCTGGAGCGTGAGCGCGTGCGAGGCCGAGTCGTACGTGGCCGCCACGTCGAACTTCGGGTAGCCGGCCTGGTAGACCCACTCGCTCCAGAAGCGGTCGAGGTTCACGCCGGTCGCCGCGAGGAACGCCTGCCGCAGGTCGTCGCTCGTGGCGACGCCGAAGGCGTGGCGCGTCAGGTACTCGTGGACCCCGGCCCAGAAGCGCACCGGTCCGAGGTAGCGCTCGAGCATCTCGAGGACGAGCGCGCCCTTGGGGTAGATGTTGTTCGAGCCCAGCGACGCGAGCGGCATCGGCCGCCGCCGGTCGATCTGCACGTACTGCCGGTACTCGTCGACGTAGTAGTCCTGCTCCGCGTGCGCGCCGAGCTTCCGGCCCCAGTATTGGCCCGGCATGAACTCGGCGAAGCCCTCGTTCAGCCACATGTTGGCCCAGTTCTCGGTCGTCACGTAGTCGCCGAACCACTGGTGGGCCAGCTCGTGCGGGATCAGGATCCACTGGTACCACGGGCGGTCCTGGTAGGCGCGCGCGTCGGGGAGCCAGTCCACCAGCGTCGTCGCGCTCACGTTCTCCATCCCGCCGAAGAAGTCCGCCACCGTCGTCTGCGCGTACTTGTCCCACGGGTAACGGACGCCGGTGAGCTCGGAGTATGTGCCGATCATGTCGGGCGTCACGTGGAAGTTGCGCCACGCCTTCGCGCTGTCGTCGTGGTAGACGTAGTAGTCCACCGGGACGCCCTGCCACGAGTCGTGGATCTTCGCCAGCGGCGCCACGACGAGGCTCACGAGGTAGGTGGCGGAGGGCTTGTCCTCGTTCCAGGTCACGGTGCGGGTGGCGCCGTGCTCCACGTTCGACACGAGGCGCCCGTTCGAGACCGCCATGTCCTCGCGCGGGACCGTCGCCACCATCTCCCACGTTTCCTTGTCGCTCGGGAAGTCGAAGGTCGGGAACCAGTCGTGGTTGTTGTGGTCCTCGCCCTGGCTCCAGATCTGGCGGGGCCGGTGCGGCAGCCCGTCCGGCGTGATGTACGTGAGCCCGTCGCCGTCCTTCACCCTGCCGTGGTAGGTCACGCGGAAGGTCAGCGTATCGCCGAAGCCGACCGGGCTCGCGGGGAAGACCACGAGCGTGTCGCCGCTCCGCGCGGTGCGCAGCACCGTGCCCCGGCGGTCCGTGACGGCGGTGTTCGCGAGCAGCGCGCCCTCGTCGAGGACGATCGAGTCCAGGCCGGGCCGCAGCGCGACCAGCGTGGTGGTGACGTCACCCTCGAACGACAGCGAGTCCCAGTCGAAGCCGGAGACCACGATCCGCTGGTGCACCAGGTCGTAGTCGTGGCTGCGGGTGTAATGGTCGTTCGCCATGAGGGCGGCGTTGGACTGGGCGAGGAGCGGGGCACCGAGGACCGACAGGAACAGGGCGACGCCGAACGTGCGCATGGACGAGCCTCTGCTGGGGGAAATCGAAGCCGGGCGCCGGCTCCGCCCGGACCGTTCCGCGGCGAGCCGGCCGACCCGCATAATACGCGTATCCCATGGCGCGTGTTTCGCCCACGCCGCCCCGTCCGGGGCCGAGTGACGCCCGCCTGACGCCGCGGCTGCAGTGTAGGGCCCGAGAGGAGCGCTTCCATGCATCTCGACTCGCGAGTAGTCAGGCTCGGCCTGCGCATTGCCCTCATCGTCGCCGTCGCGCTGGCCGTGTGGGCGTTCCTGGGCGTGTATTCGTCCGGACCGTCGTTCAGCTCGTACGTGTCGCCCGCGCACGCGTTCTTGCGGGCCGCGCTGGCCCGGGATTCGGCGGCTCTCGCCCGCCAGGGCGCCGATCCGACGGTCGCCCGGTGGGCCATGCGCGCCGCACAGGCAGACACGCCGTCATGGCAGACCATCGAGCGCGGGCTCTATCTCGGCAGCGGGTACCGTCGCGGGGACACGACCGTGGTGTGGTACTACGCGTTGGCGCACGGTCAGTGCGTCTCGTGGCGCCTCACGATGACGTTCCTGGGTCGCGGGAAGGCGGCGAGGATTCCGAAGGCCACGGTCTTCTGCATCGCACCGACGCCCCCGCCCGGCGTGGGCCTGCCGAAGGTTGGCGGGCCGGCCTAGCAGCCGGCGGCGGGCCGGTACCGGGTATTGTTATGATGCCGGCGGTCACCTGCCGCTGAGGGAGTGAAGCATCGATGAGCATGGTGAAGGCGCTTCACGACCGCCTGGTGTACGGCCGACGCACGCGTCTGCTGGCGGAGAAGTTGTCGGTCCATCTGCCCGAGGGCGCCCGGGTGCTCGACGTCGGATGTGGCGACGGGATGGTCGCTTCGCTCATCACGCGCTTGCGCCCCGACGTCGCGATTCACGGCATCGACGTGCTCGTGCGCCCGCACACCTACATCCCGGTGACCCGGTTCGATGGCGCCAACATCCCGCACCCGGATGCCAGCTTCGACGTCGTCATGTTCGTGGACGTGCTCCATCACTGCGAGGACCCGGCGCAGCTGCTCGCCCAAGCCAAGCGCGTCACCCGGAGCTCGGTGCTGATCAAGGACCACACCCGGGAGGGGCTCCTGGCCTACCAGACCCTGGCGTTCATGGACTGGTTCGGCAACGCCCACCACGGCGTTGCGCGGCCGAACAACTTCTGGACGCTCGCGCAGTGGAACGACCGCATCGGGCTGCTCGGGCTGCAGGCTCGGCACTGGCAGGATCGGCTCGGCCTCTATCCCTGGCCCGCGACGTGGCTCTTTGACCGAAAGCTGCACTTCATCGCGTATCTCGAGCGGTCGTAGGCGGGGCGGATGGCCGCTCCTGGGAGTCGGGGCCGGTGATGCTCGGACCGCTCGAGAAGCTGCGCGGTTCGGGGACGAGCCGTTCGTCCGCGGTGCTCTGCGCTGCGGCGGCCGGCCTGATCCTGTTGAAGCTGTGGCTGGTCTCGGCACAGCCCATCATCGCCATGGGTTGGGCCACGCTCGACGACCGGCTGTTCTTGAACCTGGCTCACGACCTGCTTGCCGGCACCTGGCTCGGCGCGTACAGCGAGCTCACGCTGGCCAAAGGGTGCTTCTATCCCATCTGGGTCGCGCTCGTTGTTCGACTGGGAATCCCGCTGCTGCTCTCCCAGCATCTGCTCTACCTGCTCGCGGTCCTGGCCTTGCTCGGCGCGCTTCGACCCATGGGGTACGGGCCGTGGCGGCTGCTCGTCCTGGGCGCACTGCTGTGGTTCGATCCGGGCACCTACACGGCCCAGGTGCTGCGGGTGGTGCGGGAGGGGATCTACCCGGCGCTGACGTTGCTGGTGATTGCCGGTTTCGTCGGCACCCTGCTTCGCGCGAGAGTCGGATCGTGGCGCGCCTTGGAGCCCTGGTTGCTGCTCTCCACGCTATCGTTGGCCGCGTTCTGGCAGACGCGCGAGGAGGGCCCGTGGCTCCTGCCATTTCTGGCGGCTGTGGCCGCCTTCGTCTGTGCCAGGCAATGGTGGACGCGCGCTCCCGGGGGGTGGGCCCTGGGGCTCGCGTGCGTGATGCCCCTGCTGGCGATCCCGTGCAGCGACGGCGTCGTCGCGCTCATCAACCGGGCACACTACGGGGTTGCGGTGACGGTCGAAGTGAAGTCGCACGACTTCCTGGCCGCCTACGGTGCGCTGACCCGGGTCAAGCCGAAGCACGTCGTGCCGCACGTGCTGGTCAGCAGAGAGACGCGCGACCTCATCTATCGGGTGAGCCCGGCCTTCGCGACCCTCGAGGCCCAGTTCGACAGGCCGGGCGCCAACGCCTGGGGCCCGGGCCCGCGCAAGGAATGGCCCGACCTCAAGGCTGGCGAAATCGGGGGCGGGTGGTTCATGTGGGCGTTCCGCCAGGCGGTCGCGCGCGCCGGCAACTACGACGACGGCAGGAAGGCGATGGCCTTCTATCGCCAGCTCGCCAAGGAGGTGGACAACGCATGCCGGGCGGGAACGCTGGACTGTCTACCTGCGCGGGCGTCGATGATGCCGCCCTGGACGCCGGAGTACGGCAAGGCCATGCCGAAGGCCTTCGCCAGGGCGGCGCTGTTCACGGCCACCTTCGCCGGCATGGCGGCCGACCCCGCGCCGAGCGAGGGCAACGACAGCACGCAAGCGCTGTATCGTGAGCTGACCCACGATCGGATCGCGCCGCTCGGGACGCTGGGCGTCGCAGCGCCGCGCGACGCCGAGAAGGTGAGACTGCTCGATCGAGTGTTGGGGCTCTATCGAGTCGTCATGCCCATCCTGGCGGTGCTCGCCTTGTATTCCCTCATCGTCCAAGCCGTCGAGGCGATCCGCAGGCGCCGAATCTCGGCCATCTGGGTCGTTCAAGCGGGCCTGCTGGGAGCGCTGCTGGCACGTCTGGTGATGCTCGCGTACATCGACGTCACCTCGTTTCCCGCCGTCGATCCGCTCTACCTCACCGCCGCGTATCCCGTGTTGATCCTGCTCGTGTTCCTGGCCCTGTACGAGAGGGAGCGCATGCTGTCGCGACGGGGGCCGTGGTGGAAGCGGATCTTCGAGCTACCGCGTGCGTCGGCCTCGCAAGATAGCGCCCAGAGGCCGGACGCCGGTTCGGGTACGGCGCCTGGTCCGGCTGCGAGCGCGGGCAACTCGTCGTAGTGCAGTGGGAGCGGAGGGCGGGGGACTCGAACCCCCAAGGGCTTGCGCCCGGCGGTTTTCAAGACCGCTGCCTTGCCAATTAGGTCTAGCCCTCCGAAGGCCGTAAGCTATGCCGGCGCGTCATTTCCGCACAACCGCCGCCCAGCGGCCCGCCGAAACCTGACTCCGGCACGGGGATTGCGACCTTTTTCCCGCCGTATGGCACCCCCACCCTGAGGGGCCCGATGGCGGCGAGCCTGCCGACTGGCAACGAAAGACGCATTCTCGGGATCGCGCTCGTCCTCTGGGCCGCGGTGCTCGCGCTCGACGTCGTCACGCCGCCGGCCAAGGTCTTCGTCGGCCTGCTCATCGTGCCGCCCCTCGTCACGGCCATCGCCGCGCGGCCCGCGCACACGGCGTGGATCAGCGCCCTGTCGCTGGCCGGCGCGTTCTACCTCGGCTACGACGACCGCATCTTCCTCACGGGCGACCACCTCATCCGGCTGACCGTCGTTGCCGCCGGCTGCCTGCTCGCCGTCGCCCTCGCCTGGGAGCGCGCGCGCGCGGAGCGCTCGCTGGCCGCCACCTACCGGATCTCGCAGACGGTCCACGCGGCACCCACGCTGCGCGAGCAGTTCGAGGCCATCCACGCCATCGTCCGCGACCTGATGCCGGCGGGGAACTTCTACATCGCCCTCTACGACGCGCCGAGCGACACGATCAGCTTCCCGTACTTCGTGGACGAGGTCGACCAGCCGCCGGTGCCGAAGCGGCCGGGACGCGGGATGACCGAGTACGTGCTGCGCTCCGGCGAGGCGCTCCTGGCCACGCCGGAGGTGGCGGCCGACCTCGAGCGCCGGGGCGAGGTGGAGCTGATCGGCTCGCCCTCGGTGGACTGGCTCGGCGTGCCGCTCAAGCGCGGCGACGTCACCATCGGCGCGCTGGTCGTGCAGAGCTACCACGAGGGCGTGCGCTACGGGGAGCGCGACAAGGGGATGCTGCAGTTCGTCTCGACGCAGGTGGGGATGGCCATCGAGCGCAAGCGCTCGGAGGAGGCGTTGCGGGTCTCCGAGGGAGCGCTGCGGGACTTCGTCAGCCACGCGGTGTTCGGCATCTCGCGGAGCAGCGCCGACGGCAGGGTGGCCTGGGCCAACGCGGCCCTCGCCCGCATCCTCGGTTACGATGCGGCCGAGGAGATGATCGGTCTCGACGTCGCGCAGCATTTCTTCCGCAACCCCGGCGAGCGCACGGCGCTCGTCGAGTTGGCGCGGCGGACCGGCCACTTCGCCGGCGTGGTCGTGGCGTCGAAGAGGAAGGACGGCACGCCCATCACCGTGAGTCTCTCCGGCCGACGCCTGCACAGCGACGACGGTTCGTTCCAGGGGATGGACGTCATCGTCGAGGACATCACGGAGCGACGCATCCTCGAGGAGCAGCTCCGCCAGGCGCAGAAGATGGAGGCGGTGGGCCAGCTCGCCGGCGGCGTGGCGCACGACTTCAACAACCTCCTCACCGCCGTCCTCGCGTCCAACGAGCTGCTGGCCGCGTCGCTCCCGGCCGGCGCGGCGGCCCGCGAGGACGCCGATGCCGTGCGCAGCGCCGCCACGCGCGGGGCGGACCTCGCCCGCCAGCTCCTCGCCTTCAGCCGCCAGCAGCCGGTCGAGCTGCGCACGCTCGTCCTCGGCACGCTGGTCGCCGACTTCGCGCGCCTCGCGCGCCGCGTGCTGCCCGAGGACGTCGAGGTCGTGGTGGAGGCGGCACCGGCGGGCACCTCGATCCGCGCCGACCCGGTCGCCGTCGAGCAGATCCTCATGAACCTCGTGACCAACGCGCGCGACGCGATGCCGTCGGGAGGCACGCTCCGGCTCGAGGCGGCGCGGGCCGCGGTGGGCGCGGAGCGCTGCCGCGCCTGGGGCTGGGGCGAGCCGGGCGACTACGTCGCGCTGACCGTCAGCGACACGGGCGCCGGGATGGACGCGGAGACCCGCCGCCGCATCTTCGAGCCGTTCTTCACCACCAAGCCCGTGGACCGGGGCACGGGCCTCGGCATGGCGATGGTCTACGGCCTCGTCAAGCAGCACGAGGCCTACGTGGACGTCGCGAGCGAGCAGGGGCGGGGCACCACCGTGCGCATCTACTTCCCGGCCGCCGCGGACGCCCAGGCGGCGGCATCAGCGGTCGCCCCGGCGGAGGTGACCGGCGGCTCCGAGTTCATCCTGCTCGTCGAGGACGACTCCGCGGTGCGGCGCGCCGCGATGCGCGTCCTGCAGCGGTTCGGCTACAAGGTCGTCGCGGCCGAGGACGGCGCCGAGGCCCTCACGACCCTCGGCATGCTCGAGAACGCCCCCGACCTGATCATCACCGACGTGGTGATGCCGAAGGCGAGCGGGCCGCAGCTGCTGCGCGCGCTCCGCGAATCCGGCAAGTCGCAGCGCATCCTGTTCACCAGCGGCTACGCGGCGCGGGACGCGAGCGACCGCGCGGCGCTCGACCCGCGCCTGCCGTTCCTGGCGAAGCCGTGGACCATCGGGGATCTGCTGCGGAAGGTGAGAGAAGTGCTCGACGGCCCGCGGGTCGAGCTCGAAGCCCCGGCGGCCGCCGCCCCGCCGCCGTCCTGACCGGCACCGGGTCCCGGCGGGTGTCCGCCGGGACCCGGGTGCAGCCGAGAGCTACTTGCTGTTCCGGTAGGCGATCGCCGCGCGCAGCTGGCGGTCCGCCGCGCGGAGCGCCTGAATCGCGGCCGCCTTGTGTCCGCCGAAATCGTCGGGCGCCTTCTGCAGGAAATCCAGGGCGTCACCGATGGCCGTGATCGCCGCGTCGAGGCGGGGATACCGGCCGCCCTGCCGCGCCTCGGCCATTCTGGGCACGAGCAGCCCCGCCGCCATCGCCAGGGGAATGGACGCAATCGCCTTGCTCGCCTGTCTGCGATTCATGTCGCCTCCGAGGGTGTGGGGACCTGACGGCTTGCGTGACTATCATATGACTTCGCGGGAGTCGCGACTAGAGGGTCGGTATATTCCCGGACGACCGTTCCTTCGGGAGTGCAGGGGATGCTGATCGCCTTTCTGGTCATGCTGGCAGCCGGCGCCGCCGGGACCGGGCAGGTCCCTGGCCCGGCCTTTCCGTCCGCCGGCCGCTTCGTGGACGACAGCGCGCACCACCGGTTCGTCATCACGCTCGGGCCCGTCGACCTGCCCGCGCACGCCAGCCACCACGAGGTCGAGCAGCTCGGCGTGCGGCAGGCCGACTTGCCCCGCGACGGCTGGCTCGAGGGCTACCAGGTGGACATCGTGGACTCGCTGGGCCGCGTGCTTCCGCGCGAGCTGATCCACCACGTGGAGCTGATCGAGCTGGACCGGCGGGCGCTCCTGGACGGCGAGGTGCAGCGGATGGCCTCGGTCGGCAAGGAGACGCGGGTGGTGCAGCTGCCGGATTTCATCGGCTATCCGGTGCGCCGGGGCGAGCCGATCGGCATCGACCCGATGCTGGAGAACCCCACCGACTCGGGCTACCCGGCGGCGTTCGTGCGCATCAGCGTCCCGTACACGCCCGCGAACGCGGAAGACGCTCCGGCGGACGTGTTCAGCATCGAAGCGGACGTCACCGGCGCCGTCGGCAAGGCGTCGGACTTCGACGTGCCCTCGGGCCGCTCGTCGGCGAGTCACGAGTTCACGGTGCCGATCTCCGGACTGCTGCTCGCCGTCGGCGGGCACATCCACGACCTCGGCACGCGGCTCGTCCTGGTGAACCTCACGAAGGGCGACACGGTCTACGACGCGCGGACCACGCGGGACTCGCTGGGACGCCTGATGCAGCTGCCGGTCCGGCAGCTGTGGCGAAGCGGCGGTTACCGGATCACCGGCGGCGAGCGGTTCCGCCTGACCGCGTTCTACGACAACCCCGGCGCCCGCACGCTGGTGGCCGAAGGGATGGGCACGCTTGGCGGCGCGTTCAAGCCGGACAGCGGCCAGGTGTGGCCGCGGCTGGACCCGGCCGACCCCGAGACCTCGCGCGACCTGGCGTACCTGCACTCGCTGGGCGCGATGAAGGGCGGCATGCCCGGGATGGACATGCACTAGAAGAGCGGTGGTGGGTTGTGGGTGGTGGGCTGGAGTGACGATCTGCCACCCACCACCTGCCGCCTGCTACCCTCGCTACTGTCGGATCGCCCGCTGCACCCAGGTGCAGATCGGCTCGGACGCGCCCGGCGCCTGCGAGGCCACGCGGGTCACCGACCGCTCCCCCCAGACGATCGGGGCGTCCACGCCGTAGACGCGCCCGCGCCGCCGGATCGTCAGCTCGCTCAGCTCGGCCGGCAGGTGCTGGGAGAAGTCGAGATAGAGCTGCCGCGTGGGCACCATCAGGCCGCCGGCCGACACGCTGTCGTCGTCCACCGCGATCACCGTGTCGCCCTCCAGCAGGCCGTGGGCCTTGAACGGCGAGCGGTCGCCCACCCACGCCGCGACCGCGCGGTCGCGCGAGACGCCCACCAGGGCGACGTCGGGGCTGCCCGCCGCGCGGCAGGAGTCGAGCGGAATGGCGGCGATCGCGTCGGTCAGCTCGCCCGCGAAGTCCGACAGCGTCCGGTACTTCGCGCGGTCCTTCTCGTAGCGCACCAGCGCGTCCTCGAGCCAGGGCACCAGCGCCATGTTGGCGTTCATCGCCTCGGTGCGGATGGGCCAGGCGAGCGTGGGCTTGGCCGCGACCAGGGCGCGGACCGTGAGGGCACGCGCGAGCTGCTCGCCGAGGTCCTCGTCCCAGAAGATCGGGGCGTACCCCGCCCGGGCCATCGCGGCCTCGACCGTGGGCCGGAGCCCCACCGTGCGCTCGACGATCTCGGGGTGCTCCGCGAACAGCCGCCGCACCACCGCGTGCGCCATCTGGTGGCCGACCGCCAGCCACACGTAGCTGGGCAAGCGATACGAGCGGTCGGGGAACGAGGGGTCGGGCGCCAGGAAGATCCGGTCGCCCAGCGCGTGCGACCAGCTCACGGGGTCCACCGTCGGGCTCTGCTGCCGCGTCCAGAAGGTGCGGGCGAGGGTGATGTCGTAGTGCATGTCGCCCCAGCCCGAGTACGCGGCGAACAGACTGTCGGGCGCCTTGGCCTCCGACAGCGCGATGTACACGTCGGAGAGGTCCTGCTGGCGCGCCTCCGCGTTCATCCCCTCGAACGTCAGCGGCGCGGCGCGCGGCCCGAACGCGCGGGCGGCGGCGATGAAGCGCGCGAGCGCGCGGCGCTGCGCGCCGTCGCCCGTGAAGCAGCGGTGCACGCCGGCCGCGATCCAACCGCAGACGGTGTCGGGCACCGGCGGCGTCGCGTACGCCTCGAGCACGGGCCCCACCGGGGTCGGGCCGAGGGCGCGCGCCAGCGCGAAGGCGGAGTCGTTCCGCTCGGTGCCCAGGGCCAGGTTCCACTTCTTCAGCGGCCCGAGCGGCGGGATGTCGGCCGTGTCCGACAGGCGGAACACCAGCCCCACCAGGTCGAGCGTCGAATCCACCCGGACCGTGGTGTGCCCCAGCGTGAACGAGGTGGAGCCGCGCGGCAGCTCGGTAGTGCAGGCGGCCGCGGCGACGGCGAGGAGGAGCGGGAGGCGGCGCATCAGTGCCGGAACTGTCGCTTGCCGGTGAGGATCATCGCAAGACCGTGCTCGTCGGCGGCGGCGATCACCTCGGCGTCGCGCACCGAGCCGCCGGGCTGGATGACGGCGCGGATGCCGGCCTGCGCGGCTTCGTCCACGCCGTCGCGGAACGGGAAGAAGGCGTCGGAGGCGAGCGCGGCGCCGGCGATGTCGTGCCCCGCCGCGCGCGCCTTGTGGACGGCCAGCATCGAGCTGTCCACGCGGCTCATCTGCCCCGCGCCGATGCCGAGGACCTGGCCGCCGCGCGCGATCAGGATGGCGTTCGACTTGACGCTCATCACGGCCGCCCACGCGAAGCGCAGGTCGTCCAGCTCCTCGGCCGTGGGGGCGCGCCTGGTGGCCGTCTTCCACCCCGACTCGTCGCCGTCGAAACGCATGTGCGACTCGGCGAGGAAGCCGGCGCGGACCCGCTTGAAGTCGAGCGAGCCCCCGGTGCGGCGGCGCGGCACCTCGACGATGCGCAGGTTCTTCTTCTTGCGCAGCACCGCGAGCGCCTCCGGGTGGAAGCTCGGCGCCACCACCGCCTCCACGAACAGCTCGGCCATGGCGGTCGCGGTCTCGGCGTCGAGCACGGTGTTGAAGCCGACCACGGACCCGTACGCCGAGACCGGGTCGGTGGCGAGCGCGCGGCGGTAGGCGTCGAGGGTGGTCTTCCCGATCGCGAGGCCGCACGGCGTGGTGTGCTTGATGATGACGCACGCGGTGGTCTCGGGCCACGGCTCGAGCGCGAAGTACGCGGCGTCGAGATCGAGGATGTTGTTGAACGACAGCTCCTTCCCACCGAGCTGCGACAGGTCGGCCAGGCCCCCGCTCTCGCCGGTGACGTAGAACGCGGCCTGCTGGTCGGGGTTCTCGCCGTAGCGCAGCGCCTGGCGCCGCTCGAGCGCCAGCAGGAGGAACGGCGGCAGGCCGTCCGCCTCCGGGGCGGCCTGTGCGCCGAGCCACTGGGCGATGGCGGCGTCGTAGGTCGCGGTCTCGCGGAACACCTTCACCGCCAGCTCGCGCTTGAGCTCGGGGCTCGGGCCGCCCGCGCGCAGGGCGTCCAGGACGCGCGCGTAGTCCGCGGGGTCCACGACCACCGTGACGGACTCGTGGTTCTTGGCGGCCGAGCGAAGCATGGAGGGGCCGCCGATGTCGATCTGCTCGACGGCCTCCTCCGGCTTCACGTCGCCCCGCGCCACGGTCTCGCGGAACGGGTAGAGGTTCACGGCGACGAGGTCGATGGGCGCGATCCCGTGGCGCTCGAGCGCCAGCAGGTCGCCCTTCACCTGGCGCCGCGCGAGGAGGCCGCCGTGCACCGCCGGGTGCAGCGTCTTCACGCGTCCGTCCATCATCTCGGGGAAGCCGGTGACCTTCTCGACCGGCGTCACGGGCACGCCGGCCCCCGCCAGCGTCTTGGCGGTGCCGCCGGTCGAGACGATCTCCCAGCCGAGGCGCGCGAGCTCCCGGGCGAACTCCACGATGCCGCGCTTGTCGGAGACCGAGAGGAGGGCACGGGGCATACCATTTCTCCGCGATGGCCTGGACGATGTCGCTACGCGACGACGAGCGCATCGCCCAAGGCGGGTGGGAGGGCGGCCAGGGGGCCGAAGGCCTCGGTCGAGAGCGAGCAGGCGCCGGCGCCGCCGCGGCGCGCGAACGCCGCCACGACGGCCGGCAGCAGCTCGTGCTCGACCGCGAGCACGCGGGCGGCCAGCGCGTCGGCCGTATCGCCGGCGCGGACGGGCACCGGCCACTGCGCGACGATGGGGCCGTGGTCGTACTGCTCGTCCACCAGGTGCACCGTGACGCCCGTGACCCGGGCGCCGCTGGCGAGCACGGCCTCGTGGACGCGCCGGCCGTACATCCCGGCGCCGCCGAACGCCGGCAACAGCGCGGGATGGACGTTCAGCATCCGCCCGCGATACGCGCGCACCACGCTCTCCGGCACCCGCTTCAGGTAGCCGGCGAGCACCACCAGGTCGACGGCGTGATCGGCCAGGAGCGCGAGGAGCCGCGGCGCGTCGTCGCCGCTCTCGGCGATCGTGGCCGTCGCCACGCCGCGTTCCGCCGCGCGCGCGAGGGCGCCGGCCGTCGCCTTGTTCGAAACGACCAGGGCGATGGCGGCGGGCGACGACGGATGGGAGAACGCGTCGAGCAGGGCCTGGAGGTTGGAGCCATGGCCGGAGGCGAGCACGGCGACGCGCATGTCAGGAAAGCAAGCCACGGGTCGGGGGGAGGGCAAGTCGAGCGCGGCCGGGTGCGGGGCCCGTGGCGGCGGCCCCGCACCCGGCGTCCCCGCGCTACTTCACCGTGATCGAGAAGGACCCGTACTGCCCCTGCTTGTACGTGTTCGCGATCAGGCGGTACGCGCCCGAGTACGGGAGCGTGTAGACGATGCGCGCGTTGGTGCCGCCGCCCGAGTCGTCGTCGGCCGCGAGCTTGGTGCCGTTGCCGTCCTGGACGATCGCGTAGGCGTCGAAGTCCGTGGAGGTGACGTCCACCTGGATGGTCTCGCCCGCCTGGCCGATGAAGGTCCAGGCCTGGTACACGGAGCCGTCCGACAGCTTGGGATCGTTCGCCGCCAGCTGGCCGGACATGGACTGGCCGCGCATGATCTGCCCGACCGTGCCGGGCAGCACGCCGCCGGGGGCGTTGGCCCCCGACGCCATCCCGATGCTGTGGAGCTTCACCGTGTAGCGCCCGTACTGGCCCCGCCGGTAGCTGTTGGCGTACACCTGGTACGTGCCGGTCGCCGGAATCGTGTAGATGATGCGCGCGTTCGTCCCGCCGCCGCTGTCGTCGTCGCGCGCCAGCTGGGAGTCGGCGGGGCTCACCAGGATCGCGAACGCGTCGAAGTCCGTGGACGTCACGTCGATCTGCACGATCTGTCCCGCGGTGGCGTCGAAGCGCCACGCCTGGTACACGCTGCTGTCCCGCAGCCGGGCGTCGTAGGCCGACAGCCGGCCCGAAACCTCGCCGTTCATCGGGATGGTGCGCACGGGCTCCGGCGCCGGCCCGCCCGGCGGCCCGGCCGCGCAGCCGGCGAGGACGACGAGGCTCGAGCCGTAGAGCAGGGCATGCTTCATCGGGTTCTCCGCTTGAGATCGGATGCGTTGGGAGTAGCGGGCGCGGACTTCAAGGACACGGTGTAGCGTCCCGCGCGCCGCTCGTGGCCCGCGCTGTTCACGACGATCCGGTACGAGCCGGTCGCGGGCAGCGTGAGTGTCAGGCGGGAGTTGAGGTCGCCGCCGGAGTCGTCGTCCCGGCCGAGGACTTTGCCACCGGCGTCGAGCACCTCGAGATAGGTGTCGAACTCGTCGGAGCGGGCCTCGACGGTGACCGTCTCGCCGGCCGTGCCGTCGAACTCCCACACGTCGGCCAGCGTGCTGTCCGCCATCAGCTGGTCGCCGGGCTCGAGCCGGCCGTGCAGCGACTGGCCGGGCTCGATGCGCGCGGATGCGCCGGGCGCCGCGACCGCCGTGTCGGACGGCGGCAGGGCGCCTGCCGCGGGATGCTGGACCGCGAGAGGCAGCGGCGCCGCCGCCTGCGCCGCGAGCCGCGGCGCCACCGCCAACGCGAGGCCGGCGAGCGCGCCGGCCATTGCGCCGCGTCTCACGCCCGCCGGCCCGGGAGCACGGGAGCTACCTCGTCGTCAGCGGACCGTCAGGGTGTAGAGCCCCGTGTGCCGCTGCGCCCCGTTGCTGTTCACCACGATCTGGTACGTGCCCGCCGCCTGCAGCGTGTAGGCCAGGCCCGAGTTCGGATGCCCGGCCGACTCCGCCAGCACGTGGCCGGCGCCGTCCAGCAGCTGCAGGTACGTCGGGAAGTCGTTCGACTGCAGCTCGATGGAGATGTTCTGGCCCGACGTTCCTTGGAGCTGCCAGATGTCGGCGTAGGTGCTGTCGCCCATCACCTGGTCGCCGGCCTCGAGGCGACCCTGCACGGACTGGCCCGCCATGATCTGCGCGACCGAGCCGGGCGCCGGGATGGCGTTGGTCGGGGCCACGGCCGAGGGAGCCGCGGGCTGCGCCAGCGGCGTCGGCGTCCCGATGGGTTGCGGCACCGGCTGCTGGATGGGCTGCGCCTGGACCATCTGCAGCGGCTGCCCCGTCGCCTGCACCTGCAGCGTGTACTGTCCGGGCGTCGTGGACACCAGGCCCGTCGTCACGCCGAGCTTGTACAGGCCCGCCACCGGGCACGTCCAGCGCAGACGCGCGTTCAGGCCCTCGCCGCCGTCGTCGTCGTGCGCGACCTCCGTGCCCGACGGATCGAAGACGATCAGGTAGTTGTCCCAGCTCGAGAGGATGTCGATCTGCACGGGCTGGCCGGCTGCGCATTGGAATCCGTACAGGTGGATGGGCTTGTTGTTCCAGGAGACGCCGCCCGCCACGAGCGTGTTCTGCACCTGCTGGTTGAGCCCGATCTGGCCGATCGCCGCCATGCTGTTGATCGACGGGATCGCGCTCACGATCGGCTGCGTCGTCATCGCACCCTGCGCGAACTGCAGCGAGAGCGTGAACGTGCCGTACTGCCCCGACTGCAGCGTGTTGGCGACGATCTGGTAGAGCCCGGTGTACGGGAGCGTCTGCACGATCCGCGCGTTGAGCCCGCCGCCGCCGTCGTCGTCGTGGGCGAGGGCCGTGCCGCTCTGGTCCCGCAGGTAGAGATAGGAGTCGAACGCGCTGCTCATCAGGTCGATCTGGACGGCCTGGCCCGCGGTGCCCATGAACGTGAACAGCTTGTAGTGGGAGCCGTCGGACAGCGTGGGGTCGGCGGCCGTCAGCTCGCCGCTGACCTGCGTGCCGATCGGGATCTGCTGCGCCGTCCCGCCGCCCGTCTGCTGCGCCATCTGCCCCGACGCCTCGCGCAGCTGGAGCGTGAACGACCCGCTCTCGCCGCGGCTCAGCGTGTTGGCGTAGATCTGGTACATCCCGGTGTACGGCAGCGTCTGGACGATGCGCGCGTTGTGGCCGCCGCCCCCGTCGTCGTCGTGGGCGATGGTCTGCCCGTCGTTGCCCTTGAGATAGAGGTAGGCGTCGAAGTCCGCCGACATCAGGTCGATCTGGACGGTCTGGCCCGCGGTGCCCATGAACGTGAACAGCTTGTAGTGCGTCTGGTCGGCCATGACCGGATCGGACAGCAGGAGCTGGCCCGTCACCGACGTGCCGATCGGGATCTGCTGCTGTGCGCGTGCCGGCACCGCCAGGACGGCGGCCAGACCGAACCCCACAGCCAGGGTACGGACTGCGGCAGCACCACGCCGAAGCGACATGTCCACGTTCCTCCTCGAGACCTTGGTTGGATCGAACGAGCCCGTGCGGCGGTTCCCTCGGGGTGAGTATATGGCCGCGGGGATTGGGCGCAATAGCGTTTGGCGGGCCGCGCGAGAGGTGATCCGCATCACGCCGCGGGCCGGCCGATCAGCTCGGCGGCGGCGGCGAAATCCGGGGCCACGACGAAGCCGGCGGCGCGCGCCCGGGCCGCTTCCTCCGCCGCGTCCGCGCCGGCGATCACGAGGCCGTGACCTCCGAGCGCCACGGCCGGCTGGGCGTCGCTCACGCGGTCGCCGACCATCCACGAGCCGCGGAGACTGAGACCCAGGTCACGCGCGGCGCGCTCGAACAGTTCCACGCCCGGCTTGCGGCACGCGCACGGGCCCGTGATGTCGGGGTGGTGCGGGCAGAAATAGGCGCCGGCGAACCGCACGCCGTGGGGCGCCAGCAGCTCGCCGATCCGCCTCTGGACGGCGGAGAAGTCGTCGGGTCCATAGAGGCCGCGCGCCATGCCGGACTGGTTGCTCACCACCACGAGCGGCCAGCGCGCCGCGGCGAGCGTGGCGAGGCCGCTCGCGACGCCGGGCAGCAGCTCGACCTGCGCGGGATCGTGCAGGTAGCCGGGGTCGCGGACGAGCGTGCCGTCGCGGTCGAGGAAGACGGCGGGGCGCACGGCGTCAGGCGAGCGCGGCGGCGACCGCCGCGCAGACGTCGGGTTCGTCCTCCGGGAGAATCGTCCGGACGTCGAGCACCACCTTGCCGGCCGCCACGACGGCCACGACGGGCGGATCGGCCTGCCGCAGCCGCCGGGCCAGCTCGCCCGCGGCGAGGCCGGACGGCGTCAGCTCGAGACCGGCGCTCGCGAGCTCGACGCCGGGGTAGGCGCCACCGCCGACGGCGGCGCGCGTCGCGCGCACGGTGGCGCGCGCGGCCGCCGGCAGGCGCGATGCGAGCGCGGCGGCCCGCGCCGCGAGCGCCGGCTCCGCCGCGGTCAGCATGCGGAGCACGGGCACGTCGCGGCGCGCGGTCTCGGGGTCGCGGTAGAGCGCGAGCGTGGCGGCGAGCGCGCCCAGCGTGAGCTTGTCGGCGCGCACCGCCCTGGCGAGGGGGTTGGCGCGGCACCGCGCGACGAAGGCCGCGGCGCCCACGAGGATGCCGGCCTGCGGCCCGCCAAGGAGCTTGTCCCCCGATGCGACGACTGCGGTGGCGCCGCTCCGCGTGGCGGCGGGCAGCGTCGGCTCTCCGGCGAGCCCCGCCGCGTCGAGGTCGAGCATCAGGCCGCCGCCGAGGTCGTAGATCACCGGTACCCGGCGCCGCCGGCCCAGCGCGATCAGCTCGGCGAGGCCGGCGTCGGCGACGAAGCCCTCCTGGCGGAAGTTCGACCGGTGCACCTTGAGGATCGCGACGGGCGCCGGCGCGGCGCGCTTCGCCTTCCCCGTGCGCCCGTGCGCCCGTGCGCCCGTGCCCCCTGTGCCTCTGTCCTTCAGCGCCCTCTCGTAGTCCGCGACCTTCGTGCGGTTCGTCGTTCCGACCTCGAGCAGGCGCGCGCCGCTCGTCTCCAGGATCTCCGGGATGCGGAACCCGCCGCCGATCTCGATCAGCTCGCCGCGCGAGACCACGACGTCGCCGCCCGCGGCGGCCGTCGAGAGCGCGAGCAGCAGCGCCGACGCGGCGTTGTTCACGACCATCGCGCCGCCCGCGCCGGTCAGCTCGCGCAGGAGCCCGGCGCAGTGGAGGTGGCGGTCGCCGCGCGCGCCCTCGGCCGCGTCGTACTCGAGCGTCGAATACGAGCCGGCGAAGGAGGCGATGGCTTCCCGCGCGGCCGCGGCGAGCGGCGCGCGGCCGAGGTTGGTGTGCAGCACGACGCCGGTCGCGTTGATGCAGCGCCGCAGCGTGGGGCGCGTCGCGGCCCGCAGCTCGTCGGCGACGGCGCGCGCCC
>Ga0335078_10002197_pt1 | contig 29583 bp, 19 predicted proteins | sample Lox_Sample_32_FD_206711 | JGI IMG/M metagenome (GOLD analysis project Ga0335078, IMG submission 206711) | Soil microbial communities from Loxahatchee National Wildlife Refuge, Florida, United States - Lox_Sample_3.2 | ecosystem: Environmental > Terrestrial > Soil > Wetlands | place: USA...
GTTCCACTTCCGGCAGCGGTGGCAAGCTCGCCTTGCCCCCTATTTTGAAAACCAGCATTCGACTTACGTTGCGAACGTGTCCTGACTTGAATGAAACCTCACCCGCGACCAGGGGAAACACGCCGCCCCATCCTGCTAGAACCGCAACATACTGCTCTCCGTTAAGCTGGTAAGTGATCGGACCGGCCATGACGCCGGTTTGCGCCGGGAACGACCAGAGCTTTTGGCCGGAATCGGCTCGATAGGCGTTGAAGCTGCCGCCGGCAGTCCCTTGAAAAACCAGGTTGCCCGCGGTGGAAAGCGTTCCGCCATTCCAGGGCCCGGGATATTCAACAGCCCATACCTGTTTCTGCCGCAGCGGGTCCCACGCGACAAGCTTGCCTTTCACACTATCGAGAATGGCTTGCTTGATTTTGGGGTCCTGCGGCATGCCGGCCGCGACCACGTCAATGCCATAATTTGCGGCCAACTCTTTTTTCTCGAAGTGCTCAGGGTTCTTGTATTTGAATCCGACATCATTCACCGGAATATAAACGAGGCCCGTCAGCGGACTGTAAGACATCGGCTGCCAACTGTGTGCGCCCAGGGGGCCCGGCACGACAGGCGCAGGATCATTTCCTGGGTAGCGCGCGATCGGCGTTTCCATTGGTCTGCCCGTCTTCATGTCCACTCCGGTGGCCCAATTGATGTAGGTGTAAGGCTGGGCAGAAATTAGAGCGCCGGTTATGCGGTCGAGCACATAGAAAATTCCATTTTTCGGCGCGTGGAACAGGACTTTGCGCGGCTTGCCGTCAATCGCGACATCAGCGAGAACGATGGGTTGGCACGCCGTGAAGTCCCACATTTCGCCGGGCGTCTCTTGGTAGTGCCAGACGTACTCGCCGGTTTCCGGTTTCAGCGCGACGATGGAAGAAAGAAAAAGATTGTCGCCGCCTTGCGGGCTGCGAATGCGGCGATTCCATGGCGCGCCATTGCCTACCCCGATATAAAGCAGATCGAGCTCTGGGTCATAGACAATCGAATCCCAGACCGTTCCCCCTCCGCCGTACTTCCACCAATCGCCGGTCCAGGTTTTTGCCGCTTTGGCGAGAATCGGCACTTCGAACGGTTTAGCGGGATCGCCTGGAACCGTATAAAAGCGCCAGAGCAGTTTGCCGGTTTCGGCGTCATAGGCTGACACGTAGCCTCGCACGCTCATTTCCGCCCCGCCATTCCCAATGATCACCTTCCCTTTCACCACCCGCGGCGCGCCGGTAATCGTGTAACGAAAATTTCGGTCAATGGTGAATTTTTCCCAGACGGCCTTACCCGTAGCGGCATTAAGGGCAATGAGCCGGCCGTCCAAAGTTCCGACAAAGACCTTGCCTTCCCAGATTGCGACGCCGCGATTGACCACGTCGCAGCATGCATTCACGGCCCATTGCGGGGGCACTTGCGGATCGTAAGACCACAGCAGCTTGCCGGTCGCCGCGTCAAGGGCGAAGACTTTGCTCCACGCGCTGGTGAAGTACATCACTCCGCCCACGACTAGCGGAGTTGCTTCCTGTCCGCGATGCGTGTCGAGGTTGTAATACCAGGCAAGGCCGAGCCCGGAAACATTCTGAGTGTTGATTTGCTTCAGAGGACTGAAACGTTGCTCGCTATAAGTTCGCCCGTAAGTCAACCAGTCGCTTGTGTCGCTATCAGCTCGCACCAGGCGGGCGGTGTCAACCATGCCGGCAGCAGATGCTTTTTCATTCGCCTTCTGGGATTGCGCCGCACGATATGGGCCGGCAATCGCTAAGATCAAAACTGTGGCAACTAGAATTCCAGGCCGCGACATGGAGGCTTCCGCTCTCTGTTTTCTGTGATGCTCGAATGGAATGCGACGTAACCAGCCGGAAGAGTCTAGCACTTCGTTGTGCGAAAAGGAGGGAGGAAGCAGCGGGTTACTTAGTGTCCCCGGGAAGATTCAGGCGCAGACCAATTCGCGCGAGGAGCGGAGGGCCGATTGTGGGAGTGGGCGTCAGGGCCACACCGTAGCGCTGGTTCAGCAAATTCTCGACCGTGGCGAACGCCTCCAGCCCATGCGTGAGTGAGCGGCCGGCGAGCAGGTCTATGGTGAAATAGCGGCCAAGAAGCAAAGTGTTTTGGTCGTCATCAAATTGCGCGCCTGCGAAGCGCCCCTGCATGCTGAGCATCACGCGAGAAGGATTCCAGTACTTTGCCTGCACGATGAATGCATTGCGTGGCACCTCGGGAATTCGCAAACCGACCAAGGCGGCGTTCACCGGGTAGCTGACTACTGTAGCATCGGCAAATTGATAGCCGCCCGAGATTTCGACTGTGCTGCGAACATGCGCGACCGCATCCAGTTCCATGCCGCGAGAGCGCGTCCGTCCCAGGTTTTGCCGTTGCCGCGTGATCAGCGCAGGAGTCGTGGTCAGGGTGACATTCTCAATCGGGTCCACGATGTCATCCCAGAAGAAGCTGCCGCGCAGGTTGAGTCTGCGCTCAAAGGCGAAAGCGTCCACGCCGGCTTGTGCGCCTGTAAGACGTTCCGCCTGCAAACCGGCGTTTGCCTCAGTCAGGATGTTGCCCTGGCGAAAGGAACGATAGAGCTCATTCAGGCTCGGGCTGCGGAACGCACGATAGATGGATGCATTCAGCGAAATGTTGCTGCCCAGCGGATGCAGAACAGAAGCGCGTGGACTGAAAGCGTTTTGCGAACGGTCGGCGAATGGCGTGAACGTCTCCGGCCCAGATGTAGAAACAGGAATGCGAAGAGAGAGCGCATCGAAGTTCTGCCAGTAGTCGAATCGGCCACCCACAGTGACGATCCACTTCGGCGTAATGTGGATGATGTCCTCGCCGTAAATCCCGGCAGTCCTTTGCCGTCCTCCAACGATAGTGTCTGCGGAGTTTTTGCCGGAGGAAAACAGCGACTCATCGCTCCAGCCCATTGTTTCGGCGGAGTCGGTGCCGGCGACCAGGGTTTGGAGGCGTCCAATTGTCTTAGACCACGACACGCTTCCGCCGAATTGCTGAGCCGGAACATGTTGCCTATCGGTGAGCGACTCGCTGTTGCGGTTTGCGGCTACGGAAGAAAAATTCTGGTTATAACCCTGGGAAATTCCGTAGAGCCGCAGTGTGATTATGCCCACAGCATCGGATTCCGTTTCAGCTCCCAGTGACCCTTCCGCCATGCGCGTGTCGTTCGTTTGAATCAGCGTGCCGTTATGGCGATTTTCCGCGTAGAACGATCCCCGGCCAAACAATCGAGTGCGATCACCAAAGTGCCGGCCCACGGTCAGATCGGTGACCGCATGTTGGGAATTGGCCGGCGTGTCCACTTTGCCGCGAATATTCAACGGGATGATGATGTAGCCGTCGGTGTTATATAGGTCACCCGCGAGCGCTATTTCCCATGGTCCGATTCGCTCACCAGTCCAAAACGAAAAATCCGGAGAGCGCTCGCTGCCGTATGAAGTTTCAAGAGAAAAGGCAGGACGTTCCACTGGGCGGGAAAGAAACTGAATGACGCCACCTAAAGCATTGCTTCCATAAAGGTCCGAGACGCCGCCGCGCACCACTTCGACGCCCGCCAGTTCCTGCTGCGGGATGCGGCCCCAATAAATCCAGCCCCCGAATGGATCGTTCAGCGGAATGCCATCCTGCAGGACGAGGGCGCGACTGGCGCCACTTGCGCCCAGGCCGCTGAGGGAAACTCCTTGTGAAGTGGGATTCGCCGTAGCACTGTCGGAGCGGCGAAACAATGCGAAACCGGGGACCTGGCGCAACTTGTCATCGGGCAACAGGGCGGGTGTGGAACTTAGGTCCGACGCGGTAAGGGCGACCGCGCTGGCCGCAGTGTTGCTGAGCCGGGCCTGGATTCGCGTCGCAGTGACCACTACCGACTCGCTCACTGCCGGCTTGAGCACAATTTCGAGCGACAATGAGGCGGAGCCCGAGCTCGCGGTCCAGTCACGCTGTACGGCAGCAAAGTCCTTTGCCCGGACGAGAACCGTACCGCTCAAGTGCGGAACGCCATCGAAGGAAAACTGGCCATTCGCATCCGTGGCCTGGGATGATGCGTAAGAGCCGGCTTTCAGGTTGACTTCTGCGCCTGCGATCGCGGCGCCGGAAGCATCCCGCACCGAGCCCTGCACACGCACGGATTGAGCAAAGGCCGATGTCAGCAGGCAGAGGAGTAGCCAAAGTTTGGCAACGCTGGAAAAATGACACAAAAAGAAGCAGCGCGATTTTCGATTACGCGAGGCGATCGAGAATCGAGGCGTGGCCGAAAGATGTAGCAGGTCGGTTCGCATCAGTTCGGCGCTTTCTCGATCTGCTCCTGTGCCAAATGGAAACCAGTGTTCGCCGCCGGCAAGCCCGCATAAACGGCGGTCTGGAGCAGCACTTCCTTCAGATCGCACAATTCGAGTTCATGCATCAATCCGGTGCGTACATGCAGTTTGAACTCTTCCCATCGTCCCATGGCAGCCATCATGGCGAGCACGAGAAGGCGGCGCGTCCGCCGGTCAAGCAAGGGGCGCGTCCAGATTGTTCCCCACGCGTACCGGGTGATGAGAGTTTGAAAATCCTGGTTGAACTCGTTGGTGGCGGTGTTAGCGCGCTCCACATGCGCGTCTCCCAACACTGCACGGCGGACCGCAAAACCGCCCTCGAGTGGGTCCATGAAAAGCTTCGCTTCCGGCTGGAGAAAATCAAACAACGCTGCGGTAAATGAGCGCGGCCGTTCGAGATTCGAGAGATGCGCTGCGGGCAAGCGGAGCGCCCTGGCGCCGGCAATTTCCTGGGCGAGTATTTCGCCGTGTCCGCTCCACGGCGTGGAAACGTCCTTCTCGCCGGCGATCACGAGTGTAGGGACGCGAATTTTGGGCAGCAACGCCCGCATGTCCGCATCGCGCAGCGCGGCGCAACAGCCCACATATCCGGCCGGATTGGTGCCCAGCAGAACTGACTTAATGGCCGCTGGATTCGCATCATCCCCTTGAAGAGTTTCCGGAGAAAAAAAACGCTGCATCGCCAAATCAACAATGCCGGCCATGCCCTTTTCGGCGACGGTGCGCATGCGCGTTTCCCAATTTGTTCGCGGACCGAATTGCGCCGACGTATTGGCCAGAACGAGATGGGAGATGCGTTCGCCGGCATTAGCGCCAAGCCACTGGCCAATTGCGCCACCGAGAGACAAACCGCAGAAGGCGAACTTCTCCACGCCCAGTGCGCTCGTCAAGGCAAGGACATCGCGTCCCAACATTTCGATTGAATATTCTCCCGGCGGCGCATCGGAGGCGCCATGCCCGCGCGTGTCATAGCGGAGAACCTGAAAATGGGGCAAAAGACTGGCGGCTTGCTGCACCCACATGCCATGGTCGGCACCGATGGAATGTGAGAAGACGACCACCGGCTGGCCAGGCTTCCCTTCGAGGCGATAGAACAACCGGATGTTGTCAACCTTCGCGAAAGGCAAGATCCTCGCTCCTTCTTGTGCTAAGCATTTTCTTGCTCAGCATCTTTATCGGAAGCGGAGAGCAGACACTTCCGAAATTCGTCGGCGGAGCCCAAATACTGTTCAGGAATTTCCAGGTCGCGAAGCAAGCCGACGCCAAGCTGCTCTTTCACCTTGGGCATCTCACCCAGCACCTCCGCGAGATGGCGTTTCTGGGCTGTGCTTTGCTTTGTCGCTTCCTCGAGCAGTTGGTGTGCCGCGTCACGGCCTAGTTTCTCGCCGAGCAGCATCACAGCGCGCTCGGCAAAGATCGTGCCCTGAGTTGCTTCGATGTTGTCACGCATTTTCCGCGCGTCAACATTGAGGCCTTCGGCGACTTCAGCCATAGAAGCAACTGCTACTCCCGTTGCTTCCACCACGACCTTGATAACTGGCCACTCCGCCTGCCAACCGCCGACGCCCCGTTCATTCTCCTGCATCATGCCGGAGAGAAAAGTGGCAACCAGCCCGGGGACACGAGTGGCTGCGGCGAGCGCCAAAGCGCAGCCAATTGGGTTGCGCTTGTGCGGCATGGTGGAAGAACCGCCACGTCCCTTCCCTCCGGGCTCCGCAACCTCGGTGATCTCATTTTGACTGAGCAGGCTGATATCGCGGGCCATCTTGCCCAGAGATCCCGTCAGAACGCCGCAGGCGCAGACCAACGCAGCGAGGCGATCGCGATGAGTGTGCCAGGGCGCTTCGGGCAGGCCAAGTCCAAGTTCCTCGGCCACGCCGCGGGCCACAGAGACGCCCTTTGCGCCGAGCGATGCGAGAGTGCCGCTCGCCCCGCCACACTGAACCACCAGGGCGCCGGCAAAGCTCGTTTTCAAATGATTGCTGCCTCGGAGAATCGCTGCGAGCCAGCCGGCGGCCTTCAGGCCAAACGTGACCGGAGGAGCAGCCTGCATCAAAGTTCGACCGAGCATCACCGTCTTGGCGTGCTGATCAGCCAAGTTGCGCAATGCTTGGTCGAGATGGTCAATATCGTTCTGCAGAACTGGTTGAGCTCGCTTGAGGAGAAGAATGAGGGCGGTATCGGCCACGTCCTGGCTCGTCGCGCCCCAATGTACATAGCCCGCGGCATCTGGGTTACTGGCCCGAACCTTCTCGGTCAGAGCTTTGGCGAGCGGAATGCCTGGAGTGCCGGCGCGCAGAATATCATGAGATAAAGTCGCGAGATCGAAAGCTTCTGCCTTCGCTGCTACGGCAATGGCATCCGCGGCGCTCTGTGGCACAAGGCCGAGCCGCGCTTCGGCGCGCGCGAGCGCTGCTTCAAAATCCAGCATGGCCTGCAAAACGGATCGGTCGGAAAATAGCTCAGCCAGCGGCGGGGTAGTTGCCAGACTGTCAATCAGGCTTGCCGGCATGCAGGTTCCTCGTCCGGCATTATAGCTGCTCGTTATCGAAGCGCCTGGCAGGTTTCAAACGTCGAAAAACACCGTCTCCTGCTCGCCTTGCAGGCGCAAATCAAAGCGCCAATGGCTAGGCCGGGAAGGATCCCGCTGTGCCATTAACGTAGCGTGACGATCGCTCGGCACCAGAGCGAGAACTGGATCTTCAGAGTTGGAAGGATCTTCGGCGAAATAAACCCGTGTGTAAAGCTGCTTGAGCATGCCGCGGGCAAACACGGCCACGTTGAAGTGCGGCGCCTGCCAGGTGTCGCCCGAGCCAGGTACGCGACCGGGCTTGATCGTTTCAAATTCGCAAGTTCCATCCTCGCGAGTCGCCAGACGGCCGAAGCCGCTGCACTTCAGGTCGAATGTCTTGGGCTGCCAATCATCCGGATGGTTGTATTTGCCGTTGGAATCGGCTTGCCATACTTCGATCATGGCGTCGTCTAGCGGCTGACTTTCGCCATCGAGGACGGTAAGAGTCAGCCAAACTTTTTCGCCCGTAGCCCCGGGAGACGCGATGCAACTCAGGCTGTGTTTCGCGGTCGTGATGCCGAAGTGAAAAAAAGGTCCAACCGTTTGCGAAGGCGTGGGAATAAATTCCATGCTATGCCTCGAATGGGGTCGCTTCCGGACCGCGCAACACGATGTCAAATTTGTAGCCGGTGGCCCACTGCGGCTGAGTGGTTTCCAGGTCAAATTTCGAGATCATGCGCTGGCGCGCTTTTTCATCGGGAACAGACTGATAGATGGGATCAAACGCGAACAGCGGGTCCCCGGGAAAATACATTTGCGTGACCAGGCGCGTAATGAAAGCACGGCCAAAAATTGACATGTGAATGTGCGCCGGCCGCCACGCATTGTAGTGATTGAACCAGGGATACGGACCGGGTTTGATTGTCACAAAACGGTAAGCGCCGTGCTCGTCGGTCAGCGTTCGGCCCGCGCCGGTGAAGTTCGGGTCGAGAGGCGCCGGGTGCTGATCCCGGGAGTGAACGTAGCGTCCCGCTGAGTTCGCCTGCCAGATCTCAATCAGCGCACGGGGAACGGGGCGGCCATTGCTGTCCAGCACGCGCCCCGTCACAATGATGCGCTCGCCGAGCGGCTCACCCGCATGCTGGCGGGTCAGGTCGTTATCGGTTTCGCAGATTTCGCCATCTCCGTATAGTGGGCCTGTAATTTCCGACAAAGTGTGCGGCAAAAGCACCAGTGGGTTCAACGGCGCGCGATGTATGGTCGAACGATACGGAGGGTACAGCGAACTGGGTTGGCTTTGCGCCGGGTGACGCCGGTATGGTGTGATGACTGACTTTTGCGTGTTTTCAACGCGCGCCATGGGGGCAACGTCGTGGCTGAACACCTGCGAAACGCCGCCAAACGGTGTTGCCAGACAATTCATTATGCCACGGGCAGCGCTCAGAAAGCGCGAAAAACGGCCCGGAATCTCGCTTATTGAGTAAGCTCTGACAAAACTTGTAGTTTGACAGAACCGGTGAACCGCTTAGTCCGGAAGGTTACACAAAGGTGCCTACTGCCAAGGGAAGCACGTTGTCCTAGAATTAAACATCGGGGCGCCGTGGCAAGCTGAGCGCTCATGAGGAGGAATGATGGCGACCACCACAGCGGCCGTTCAACTGCAAAAAAGCGTAACTGAGTTTTTGCGCCAGCGCCGCAAAATTCTCATTGACGGCAAATGGGTCGAAGCAGTTTCGAGCCGAACTTTCGAAACTTACAATCCGGCCACCGGTGAAGTCCTGGCCCAGATTGCGGAAGGAGATCGCGCCGATATTGACCTGGGCGTCAAGGCGGCACGCCGCGCTTTTGAGACCGGCCCATGGCCGGACATGCTGCCCGCGCAACGAAGCCACCTTCTCTGGAAACTTTCGGACCTGATTCAACAAAATTCGGAAGAACTGGCCGAGCTCGAAACACTCGACAACGGCAAGCCGATATTTTTTTCCCGCATCGTGGATATTCCCGCCGCGGTCGAGACATTCCGCTATTTTTCCGGCTGGGCCACAAAAATCGAGGGCAATACGATTCCGATCTCCATGCCCGGTGCGAAGTACTTTGCTTACACGTTGCGCGAGCCTGTCGGCGTGGTGGGGCAGATCATTCCCTGGAATTTTCCGCTGATCATGGCGGCCTGGAAGCTGGCGCCGGCCCTGGCCGTCGGCTGCACGGTGGTTTTGAAGCCGGCGGAGCAGACTCCGCTGACCGCCCTTCGGCTTGGGGAACTTATCATGGAAGCAGGATTTCCCGATGGCGTGGTGAACATTGTCCCCGGATTTGGTGAGACGGCGGGCGCCGCGCTTGCAGCTCATCCCGACGTTGACAAGATTGCCTTCACGGGTTCAACGGCGGTTGGTAAGTTGGTGGCGAATGCCGCGACTGGAAATCTCAAGAAGGTTTCTCTCGAACTGGGCGGCAAGTCCCCTAACGTTGTATTCGCCGACGCCGATTTGAAGACCGCCATTCCTGGAGCGGCCAACGCCATTTTCTTTAACCAGGGACAATGCTGCACCGCCGGTTCGCGTTTGTTCGTACACAAAAGCATCTTCGAGGAGGTGATTGACGGCATTGCCAGCAGTGCGAAGAAGTTCAAGCTCGGCCCGGGCATCGAACCCTCGACGAACATGGGCCCGCTGGTTTCACAGGAGCAACTGGATCGCGTTTGCGGTTATCTCGATTCCGGCGCCAAGGAAGGCGCGACGGCCGTAGTCGGAGGACACAAATATGGCGACGTGGGTTACTTCATTGAACCTACCGTCCTGGTGGATGTGAAGCCCGAGATGAAGGTCGTGAAAGAAGAGATCTTCGGGCCGGTCGTGACGGCCATTCCTTTCGACGATCCGGAAGAGGTTGTGGATAGTGCAAATAACACCGTTTATGGACTCGCGGCCGCGGTTTGGACACGCGACATCAGCAAGGCGCATCGCATGGCAGCGAAGTTGCGCGCCGGAACGGTCTGGTTGAACTGCTACAACATTCTCGACCCGGCCCTGCCTTTTGGCGGCTACAAACAGTCCGGCTGGGGGCGCGAATCGGGACACGCAGTGCTGGAACTCTACACGCAAACGAAGTCGGTGTGCGCGCAGCTATAGGCTTGTAGTTTGGAGTCTGCCTCCAGGGTGGCTCGACGATTCTTGTCGAGCCGCTTAATTGCCAGCGAACACAGCAATGAAAAACATTGAACTGCTCGCCTCGTACTGGACGATCTCCGCCGCATTTCCTCATACCGATCGTGAATACAGCTCCTTCGATTTCAAAGAACGGGTAGAATCCGCGACCAGAGCGGGATTCAAGGGGTTTGGAATCTGGCATGCCGACCTGGAACACACGTTGCAACGCCGGAGTTTGCATGAGATGAAGCAGATTCTCGACGACCATGGCATTCGGCACATTGAACTGGAATTTCTCGGTGACTGGTTTCTCGATGGTGATAAGAAGCGAAATTCCGATGTGCTGAAACGAAAACTGCTGGAAGCGGCTGAGGTTCTGGACGCCCACCACCTGAAAGTCGGCGACTTTTACGGGCAGAAGACTCCGATGCCCCGGCTGATCGAGTCATTCGCAACTCTCTGCACAGATGCTGCGGAACACGGGACCATGGTCGGCTTTGAGCTGATGCCTTTCGCCATGCTGGACACGCTGGAAGATTCGTTGACCATGTTGGAAGGCGCCGAGGCGAAAAACGGAGGCCTTGTGCTCGATCTCTGGCACATCGCGAAACTGAAGATTCCCTATGAAAACATCGCTCGCATTCCCGCGCGTTACATTACGAGCGTCGAGCTAAATGACGGGACCTTTGAAGCGCCATGGAGCCTGCACGAGGACACAGTCAACCACCGCCGCCTGTGCGGCGAAGGGGAGTTCGACATCAGGAACTTTATTGCTTCCGTGCAGAAGGCGGGCTACGAGGGGCCATGGGGAATCGAGGTGCTTTCGGCCGAAATGCGCAAGTGGCCTCTCGATCAGCTCACGCAACGATCGTTCCAGACCACCATGGCCCAATTTGCATGAGCTTTCCAGCTATAGCTTTGAGCTAACCTGCCTAAACCCACAGTTTCTTATTAACCGGAATTCCGTGCTGCCGGCAATGGGTCAGGTAATGGTCAATGAACCAGAACACATCGAGCGTCTCCAGCAGATTGTCCTTTTCATCGAAGAATTCAATCGCCCCATTAAGCAGGAAGAAAGTCTTCATGCCCTCCGGATTCTCCGAGACCAGCGTATGAATTGCTCCCGGGCTTTCCTGCACATAGCTGCCGGCGCGTGCCACCCAGTCATATTCGAGATAGCGCCAGCTTCCCTCGAGTGTGCAGGCAAACACTCGCCCGCGATGACGGTGCCGCCCCAGTGATCCGCCCTTTTTGACCCAGAGAATATTGGCATACATGTTGGTTCGGACATCAAACGACAAATGACGGATAAAAACATTCTCCTTGAATGGCACCCAGGGCGATTCGTCTTCTCCGCCACCAAGATGCATATCCGGAAATGCATACTCCTGCACCACAGCGTCGAGGTTGCCCCGAACCTCGACCGTACTCTTCGCCTCGATCACGCTCATAGAATCCTCCAATGCGCCCGAGATGGCCTTTAGGCGCGCGACACTATCACATTTTGCGGGACGTTGCCAGCGCCGGCCCGCGCTCCCCGGCGCGCCGCTTGACCCTTTATTCACCGGTGCCATAGCATTCGAACGGGTCATGCATTTTACTTCCCGCAACCAATACTCCTGCCGGCATTTTCTTTGCGTGCTGCTGTTGGATGCGACCCTCACCGCGGCTTCTTTCGCCCAGGGCTCCCCGCCAACCCCTGCTTCGCGACCGAAAGTCAATTTCGTGGATGTCGCGCAAAAAGCCGGTTTGACCGCGGCGAATATTTTCGGTGGCTTGACCACGAAGAAATACATTATCGAAACCACGGGAAGCGGCGTCGCTATTTTTGATTACGACAACGACGGCTGGCCCGACATTTTTCTGGTGAATGGCACGCGTTTGCAACCCCCAGCCGGGGCGGCGCCCACAAACCACCTTTATCGCAACAATCACGACGGCACATTCACGGATGTCACTGTGCAGGCCGGTCTGGTTTCCAGCGGCTGGGGCCAGGGAGTTTGCGTCGGCGATTACGACAACGACGGTTGGGAAGATATTTACGTCACCTATTATGGCAAGAATCGTCTTTTTCATAACAACTATGGCGTATTCACAGAACTAGCAGAAAAAGCCGGCCTGGCGGGAACCGGCAAGGCGTGGGGCTCGGGATGCGCCTTCGTGGACTACGATCGCGATGGCTTGCTTGATCTGATGGTCGCAAATTACGTGGACTTTGATCTGTCAACGGCGCCTGCACCGGGCGAGCGTCCTTCATGCATGTGGAAAGGCGTGCAGGTCATGTGCGGGCCGCGAGGGCTGCCACCGGCAACGAACACTCTTTATCACAATCGCGGTAATGGCACTTTCGAAGATGTAACCACGAAGGCCCACATTGACCGTACCAACGGACATTACGCTCTGAGTGTTTCGACCCTCGATTACGATGACGACGGCTGGCCTGATATTTACGTCGCCTGTGACAGCACGCCCAGCATTCTTTATCACAACAACCACGATGGCACATTCACGGATGAGGCAGTTGTCGCCGGCGCTGCATTCAATGACGACGGGCGCGAACAGGCGGGCATGGGATCAACCGTCGCCGACTATGACGGAGACGGCCGATTGGATATTTTCAAAACGAATTTCTCCGACGATACTTCGACCCTCTATCACAATAATGGGGACGGAACATTTACCGATCGCAGTACGGCGGCAGGTTTCGGCCTCAACACGCAATTTCTCGGCTGGGGCACGATGTTTTTTGATTTTGATAACGACGGATGGCCCGATTTGATTCTGGCGAATGGACACGTCTATCCGGAAGTGGATCAGTATCACTTGGGCAGCAGCTACGAAGAGCCGCGCATTCTTTATCACAACAATGGCGATGGAACATTCACCCAAGTTTCTTCACCGGGAACCGGGATCACGACGCCAGTTTCCTCGCGCGGGCTGGCGGTCGGTGATCTGTGGAATGACGGCCGGCTCTCTGTTTTGGTCAGCAACATGAACGCAAAACCTAGTTTGCTGGTGAACCAGGAAAAATATTCGAATCATTGGGTCGCATTCAAGACTCTCGGCACCGTCTCAAACCGCGATGGAATCGGAGCGCATATTACCTTGCGGGCCGGAAACCGTGTGTTCGTGGACGAAGTCCGCAGCGGCTCCAGCTACATCTCGAATAATGACATGCGGGTGCACTTCGGGCTGGGTAAGACCACGACGATTGATTCTGTCGAAGTGCGCTGGCCAAACGGACAGACAGAGCATTTCTCAAACATTCCTCTTGATGCGGTCAACCAACTGAGGGAAGGCAGCGGTATAGTGTCCAAGAAGCCCTAGCGGCCACTCGAAGACGTTATTCATGCGACAAATGGCCTTGCTGCTCGCCGGCGTTTTTTCTGCGTCTATGTACTACCGTATGGCCGCGCAAGTTCCCACGGGCAATATCAGCGCGAGCGCGGGTTATGTTGGTAACGAGCTTTGCCGCAGCTGTCACAAATCAATTTTCGAATCCTACGAAACCACCGCGATGGCCCATGCGAGCGGCCCAGCCACGGAAGGGCTGATTCCGGCCGACTTCCTTCACCAGCCATCGAACATTCATTTCCGGATTTACAAGGAAGGCGACGCAGCATGGTTGAGTTTTGAGCGCCCGGGCGATGCGATGGTTCGTGGTAAGCGGCAGTTGTTGTACTTCATCGGTTCTGGACACCGCGGGCGCAGCTACTTGTTTTCTGTGGATGGATTTTTGTTTGAGTCACCCGTGAATTGGTATGCGCGAAAGCAAGTCTGGGACATGGCGCCGGCCTACGGCAACGCGCGCCAGCTTCCGATGAATCTTCCCGCCTTCATCAGTTGCCTGAATTGTCATGTGAGTGGAGCGCAGGCCCCAGTCGCGGGCACAGAAAATCGCTATCCCTCGCCGCCATTCTCATATTCCGGGGTCACGTGCGAGCGCTGCCATGGGCCCGGAGCGGCGCACCTGAAGGGCGGACCCATCGTGGATCCGGCGAAGCTGCCGCCAAAACAGCGCGATGAGGTCTGCATGCAGTGCCATCTGGAGGGCAAAGTTGCGATCGTGCGTCAGGGCCGCCAACTGGCTGATTTTCGTCCCGGCCAGATCCTTTCCGATTACGTCGAATATTACGTGCTGAAGACGAACCGAGCAGAGCAGTTGGGAGCGCTGAGTCAATTTGAAGCGCTCGGCGAAAGTGTCTGCAAGAAACAATCCGGCGATTCAATGTCTTGCACGAGCTGCCATGATCCGCATTCTTCTCCAACTGCAGAGCAGCGAGTCTCGTTCTACCGCGGGAAATGCCTGGTTTGCCATGGCGCGGTTTTCGGGGCACAACATCATGCGCAGAACCCCGACTGCACCGAGTGTCATATGCCGTCGAGCCCGAGCAGCGACGTTGCACATACCGAGGTGACCGACCACCGCATTCTGCGCCGCCCTCTGATTGCGCCGGAGATGCTGCAGAACCTCTCAAGTCGCTCAGCGAAGCCCGAGCTTCTTGCGTTCGATTCTTCGGACGAGGCGGCTCATGATGCCCGAGACCTGGCGCTTGCCTGGGAAACATTGGCCGACAGCGGCAACGTGGGGGCACAATCAGAGGCCGAGCGCTGGTTGCAGTTGGCGGCGAAGCAGCGGCCGTCGGATCCGGCCGTACTTTCGACACTCGGCTATCTCGACCAGATACGCGGTGACCGTGAACAGGCTCGGGCCCTGTATCAGCAAGCGCTCGCGTTGGATCCCACACTGCTCGATGCGGCTACAAATCTCGGCGTCCTCGAAGCGCAGAGCGGTCACGACAATGTAGCATTGAAACTGTGGCAGAGAGCGTTCGAGCGGGCTCCCGGACGAAGCAACATCGGCATGAACCTGGCTAAAGTCTCTTGCAGCGCCGGGAAACTCGAAGATGCCCGCAACGCTGTGCTGCGCGTGTTGGAGTTCAACCCGGACCTTCCATCGGCAAAGACTTTGCTTGAGCACCTCAACGCGACTCCGCCAAGCTGTTCGTTCTGAAACGCGGATCTTGAAGTAGGGCATTCCGTCAGTTTTCTCCGGAAGTCTCGGTAAACTAGAATCTTCAAATATTGCGATGCCGAAGATCCAACGCACACTGATTCTTGTATTTTTCTGTGCCTCGCTGACGCACTCGCCGCTGCTCTCACAACAGACCGAAGCTCCTGCCCAGCAGTCGGACGCGAATCCCCAGTTCGCCGCAGCGCAGCGTTTACTGCAAGAGGGCAAATTCAACGATGCCCTGGCGCAATTGCAAGCGCTGGCCGCAGAAAATCCAAAACTTCCAGGTCTGTCTCACCAACTCGGAACCGCCTATTACAAAAAAGGCGAGTATTTGAAGGCAGCGCAGTATTTCACGCAAGCGGTTCAAGAGAACCCGCAAGATAAGGAGGCGGTGCAGCTGCTCGGTCTATCGTATTACCTCGCCGGTCGTCCGGCTGAAGCCGTTCCTTATCTCGAAAAAGTGCAGACCTGGTATCCCACCGCCAACGTGGATGCTTCTTACATTCTGGGGATCTGCTACATCCAGCAGAAAAGTTATGAGCAGGCGCGCATCGCCTTTGCCCGCATGTTCAACGTGCCCGCCGACTCAGCCGCCAGCTACCTGTTCACGGCGCGCATGCTGCTGCGCCAGGGATTCGACCCGATTGCCGAGGAATACGCACAGAAAGCGGTTGCGCTCGATCCCAAACTTCCGCTGGCACACTTCCTGCTTGGCCAACTCTACACTTACAAATCCCGCATCCCGGAAGCCATTGCCGAATTTCAGAAAGAACTGGCGATTGATCCGGCGCATGCTCCCACGTACTACGAGCTTGCCGATGCCTACTCGCGAGTGCAGAAGTTTGACGATGCCGAGCGATTGCTGCAGCGTTCCATCTGGCTGGATGCGAACTCCACTGGCCCGTACATTCTGATGGGAAAAGTGCTCGAGAAAAAAGGCGAGTACGAACTGGCCGCTCGGGCTTTGCAGCACGCCGTAACTATGGATCCCAATAATTACGTCACGCATCACCTGCTGGGTCAAACCTATCGGGACTTAGGGCGCAAAGAGGATGCCGAGCGCGAACTGAAACTCGCTGAGGAACTGCAAGAGAAAAGCGACAGCAAATGAGCTTGGTTTTACTGTCGCTTCAATTGACGATCGAACGGTGCTCAGCTGCTTCGCGGCGAGCTTATAGCGTGTTGAGGAAGTTGATCAGGTCCTGCTTTTCCTGTTGCGTTAGTCCTAAGTTCAGGCGCTTGTTGTAAAACTCAACCACGTCCGTCAAGCTCGCCGCATTTCCGCCATGAAAATAAGGCGCCCGGGCCGCAAGACCGCGCAGGCGCGGAACTTTGAATTTGCCCAGGTCGGCGCAGTTTCCCGTGATCAATCCCATCCCCGGGTCGCTGGTCTGGAAATCATCATAAGTGATCCCGCCAATCTTGACCGGATTGCTGAAAAACGGAATGATGCTGTTTCCATTCGCATCGCGCGGGCAGAGAAACGAAAAAAGCGGTTGATCTGGAGCAGGCGGCAGAACAGTGGCGCTGGTTTGATTACCGCTCTGATCGGCGCTGCTGTTGTCGCCAATGCCAAGGTGCTTGCCGCCGGCGTTCACCGCGTTGCCGACGTTCTGGTTGCTGTGGCAGCCCGCACAGGTTCCGGTTGTCGGATTGCCGCGCGTATCGTTGAGTCCGGCGATCCCCGAAACCACGAATTGCCGGTTGTTGTAGATGTCCTGGCCACGTTTGATTGAAGCTTGCGCCGCGGATGTTACAGTCGCCCACGAATCGTACAACGTCATTCCTTCGAGTCCAGCCGAAGAAACGATCGGCACATCCTTGGAAAGCGCCACCGGCCCGCCGGTTGCCCCGCTGGCCGTCAGGCTTTGAGCGCTCCGATCAAAGGACTGCGCCGTAAAGATTCCCGTTTCAAATGCCACGCCCTGCGCGATCTGTTCATCCGTCGGAGCAACTGCGGCCTGAGCATGGCCCAGTGTGGCATCCAGAAACTGTTGCTCGAGGGTAGGCTCGCGTCCGTCCCACATGATTGTGCCCTCGGGCACAATGACGGAATGCGTGGCGCCGAATTGCCCATTCATGGCCAGGTTCGTGGAGTTCAGAACGCGGCGGTAAATCGAAATCACACCCGTCGGCAAACCGTAGATCGAGCTCTTTTCGCAGCCGTAAGGGTCTCGCAAAACTCTGACCTGATACTGAGCATTTGCGGGAACCGGTAGAAACACACGAATATCTCCCTTGGTAAGAAGCTGACTTGAGGCGAGGGCTTTTTCTCCCAGGGTTCGTGCTGACGCTCCGAGATCAGGGCAATTCGCGCCATCTACGGGCGAAAACAAAGGATCCATGCCGTTCGTCGCGAGAAACTGCGATGTCGCAGCACGCGGCGTGATGGACCAGCCGGAGCGCGGCTGATGGCAAGTGAAGCAGGTGCGCTTGTTCGTCCCCAGCGATTGAAAGAACGCATTCTGTGAAGTGATCGTTGCTCCGGCCGGTTGATAGGTTGTGACGATTCCCGTGGGATCGGGCGTCGAGAGAGTCTGCGGAATGACCGCTGGGGGCAATTTCTCGCGGAACACTCCGTTGAACATGGGTGCGTGAAGCGATTGCCGCCACACGGGAGCCATCCAGCTCGGCACGCGTGGGTCGCCAGGTCCGCCCTGCGCCAGCGCGCGGTGCGTTACTCCGATTCCAACCACCACCAAAACTGTAAGCAGTAAGACTTTTGCGTAGTTCACGTACTTCATTGGCCTGATTCGCTCCATTGCGCGTCGTGCTGCAACACGGCGACGTGTTCTGCGTGCGCGCTCAAACAATGCCCGTTTTTCTGCATTCAAATGCAGAGTGCAGCATCACTGGTGCACTCCGAATTCCAAGTCCAACGCGAAAAGCGGCGAACCATCAGGCATTTGCGCAGCCTACCCGTTCGTGCCATGTGCGGAGAGTTGCACTCGAAGAAGAAAACTGGGGATTTCTCTAAGTCGCGAGAGGCTCGAAAACGCTCGATCACGCGCTTATACTCCGTGTGAGCGTGCACCTTCAGTGAGTCGCACAATGAAGAACATCATGGCAATTTCCTGTCATTTCGTAACCGCGGTCGTATTGATTCTGTCTCTTGCCACAACCGGCGGCCCTCTGCGCGCGCGATCACCGAACGGGACGATGCTCGCGCAAACTCCTCCCATGGGATGGAACAGCTGGAACAAGTTCCACTGCCACGTCAGCGAGCAATTGATTCGGGAGACAGCCGATGCCATGGTGAGCAGCGGAATGCAGGGCGCCGGTTACGAGTACGTCAACATTGATGATTGCTGGCAGGTCAGCCGGGATGCCCAGGGAAACATCGTCGCGGATTCAGTTCAATTTTCTTCCGGCATCAAGGCCCTCGCCCATTATGTGCACAGCAAAGGGCTCAAGCTCGGCTTGTACACCGACGCCGGAACCGGAACTTGCCAGAACCGACCCGGCAGTCTTGGACATGAACTTCAGGACGTGAAGACGTACGCCGCCTGGGGCGTAGATTACGTCAAGATAGATTGGTGCCACGCGGAAGGACTCGATCCTGAAGTGCAATACGCCAAATTTCACGATGCCTTCGCTCAGGCGGCCCGCCCGATGGTCTTCAGCATCTGTGACTGGGGTGTAAATGCGCCCTGGACCTGGGGCCCGAAGACCGGCAATTTGTGGCGCACCACGGGAGACATCAATGACACGTGGGATCGCATGTCCGTGATCGGCTTCTCACAGAATGGGCTGGAAAAATTCGCAGGTCCCGGACACTGGAACGATCCCGATATGCTCGAAGTGGGCAATGGCGGCATGAAGCCGGATGAATACCGCACGCACATGGCGCTCTGGGTCATTCTGGCTGCTCCATTACTGGCCGGTAATGACGTGCGCAGCATGACCGATGAAACGAAACAAATGCTCCTCAATCGCGAGGTCATTGCCGTGGATCAGGATTCAAAAGGCGTACAGGGCCATCGCGTGTGGGAAGAAGGTCCGCTGGAAATTTGGGCCAAACCTTTGGCTGACGGCAGTAGCGCCGTAGGTTTATTTAATCGCGGCGAATCGGAGTTGAAAATGACACTCGATTTCAAAATCATCGGCGTTTCCGGCGCCGCGAAACTGCGCGATCTTTGGAAACATCAGGATCTCGGCACGGCGCAGGACTCCTACACAGCCAGCGTGCCCAAACACGGGGTAGTCCTGCTCAAGGTTTCTCCCTAGTCCCGAAACCTCTCGCGAACAGAGCCATAGAAGCGAATTTTCAAATCCCCGTCGTCTCGTAAGTCAACACAGAGAGACTTAAGCGATAGTCATAGCCGGCTTGAGCATTGCTGATCTGCGCCTGAGTTTGTTGCAGCTGCGCCTGGCTCAATTCCACGATGGAGCCCAGCCCCAGATTGTAACGGGACTGCGCCAGATTGAGCGCCAGATTGGCCTGCTGCAGCAGTTGTTGTGTGACCGCCAGCCGCTCATATGCCGTGCTTGCATTGAGCCAACTGGTGCGCACATCGCGCGAAATCAGGTTGCGCAGGTCCACCAGTCGCTCCTGCGTCGCCTGCGCCCGCAGGTTAGCCTCGCGCGCGCGTGCCGTGTAGAGAAAGCCGTTGAACAGCGGTATCTCGATGTTTCCGCCAACCGCGCCGTAAGTGTTATTCAGCGCGCTCGGACTGGGTGCCACCGCCACATTGCCAACCGGAGTATCTCCCACCGCGGCCAGCGCCCGAACCGTGGGAAAAAGCAAGTCCCGTTCTGCGAACTGGAATTTTCTTGCCGATTGATACTGGAACTGAAGCGAAAGTATTTCAGGCCGCATGGCAAACGCCTGCGCAATCAGGTCGTCCACATTGCCGGGCGGCGGGTTGAGCGGGCTGGTTTCCTCGATAAGCTGAAAGCTCTGCAGGCCGGGGAAACCGAGCACCATAGAGAGTGTGGCGAACGCGGCGTTCTCATTGTTTTGAGCGTCCAATAACAGGAGCTTGGCCTGTGCGAGATTTACGCTGGCAAAACTGAAGTCCAGCTCGGATTTCAACTTGCTCTTGAAAAGCTGTTCCACCTGGTTCGTGATGGTCTGGCGCTCATTGACAGTTTGTTGCGCGACCGTCAATAGCGTCTGGGCCTGCAGCGCGCTGTAAAAGGCTCTATCCACCGCCAGAAGAACTTGTTCTTTGGTGGCCAACGCGTTTTCCTTTTCGGCTTCGGCGGCATAGTTCGCGCTGGAAATCAAATTCATTGTGCGCCCGAAGTCAGTAATCAGCTGGCTGATGAACACGCCCGCCGCGGCGCGTTCGTATATGATCGGGTTGTTCAGCGCACCTGCCGTAATCCGGCTCCCGGACTGTGCATCTACGCCGGTCAGGTCGCCTGTCGCCGCGGGCCAAAGATTCGACCGGACTTCTCGCGTTACTTGCTGCGACGCAAGCGCGAGCAGGCGCGCCACGGAGATTTGGGGGTTCTTCTTAATCGCAAGCTCCTCAGCCTGTTTCAGGGTGAGGGAGATGGCTGCACCCGGAGCGGCCTGGGGAACCGAAGCTGGTTGCGAGGTTGCCTGCGAGTCGGGCATCCCCGGGGGCGGAAGATTTTTTGGCATCGGGGCGGCAGGTAATCTCTGAGCCGTCTCCAAATCAATGGCGGTTTGAGCAGTGGCAAAAACGGGCAAAACAAAAATCACAATCAGCGCGAATAAAATCGCGACAGTCTGCTTGCTCTTTCGCTTCATTGCATAGCCTTTAGCCTTGTGCCGGCTGCGCTTGGACATTCTTGTTGCTTGGCCCTCTACCCCCGCCGTAAACCAGCAAGTACGCCGCGGGCACGATAAAAATTGTCAATAGAACCGACGAAGTTAAGCCTCCAATGATGGCGCGGGCCAGCGGAGCATACTGCTCGCTTCCTGTGCCGAGTTTCAGCGCCATGGGCACCATGCCAATAATCGTGGCCAAAGAGGTCATCAGAATCGGCCGCAAACGGACCCGGCACGAGGTGATGACGGCTTCTTCGACTGACTTCCCTTGCTCCTCTAGCCGGTGAGCGAACTCTACGATCAGAATGCTGTTGGAAGCCGAAATCCCCACCAGCATCAGCACTCCCATCAGCGACATCACATTGAGCGTCGTCCCGCTCAGAGGAAGGAGCACCAGCACTCCGATAAAGCCCATGGGGATGGCAAGCATGATCAGAAGCGGATCCTTGAACGATTTGAATTGCGCTACAAGAATCAGATAAAGAAGAATGACGGAGAGCAACAAACCGATGGCAAAACTCTGGAATGATGCCTGCATGCCCTGCACCATACCACGCAGGTTGACACGAACATTTTCCGGCAGCTTCATCTCCGCGATGACACGCCTTACCGCATCCGCCACTTTGCCGAGATCTTCGCTGGCCGGAGTGACATATACGTCGGTCACCCGCTGAATCTGGTAGTGGTCCACTTCCGTGGGAGTCTGCACCTGCTGAAGTTTGACGACCGCATCCAGGGTCGTGGATTGGCGTAGGTTGGGCGCGTGAATCGGGATGTTGGTCAGGTCGGCAAAGTTGTGAATCGCCGAGCGGCCTTTTTCGTAGTACTGAACGGTCAGGTAATAGTCATTGCCGGTCTTGTAATCCACCCAGTAGTTGGGTGCGATCATATAGTTGGAATTCAGAGCGGTGATGACGTTATCCACAACTTCTTTTTGGGTGAGTCCCAGCTCCCCAGCATGGACCCGATCAACATCCAGCCGCAATGCGGGATAGTTCAGATCCTGCGGGATATACACCTCGCCCACGCCGGGCAACTGCCGAATGCGGCCCGCCAAGTCCTGGGCAATTCCATAAATCTGGTGCAGATCGGGACTGCTCACCTGAATATCAATCGGAGCGGGCATGCCCATGTTGAGAATCGCATCCACCATCGAGCCGCTGGAAAGGAAAGTCCGGACCTCGGGAAAGCGGCTGCCGATTTCCTTCTGCACGCGGCCCATGTACTCGAAACTGCTGACGTGGTGCGGCTCGTTCAGGGCCACTTGAATGGTTGCGGTATAAGGTCCGGCGTTGGTGGTATAGAGAGAAGAAAAATCCGGTACCACACCAATATTCGAGACCACCATTTTGAAGTCTCGCTTATCAACCACCTGCCGGATCAGGTCCTCCACCTTGGCCACGTACTCTTCGGTCACTTCGATTCGGGTGCCGGTCGGCACCTTGAAGTTGATGGTGAATTGGCCCGCGTCGGTCTGCGGGAAAAAGGCCAGGCCGAGAAACGGATAAATGCACAGGCTGACGAGGAACACTGCGCTCAAGATCGCCACCGCGAGGCCCGGTCGCACCAGGGCGCGCCGTACCCAATATTCATAGAAGTCCAGGACGGTATTGAAGGCCCGGTTGAAACCGGCATTGAAACGGTCCCACCAGGAGTGGTCTTCGGCCTCGGTCGGCTCAACCTCATATTCTTGGTGCGCGTGCTCGGCCGCATGCGGAACGGCTTTTAGGAACCGCGAGCAGAACAGCGGAATCACCGTCATGGCCACGAAATAGGAGGCGAACAGTGAAATCACCACCGCCAGTGCCAGCGCGCTGAACAAGAACTTGCTGACCCCGTACAGAAAAGTCACGGGAAAAAAGACCACGACCGTGGTCAGCGTGGCCGCCAGCACCGCCAGACTCACTTCATTTCCACCGGCCTCGGCCGCCACGGCAGGCGCGGAGCCCATTTCCAGGTGACGATAGATGTTTTCCAGCGAAATAACGGAATTATCAATGATGCGGGAAAAGGCCAGTGCCAGCCCGCCCAAAATCATCGTGTTCACCGTGCTGCCGGTCATGTTGAGAACGACGAACGTGGCCAGCGCAGACAACGGAATAGAAAGAAATACCGCCATAGTGGCGCGGAAGCTTCCCAGGAAAATCAGGATCATCAGGCTGGTGAGCAGCAATCCGATCAAGCCCTCATGCAATAGAGTCTTGATGGCTTCCTTCACAAACACCGATTGATCAAACACCACCGAGGCCACTAATTGCTTCGGAACATCGAAAAGATGGCCGATCATGTCGCGAATGCCATTCACCACTTCGATGGTGTTGGTATCTCCGCCCTGCTTCATGATCGGCAGATACACCGACCTCTGGCCATCCACGCGGACCAGGTTGTACTGAATCTGGTTTGCGTCCTGCGCCTGCCCAATGTCGTCAACCGTCACCCATGAGTTTCCTACGGTTTTGACCGGAACTTTTCCCAGTTGGTCCATGTTGTTGACCAGACTGTTGGAATAAACGTAGTAATCGAAAGGCCCCATCTTGACGTCGCCCGCAGGCAGAATCAGGTTGGAGTTATTCACGGCATCCACCACGTCCATCGGGCCCAATTGCCGCGACGCCAGCTTGTAGGGATCTACATAGACCATGATCTGCCGGTACTTGCCGCCGAACGGTGGCGGGATTTCCGCTCCCTTGACCACCGCGATCTGGTTGCGGATGGTGAACTGGCCGATGTCGTGCAGTTGGGTCTGATTCAGGCCTTCACCTTTCAGAGTGACCAGGCAGACAGGCAGGCTAGAAGCATCAAACTTCAGAACGACGGGCGGCAATGTACCCGGCGGCAAACGCTTCAGATCGGCCAAGGCCAGGTTTGAAAGCTCGGTCACGTCTGCGTCCGCGCTTGTGCCAGGCTGAAAATACACTCGAATAATGCTCACCCCAAGCAGCGAGCGTGATTCCATGTGGTCAATGCCGCTGGCCAGGGTGAAGAACCGCTCCAGTGGATCCGTAATGTCGGTCTCAATATCCTGCGGCGGCATCCCGGAATAAAACGTGGCGACCACCACTTCCGGCAGATTGATGGCGGGAAACAAATCCACCGGCATGCGAGCCAGGCTGGTCACGCCAATGACTACCAATACCAGGCAGATCACGACGATGAAATACGGATTACGGATTGAAAAACCTGACATGTCCTCTCACTCTCGGGTTCTGCTACAAACTTCCGCGCCTCACTCCGACTTGCCTTCCTGGTATTGCATAATCTGCACCACCTGCGAATGAACCTTCTGCCCCGCTTTGAGCCCACTACGATCGCTGACCACAACCTGTTCACCTTCATTTAGGCCGGAGACCACTTCGGCATCAGTCGCGGTTTGAATGCCAAGCGTGATGGGCCGGTCCTCGATTTCTCCCGCGTGACTGACCACGAACACGGTGCTCTTGTCGCCCTCATGATTGATGGCCTGCAAAGGAACCGCAGGAATGTCTTCGCGATGTTCGAGCCCGACATCGGCCTCGGCGTAGAGTCCCGGCATTAGGACCCGGTTAGGATTGGCAACATCCACTTCGGTATGCATGGTTCGCGTGTCTTCCCGGACATCCAGGGAAACCCGGGCCACCTTTCCCGGGAAGCTCCGCTTCAGCGAGGGAACCCGCACATTCACGGAGTCCCCGATACGAATGTAGCGGACGTAGGACTCTGGAATGGGAATGACTAAGCGAAAGAGATCGTCTTCTGAAAGGCGCACGATGGGCATTGCCTGCGTGCTAGAGCTGGTGCCCGCCTGGACCAGCGCTCCCAGGTTGGCATAGCGCTCGGTCACAACGCCTGAAAAGGGAGCCGTGATGCGCGAATAGTCGAAAAGCGTCTGATCGCGCGCAAGTTTTGCCTTGGCCGCGGCGAGCTGGCTTTCAGCCGCCTCCAGTGCGGCCTTTCCAGCGTCAACCTGGGAGCCGGCCGCCAGGTCTTTGCCCTGGGCATCGTCCACTTCCTGCTGGGCCACAATTCCGGGCTGGCTTTCAAAAACGCTGTTGAGGCGGGTGTACTCCAAATGCAGCGCCTGATACTGGGCCTGATAGCGTTTCAATTCGTGATCGGCGCGGCTCACCTGGTTCTCGGCGTTCTTGATCTCTGCCTGGTCTTCCTGAACCTGCGCCTCCAGTTCCGGTATCTCCAGAATGGCCATCACCTGACCTGCCTTTACATGGGCCCCGTAATCCACATTGAGCTTCTGTACATAGCCGGATTCCTTAGCGTAAACATCAATCTCCTGAAAGGGCACCAACTCTGATGAGAGAGTGATTTGCCGGCTCAAGGTCTTCTTCGTGACATTCGTCACTCCAACCGTGAGGAGCTGCTGGGTGTTCGCCTCCACTTTTCCGTTGCGGCCGCCGCACGATGATGTAGCCAATGTCACCAGCGCAACCATGCCGATTAGCGTGTAAACCAAGGCTGGTGCCATAACTCCTCGCCTGCAGGGCTCCCCTTTGAGACCACGATCTGAATTCATCTGTTCTTGGCAACCAACCTTCTCTGGCATCGCCGCCAGCATTTTTGACTAACCCAGGTCCTGGAAAGTCTTCCGCAGTTTGTCAATGGAAAATTGCGGCGAGCGGCAGAGCTCGATGACCTTGGCTTCTGCTTCCTGCATTTGCGCCGCAACCGCCGGAATCTCTGGCGCGATTCCTTTGGGAACTGTCAATAGCCCGTGGCGGTCGCCATGTAAGAGATCACCGGGACTCACTTCCAGGCCGCCCACCTTGACCTTCGATCCAAAATCGAAAATGTGAGCGTAGGCATGGGAAACGGCCACATTCCCCGCGAACAGATGCAATCCCAGTTCTTTGACGCGCGGCAGTTCCCGTACCGCCCCATCCGTCACATATCCCACGCAACCCAGCGCTCGCAGAATCGCGGCATGCATATCCCCCAGGAAAGCTCCGAGTCCCGGCGGCTTATCCATATCTTCGAGAACCACGACTCGCGGGGCCGGAACCTCAAGAATGCTGTTCCACCAGTCGGTGCGGTCGTGATAGAAACGGCCGGAAATAGGAGGGTCGCCACTGCGCAGCCTGGCCGTGGCGGCATAACCCACCATGGGAGGAAAATCCTCAAATATGCAGTGAATGCGAGCGTCCGCGAAACCGGTATTTCGCAGCCGCACCTCGAACTTTTCAATCGCATTCGAAACGCTGCAGGTATCTAAACGCTGGAGCGCGTCCAGGTGCTGCGCCTGCAGAGGGGCCTCAACGCTCATACCAATCCTCTTCACGAACCTCAAATTGGCCCCGAGTGTTTAAACCCCGGCTGTGCCTTAAGAAGATGCTGCCAGCAGGCCAAAGGTCTGTTAACCCAGAGCCAAAATCAATCGGGAATTAATGAATGCCTCAGTGCAACTAAATGAAATATCTGGACGGAGGGGGCCGGTTGTAGAGACTTTCAGAGAAAAGAAGCCGCGGAAGCGGAGATCGCTCCGGCGCTGAACCGCATTGAAAGCAGGTGGGATCAACCAAGCTGAAGTGGAACGCCGGCGCTACCCATTGCGCCGCATCCCGGTCGAGATGCTGTCCCTTGGCTTGACCCGCCCGCCGGTCAACAGATCTGGCGACATAGGAGTGGGAGCTGGCCGGCACCGAGAAGCGCATCGCAACGCTCAGAGTCAGCGAGCAAATGGCAACGATAACCAGCACAATGTGCCATCTGCGCTCGAATATCCTGCGATGTTTCATCCAATGCATCGTGCCGGTTTCGCCACTGTATCAAGAATTATACAACCTCGCACTTGCCGCGATCTTTGTACAACGCAAGCAGAGAACTTCGGTAACCTGCGTCATTCTGCGCGCTTTGCTCTGCAACCTGCCGGCACTTTGCCGGTCACGCCCTCGCAGCGCAGACTTAAGCGCGCTCGGCCAGCTCAGACGGAATAGTTGCCGGCAGAAGGCGACCCTAAAGTGAAGTAGAACGTTGCTCCATTTTCGATCGCACCTTCCGCCCAAACATCTCCGCCATGCCGCTGGATGATGCGCCGCACTGTCGCCAATCCGATGCCGCTCCCGGGAAATTCCGCCGTTGAATGGAGCCGCTGAAACGGTTTGAAGAGGCGATCGGCTGATCGCGGATCGAAGCCGCTGCCATCATCCTTCACGAAGTAGGGCGTTTTGCCTTCCCTGGTCGTGCGCCCGAATTCAATCCGCGCGTGCTCGTGGTGCGAGGTGTACTTCCACGCATTTCGCAGGAGGTTCTCGATCACAATGCGGAGCAGGCGCGCATCACCATATGCCTCCTCGACCACTGGAGCAATGAACTCCACCTTCCTGTCGGGTTCTGCGCGGCACAGTTCCTCGATAATCGAGCGGGCCATCTCAGCCAGATCAACCTTCTGGGCCCGCATCATGCTCGTAGTAACCCGGGAAAGATTCAGCAGATCGTCAATCAGGTCTGTCATCCGTTTGCCGCTGGAGCGGATATGTTCGATCAGTTCTCTGGTCTGGTCATCCAGCTTGGTGCCGTGTTGCTTCAGAAGCACATAGGTGAATCCGTTCAATGAATCGAGGGGTCCGCGCAGGTCATGCGACACGGAATAGGAAAACGCCTCAAGCTCGCGATTGGCCGATACTAGCTCGCTGGTCCGCTCAAATACGCGCTGCTCCAGTTCGCTCTGGGCCTTTTGCAGCGCGCTGTCCCGCCGTTGGATTTCTCGCAACATTTCGTTGAAGGAGTCCACCAGGACTGCCAGTTCGTCCCGCTCGGCGACGGGCGTGGCCCGCACGCTGTAATCTTTGTCCCGCGTGACGATCTGGGCCGTTTCCGCCAGCTGCACAATCGGTTGGGCCACGGATTTGCGGAACGTGGCTGAAGCCACCATCGCAATCAGAAGCGAAACCAGCAGCACCGAGAATGCGATCAAAGTATAGCGTTTCAGCCGGTCGTCAATTTCCCGAAGATCGGCGCGCAAGTATACCAGGCCGACGGGCTTGCCCTCGAAGACAATCCGCCGCACCAGCACAAGATGCGTGCTGCGAAACGAATAGGTCTCCAAGTCGCCGGGCGCAATCGCCGGCACGTTCAGGATCTCGTTCCCCGGCTCCCGCGAGTACTGGGCAAACGGCCTCCCGTCAAGGGTCAGAATGCCGGCCGACGCGATGTTTCCCGAATTTCTCAGCGCGGAAAGCGTATTGGAAGCGGCTTGCGGATCGTTGAATAGAATTGCCGAAATACTGTTCGAGCCGATGATCTGCGCCTGGGCGGAGAGCGTTCGTACCAAAGCCTGCCGGAAGGTGAGCTGGTCATAAGCGAAGAAGCTCGCGCACGCCAAAAGCAACGCGATCCCGCTCACGAGCATGTTCATCAACGTGAGCCGGGTCGAAATTGATCGTATGAATCGCGTTGCCATACTTTATTTCCCGCTCGGCGCCTCGATCACTCTGGTAGCAACTTTCAGTAATTCAGAACTGAGCACCAGATGACACTGGTCAGCCGCCCTCAGATTCACCTCGAACCGAATGCGGTCCTGTTGCGCCACGAGTCCAATGGTTCCGCCACGTTCCGCAAAATGTCTGATCGTGCTGACAGTCAGCAAGCTCAAATGCTGCGCGACATCGGAGATGGTGGCGAGATGGCTTTCCTCCGAAGAGCTGACAAAGAGAATGCTGCAAGACGTCGCCTGCTGGAGATCTGCAAGTCGTTTGACCTCGATTTTCTTGTTACCGATGCTCTCCCCCGCTACTGTTGAGTCGAGGACGAGCCCGAAGGGATCTTTTCCGAGAATGCAGATTTCGAAAGCCTCTGAATACGGCCGGTCGGCCGGCCAGGTCACGAACTTGCCGAAGTTGTAGAGATAAGCCGCTTCAACCTGCGACTCGCTGGGACGAGGCTCCTCTGCCGGCGCGTAGATCGTGCTTAAGAGGAAAAGCGCGATCAGAATGATGCTTTGGTTCAGCGGAAAAAGAACTTTCCGCATCCACCGGCTTGCCCACGGCGAACGCGGGAGTTTTCCTTTAGCATTCGCAGCGGTAGTCACCTTTGCCACGTGATTTCTGCGTACGCGCTTCGCTTTACCGCAACATTAGGTCCCGGATCACTCGCGTACTCAAAGTGATAAGGCTGAAACAGGTCCCGGCCAATGACCGCGAATTGCAAACTCGGGCGGAAACGCCATGCAAAGCGGACGTCCCCCGTTGAATAGGAGCGGATCTGAATAGCGGGCAACGCGCTCACGAAGCGATACGTGAGGTCCAGGTTGAAGGCCTTGGCGAAATCCAGACCTGACTGCGCGGTCACCTGGTTGCGCGGACTCGATCCCTCCGTGCTTGTGGCCGTGTCAACATCCAGGCCATGCCCGGGTTTCAACATCAACTTCATTTCCAGAAAAGAATATGAGGCCCGCAAACGCCAGAATTTCTTGGGCCGCCACTCCGGAGCAATTTCTATTCCGCGCGTAGTGCCAAGCAGGTCGTTTCCAAAGGCAGCGGGCAATAGAAAATGGGGCGGCGGTGGGGTATCTTCCAGAAATGTTGGCCCGGTTATGCCTTCGCTGAACAAATCGCTGTAGTGATCGAAAAATGCGGCGAAATCAAAATAGAGCTGGTTGCGAAGCAGGTACCGATAGCCAAATTCATAACCGTTGAGTTCTTCAGAGCGGAAATCTGGATTGGCGTTGAAGCGCGCAAAGTACGGTACGCCGCCCGGCGCGATGCCGACGAACCCGGAAAGATAAAAAGCCCGCTCCGCGTCGGAAGGCGTTCGCACAGCGTGCGTGAATGCCGCCCAGAGGGATTGCTTGTCGCTGGGCGCCCACAGCAGCCGCGCGCTGGGCTGCAACT
>Ga0335078_10002198_pt1 | contig 29583 bp, 24 predicted proteins | sample Lox_Sample_32_FD_206711 | JGI IMG/M metagenome (GOLD analysis project Ga0335078, IMG submission 206711) | Soil microbial communities from Loxahatchee National Wildlife Refuge, Florida, United States - Lox_Sample_3.2 | ecosystem: Environmental > Terrestrial > Soil > Wetlands | place: USA...
CCGCGTGTCGGACCAGGTGGGCGATCCCGCGACCGACCACCTCCGCGCCGAGGAGGGGCGCGGCCGCCGGGAACGCGGCGGTCCCCGCGACGCGGCCGACCCCACCCACGGTCGCCGCGCGCCCGCCCACCGTGCTGAGCGGGCGGAAGAGGTTCCCGACCGATAGAGAGCCCACGGAGAGCCCGCGCTGCACTCCACCCGAGAGGACACCACCGGCCGAGGGAAACCCGGCCTGCGTGAGGGCTCCACCGGCGAGCGAGATCAGCGAGGGCATGCTGAGGGCCACCGCCAGGTAGGCGAGGAGCAGGAGGACGCTCGGGCTCCCTACCGCGAGCTCGAGGGGGATCACGAGGAGGCAGGGGAGGAAGACGAGCTCGCCGAACATGAGCCACGCCCGGCGGGCCAGGGGGGCCAGCGTCGGGATCGGGTAGAGGAGCGTGAAGATCGGCAGGAGGACGAGGAGCACCGCGAGGAGCGCGTCCCTCAACGCGACCATGATCGCGAGCAGGAGCACCACGGCGAACAGCGCGAAGGAGAGGGCGAAGGCGAGAGCGCCGTTGTCCCAGGAGAAGCCGAGCTCCCCGTAGCCGGCCAGGTTCACCCAGTGCTGCCAGGCCCCACCATCGAACCCGGCGAAGATCGGGTACGCCGCGCCGCCGAGGTCGAGGAGGGCCGCCGCGACCGGGAGCGTGAAGTTCGCGAGCAGGACCGAGAAGACGAGCTTCGTCACGAGCGCGTCGAACGAAAGCGCGGCGCGGCCCACAGCCGCCCGGGCGAGGTAGAGGAGCGCGATCGCCACGGCCACGAGGACGACCGCGGGGTCGACCACGTTCCCAAGGACGTACGCGCTGAACGACGAGGCGGTCGAGAGGAACGAGCCTGGGGCGGCGCCCGTCGGGCCGAACGCCGGGTAGAGCGACCCCGCGTTGAGCTCGGGCACGAGGAGGTTGTCGTAGGTGGGTCCGATGACCGCCGCGATCGCGCTGGTGAGGGCGCCGAAGATCGCGAAGAGGAACGCCTGGACGACGACGCTGGGGTCCATCGATCCCCCCTGCTCACGAGCCGGTGAGGACCCAGTGGGCGAGGGCCCAGACGAGGCCGCTCAGCGCGGCCGTGAAGAGGAGGGTGCCGATGAGCGCGTCACGGGCGCGGTCCTTCGCCTGGATCTTCTTCGAAAGGTCGTGGGAGAACCAGCTCACGGCGACCCGGGCCCAAACGATGGCGAGGAGCCCTCCCCCGCACACTCCGAGGAGCTGCACGACCCGGTTGACGGCGGCGCTGAGATTGGCGACGGGCGTGGGCGCCGGGGAGCTGTCCCGCAGGGAAGGAGGCGACGGGCGGGCCGGGGAAGGGACCGAGGAACCGACCGGACCTACGGCTCCCAAGAGCGCGGTCGCGATCAGCATCGCCGCGGCGCCGACCACGGACCAGGTCATCGACGGCCCCCCGAGCTATCGGCGGAGCCGGCGGGCGGGGCTGCCGAGGCCGGGCTCTCGACCCAGAAGAGCCGACCACCGTTAGGGCCGTTCTCCACGCGAACGCGTCCCCGGTCGGTCCACGCTCGAACGGCGGACTCGACGTCGTCCCGCCCTACCTGGTCCTCGTCCGCGGACATGATCAGGTGGTCGAGGTCGATCCCGTCGGACTCGACGATCAGCCGGCGAACGACCTCGAACGATGGCGGGTCGACGGCCGTCGTGGCGGCGGCGGTTGGTCCGGGCTTCGCGCGCCGACGCCGCAGGAGGAGGACGACCGCCCCCACGACCACGACGAGCCCAAAGACCGGAACGACCCAGTCGACCGGGGCGCTGCCGGCGGGGTCGCCAGGCGAGGGGCTGGAGGCGACCGGCCCGACCAACACGGTCGTGCTGGTCATGGCGACGCCCCCCGCCCCGTCCCGGACCGTGACCGACAGGAGGAGGTACCCCGGCGCCGACGGCGTCAACGAGCACTCGACCGGGCCGGCGGAGCTCAGGTTGCCCGCGCACAGCTCCCCGTCGCTCGCGACGAACTCGTACTCGTAAGGGCCGACGCCTCCCGCCACGAGGACGCTCAGCGGCAGCGACCCACCGACGGTCGGGGAGGCGGCGCCCACGGCGAGCTCCGCCTCGACGGCGGGCAGCACGGTGAGGCCGAACGTCGACGCTGCCTCCGCGCCGACCGCGTCGACCACGGAGAGCGTCGCCGTGAAGTTCCCGGGAGCCGAGATCGTCGCGGACCAGTTGACCGCGCCCGCAGGTCCCACGTCGCCCGAGCGGGGTCCGGATGGGCCTACGGGGGCGAGCGTCTGCAGGGACCAGACGACCGGGGGCGTTCCGCCCACGACCAGTCCCTGGATCGCGAACGGGGTGCCCGCCTCGAGCGGGGGGAGGGGGTCCTCTACCGAGACGACCGGCGCCGGCGCGAAGGAGTCGAATCCCGAGGAGAGGGTCGCGACGGCCCCGGCGTCGTCCCGAACGCTGGCGGAGAGCCACGTGGGGCCCGACCGGTTCGACCAGACCGGCTCCACCACGGAACCGGGCCGGCTCACTTCGGTCGACCCCGAGGAACCGTTCGGTGCGAGGGTCCAGCTCACGAGGTACGGGGCGACGCCGTTCGCCACTTCCATGTCGAGCGCCGCCGGGAGCCCCTCGTCCCCGGGCCCGGGCGCATCGAGGAGCGTGAGCGAAGGCGGCGTGACCGCGGAGAGGCTGAGGTTCGAGTACGCGATCGAGCCGGTCGAGTCGACCATGGTGAGGTCGATCGTCGTCGCCGTGAGGGTGGAGAAGGTGAGCGTCCAATTGGCGGCGGTGCTACCGCCGAAGAGCGGCGAACTCCACCGATACCCGAACGGAGCGAGCCCGGACGTCACGTTCGCCGTGAGCGTGAACGGCACCCCGACGTCGACCTCGGTCCCGACCCCCGCGATCGACACGTCGGCAATGTCCGGCGCGGGGCTGTTGGTCGACGCCGGGAGCGTACGCGAAGCGGTGGGCGGGCGCTCGAGCGGCGGGAGCGGCCTCGCCACGGCCGCGAGGAGGAGGACCGTCGTGACGAGGAAGAGCGTCGCCGGCGCGCGCGGAACAGAACATCGTCGGACCCACCGGTCCATGGCCATCACCGAGGGCCACGAGGGGGCGGGCCTACATCGGGCGACGTCTCTCCACGGAAGCTGAACGGTGGGCTATCGCGTGAGGAAGAGCGCGTGATGGTCGCGGGCGAACGGCTGGAGCTCGACCGATTGCCGGACGGAAAAGCCGCCCGCGGAGAGCTCGCGACGCGCCTCGTTGAGGACCACGGTCGGCGGCTTCGACTGCGTCACCGAGCGGACCTTGAGCATGAGGAGCCCGCGGCCTTCGGGGGCGAGACAGGACTCCGCGTTGTCGAGGAAGATCCGCGCCTGGTTCCGTTGCGCCACGTCCTGGTAGAGGAGGTCGACCGGTCCCACGTCGGCCGCGTAGCGCTCCGGCAGCTGCGCGTCCGCGAGGATCGGGATGAGGTTCGACCGTTCCCGCGAGAGCGCGAGGAGGGGAGCGAACGAGACCGGGCTCTTCTCGATCACGAAGATCGTCGCCCCGGGAAGGGCGTCCGAGAGGTGGCTCACGGTGGTGCCGTGGGCGCCGCCCAGGTAGAGGACGGAGGAGACGTTGTCGAGGAGCGGCGATGGGCGGCCCTTGAGGAACATCGCCGCGAGCTTCGAGTGCCACGGGTCCCACTGGCGGTACTCCGCCTCGCCGCTCGTCACGAGCGCTTCCCCGTAGACCCGGTGGCCGGGGACCGCGTTCCTCGTGTAGAGGTCCCGGCCCTGACGGTAGACGCCGGTCCAGCCTGCGGCCTCCATCGGGAACCTACCGGACCTGGGCGAGGAGCTCGACCTCGACCGGGGCGTTGAGCGGCAGTCCCGCGACGCCGAAGGCGGCCCGGGCCGGCCGGCCCCGCTCCCCGAGGAGGTCCACCAGGAGGTCGGTGGCTCCGTTCGCCACCTCGTGCTGCCGGGTGAAGCCCGGGCTCGAGGCCACGTAAACGCCGACCCGGAGGACGCCCTCCACCCGGTCGACCCCGCCCAGGGCTTCCGCGAGGGCGCTCAACGCCTGCAAGGTCGCCTGGCGGGCGAGCCCCTGGGCGGTCGGCACGTCGACGTCCCGGTCGACGAGGCCGGGATGCTCGGCCGCTCCGGCCCGCGTGACGACCTGGCCCGAGACGAAGGCGAGGCTCCCCTCCCGCCGTACGGGAACGTACGACCCAACGGGTCGGGGCGGCGGGGGGAGTTCGAGGCCTCGTTGGCGCAGGCGCTCGGCGATCGGCTCCGACATCGTTCAGGCCTACGGCCGCCCCGACAAAACAGCTTCCGCTGCCCCCCGGGGCGGCGTCGGCAATCCTTTAGGAGCGGCGCCGCTCCCCGGGCCGATGGCCGGATTCTTCCGCCGGTTCCGACGCCGGGCCGCGGAGCCCGACTCGACCGAGGAAGGGGAGGAGCCGACCGGCGAGGAGCCGCCCACCGAGGAACCAGTTTCGGAGGAGCCCGCACCCGAGGAGCCCCTCCCCGACGGGCTTCCGGCCGAGGAGGGCGTCCCGGAGGAGGTGCCGACCGAGGAGCTTCCCGAGGAGGTCGCCGCTCCCGCCCCCTCCACGGAAGCGGACGCCACCGAGACCGTGGCGGAACCGGTCACCCCCTCCCAGGATGCGGCCGCGGTCGCCGGGGCTGAGAGCATCGCCCTTCCCGGCGGGCCGGAACCACCCCCAGTAGAGCCGACCACCGCTCCGCCAGCTTCAGGAGAGGAATCCGCCCCGGTTTCCCCCACCCCGACACCTTCCGTGGAGAGCGCCGGGCCTCCCCCGCTCCCGCCGGCCGACCTCGAGGCAGTTCGAGCCGCCACGCCGCCCCGCCCGGAATCGTCGAAGTGCTTCCTCTGCGAGACGGAGCTGGTGGGGACGTACTGCCCCACCTGCCGGACCAACTGGAACGAGTAGCCGGGAACCAGGCGACCGGCCTTGAGCCGTCGGGACCGACCGAAGGGGATGGCCGACGCCGGGACGAGCTCGGGAGCGCCGTCGCCGTTCCGGCCCCGGGCCGCGTCGCCGCACCGGCGGTCGAGGCGAAGCCGGGCGAGTAGGGTCGCGGCTGCCCCTCGGACGGGTTCAAATACCCAGGAGGGGGTCGCGGACCGTCTCTTAGGTCGATCCAATGTCGAGCGAAGCGTCCAGCAAGGACCGGGTCGCCGAGTTCACCGCGATCGAGAGCGGCATCGTCGACCACCTGTTCGTCCTTCAGCCGGGGTATGCCGTCTTCCTGGGGCTGCACCGATACGACGGGATCCTGCCGGACCTGAGCCGCGAGGCCACGGACCAGTGGGCCCTCGCCGCCGACCGATGGCTCGCGCGGCTCCGCGCCGTCCCCGCGGCCGAGCTCCCGCCCGAGCGCCGGCTCGACCACCTCCTCCTGGAGCTCCTCCTCGAGGGCCCGCTCTTCGACCTCCGGGACACCCGCGAGCTCGAGCGGAACCCGATGTCGTACGTCGGGCAGGTCTCGCTCACCGCTTACATGGTCCGCGAGTACGCGCCGCTCCCTGAGCGCGTCGACGCGATGGTCCGTCTCCTCAACGGGGTGCCGAAGCTCCTCAAGGGGGCGATGGGCCGGCTCGACCGCGGGCTCCCGGAACCGTTCCTCCGGCTCACCTTCTCGATCGGGGAGGGCCTCCCCGCCCACTTCGCGGAGGCGGAGGCGCTCGCCCGGACCGGCTCGGCCTCGCTCGCCGGCCACTTGGCGAGCGCCCGCGTCCCCGCCGAGGCCGCCGTCCACGAGTTCCTGGAGCGCCTCCGGCACGAGTACGTCCCGAACCAGATCGACACGTTCGCGCTCGGCCCGGAGAAGTTCCAGAAGCTCCTCTGGGTGCGCGAGGGGATCCGCACGCCGTTCTCCGAGGTGGAGAAGGCCGGCTGGGCCGACCTCCGTCGCAACCAGGCGCGGCTCGCGGAGCTCGCGCGGCGCCGGTCGCCCGCCGTCACGGTCGACGCGCTCCTCGAGAGCCTCTACGTCGACCACCCGCCCGCGAACGGCCTCATCCCGCTCGCCCAGGAGTACGTGGAGCTCGCGAAGGCGTTCGTCCGCGAGAAGGCCCTCGCGACCGTCCCCGAGCCCGCGGTCTGCCGAGTCGAGGAGACGCCCGTCTACGGCCGCGCGCTCTCGACGGCGAGCATGAACCCGCCCGGGCCGTTCGACACCGCCGGGGACGAGGGGATCTACTTCGTCACGCCCGTCGACTCCGCGTGGGCGCCGGAACGCCAGGAGGAGTGGCTTCGGTCGCTCAACCGGCCGATGCTGAGGAACATCACGATCCACGAGGTCTACCCCGGCCACTACCTCCAGTTCCTCCACTTCCGCCGCCGCGCGTCGGCGTCGCTCGCGCAGAAGGTCTTCTTCTCGAGCTCGTTCGTCGAGGGGTGGGCCCACTACTGCGAGCAGCTCGCGATCGAGGCCGGTCTCGGCGGCGGGGCCGTCGAGGCGGAGGTGGCGCAGATCCACGACGCGCTCCTCCGCGACTGCCGGCTTCTCTCGTCGATCGCGCTCCACACGGCGGGTCGGCCGCTCGCGCACGCGGTGGAGCTCTTCCGGAAGGAGGCGCACATGGAGCAGCTCCCGGCGGAGCGGGAGGCGATCCGGGGGAGCTTCAACCCGGAGTACTTCTGCTACACGCTCGGGAAGCTCATGATCCTCGACGCGCGGACGAAGCTCCTCGCGTCGAAGTACTCTGGGTCGCTCCAGTCGTTCCACGACCGGCTCTTGGGATTCGGCGCGCCCCCGGTGGGCCTCCTCGAGGCGCTGCTCGCGGGGAACGCGGCGTAAGCGCGGGCGCGGGCCGCACGGTCACGCGGCGATCCGCTCCGGCGCGGTCTCGACCGAGCGAACGAGGAACGCCGTCACGGTCACCCAGGCAAGCGCGACCAGGATCGGGACCAGCGCCGCCACTCCGACGCTCACGACCGTGGGGAACCCCGTGAGCGGCCCGCTCGGGCTCTCGAGCGAGCCCAGGCTCAAGAGATAGTAGAGGACGGTGAGCTTCGGGAACTGTCCCGGCAGGATGAGGAGGAGCTCCTCCCAGAAGAACCCGTAGACGAGCCCGATCACGAGCGCCTGCCGGGAGAGGAGCCCCAGGAGGAGGAAGAACGCGCCGTAGGCGAGCGTCGCGAGCGCGACCACCTCCACGATCACCACCGAGATCGCGGCGGGCGGGGCCGGCGCCCCCGCGGCCCCGGCGACCGCGAGCGGGAGGAGGCCGGCGGGGAGGAGGAGCACCAGCGCCGCCGCGAGCCCTCCCAGATACTTCCCGACGGCGAGGCCCGGGCGGGAGATCGACCGGGTGGAGAGGTAGGTGAGCGTGTCGAGCTCGATCTCCGAGCGGAACAGCGAGACGAAGACCACGAGGACCACGAGGAGGAGCAGGACCCGGAGGGTGAGCGTGAGGAAGAGCCCCTGGGCGGCCTGTTCGGTCGGGCCGCCGCCCGCGCCCGAGGCCGCGATCGCCACCACGATGAGCGTCGGGATCGCCGCGAGGGCCGCGAGGGCGAGCGCCCGGAGGCCGACCAGCGACGAACGGAACCCGAGCCAGGCCACGTAGAGCACCCGGGACACGTCCGACACGGGCTCACTCCGCGAGGTACCGGAAGACGGAGTCGAGATTGTCGTCGGCGCTGCGCATCGCGGTCACTGGAACGCCCTCGCGCACGAGAAGCTCGGGCAACGCCTGGTAGAACGCGTCGGGGAGGCGCGAACGGACGGTTACGCGGTCCGGGGCGGGGAACTCGATCGAGACCACGTGGTCCCACGCGGAGAGGAGGCGCGCGAGCCCCCGGGGGTCGGGCGTCGTGAGCTCGATGGTGTGCGGGTGGCGGTCGATCAGGTCCCGGATCTTGTGGAAGTCCCCTTGCGCGAGCGCGTGGCCGTTCGAGATCATCACGATTTCGTCGGTGAGGCGTTCCACCTCGTAGAGGACGTGGGAGCTCACGATGAGGTGCCGGCCCGACTGGGCGAGCGCCTGGAAGAGGGAGAGGAGGCGCGCCCGACCGACCGGGTCGACGCCGTTGAGCGGTTCGTCGAGGAGGAGGAGCTCGGGGTCGTGCGCGATCGCCTGGGCGAGCTTGATCCGCTGCCGCATCCCGCGGCTGTAGACGCGAAGATGGCGGCCGGCGGCGTCGGTGAGGCCGACCTCCTCGATCGCCCGGCGGGCCCGATCCGCGGCCTCCGACCTCGAGTAGCCGTCGACCCGGAGGAGCGTGCGCACGAATTCGCCCCCGGTCATCCAGTCGTAGAGCGCGAAGTGCTCGGGGCAGTAGCCGACCCGCCGGCAGAACGGCCCGGTCGTACCTGCGGGTTGATCGAGGACCAGGAGCCGGCCCTGGTCGAGCGTGAGCTGGCCCACGAGGAGGCGGAACAGGGTCGACTTCCCGGCGCCGTTGGGACCGATGAGCCCCGTGATCCCGGGGCCGAACGTCGCCGTGAACCGGTTGAGGCCCAGCACCTCCCCGTACCGCTTGCTCACGTCGGCGGCGGTGATGACGCCGGTCACTCGCCCACCACCTCCACCCGGCTCAGTCGGAACCAGGCGGCCACGAAGAGGAGGACCGAGGCCGCGAGCAGGATGGCGACCGAGGTCGCGGGCTCGGTCGGGGTCGCGGCGCCGGTCTGGAACGCGGCCTCCGCCGCGGTCAGAAGGTCGTTGATCGGGCTCGCGTAGACGACGCTCGAGTTCCCGGTCGCGCCCTGGACGGCCGCGGTCGCGATGTTGAGCGAGAGCGTCACACCGAAGATGCCGACGCCCGCGTAGAGCGCCCTCGTCGTGAACGACGAGAGGCTCAGCCCGAGCGCGGTGAAGAAGACGGTCGTGAGGAGCCCGATCGCGAGGAACGCCCCCACCGCCTCGAACCCGATGGACGCGGAGAAGAGGCCGAGGCCCGCGGCGATGCTCACGCCCACGACCCCGGGACCCACCGCGGCGACGCCGATCCAGAACCCGACGCCGAGCGTCTTTGCGGCCAGGTAGTCCGTGAGGTGGATCGGCCGCGCCAGGTAGAGCGTGATCGACCGGCTTCCCAAGTCGTCCGCGATGCTCCCGGCGCCGACCGCGGTCGCGACGATGAGGACCAGGTACGGCCAGATGGGGGAGGCGTACGGGGCGTGGAGGGTCGAGAGCGTCACCCCGCCCGTGAACTGGGTGAACTCGGAATCGATCACGATGATGAGCACGATCGCGAGATAGCTCAGGCCGACGAGCGCGTACGTCCCCCAGCCGGCGCGGGCCTCGAGCTCGTTCGAGACGATTGCGAGGACGCGGCCGAGGCGCCCCGTCCGCTGGGCGACGCTCCCCCCGTAGCGGGGCGCGCTGATGCTCATCGCGCCTCCTCGACGCCGACCCGTTCCACGAGGTCGAGGAACAGCTCCTCGACCGAGCCGACCGCGCTCCCCAGGTACCGGATCTGCGTCCCCGTCGACCGGGCTGCGTCGAAGAGGAGCGCCTCCCCGTTCGGCGGCAGCACGACGCGCACCGTGGGGCCCTCCTGGCAGGGGGCGAGCCCCTTCGCCGTGAGGGCCGCGAGGAACGCGCTCGCGTCGCCCTTGAACCGGACCACCGACCCCCGCTCACGGTCCGCGAGGAGGGGCGCGAGCGGTCCGCCGGCGAGGAGCCGACCCGCGTTGAGGACGAGGATCTGGTCGCAGAGGCCTTCCACGTCGGGGAGGAGATGGGTCGAAAGGACCACGCTCCGGCCCGGTAGCTGGCTCACGGTCTTGAGCAAGGCGAGCATCTCGGCCCGGCCCCCGGGGTCGAGCCCCGCCGTCGGTTCGTCGAGGAAGCAGAGCGGGGGGTCGTGCACGATCGCCTGCGCGAGCTTCACCCGCTGGCGCATCCCGACCGAGTACTCCTGAATCTTCCGGTACCGTTCCTCGCGTAGTCCCACGAACTGGAGGACGTCGTGCGCACGGCTGAGCGCGGTCTCCTTCGGAAGGCCGCTCACCCGGCCCATGAACGCGACGAAGCCGACGCCGGTCATGGTCGGGATGAGGCAGTCGTGCTCCGGCATGTAGCCGACCCTCGCCCGGATCTCGAGGGGGTCGACGACCGGGTCGAAGCCGAAGACCCGGAGCGAACCGGAGCTGGGCGGGATGAGGCCCAGGAGGAGCCGGAGGAGGGTCGTCTTGCCCGCCCCGTTCGGGCCGACGAGTCCGATCGTTCCCGGGGGGATCCGGGCGGTGATGCCCGCCAGCGCGGGCTGCGTGCCGAACTCCTTCGCTACCCCTTCGACCTCGAGCAGCGGCGGGTCCACGGCACGTGAGGTCCGCGAGGTTACTAACCTTCACCCCGGGCGGATGGATACACGCTGTAACTCGCCGGAACCGCGTTTCGAGGTCGTAACGGCGAGGGATGTTTATATGGCCCGGGGCGGCCTTACCGCCGATGTCGCCGTCCGCCCCTTCCATCGAACCGAATCCTCGGTCGACCATGCAGATCGCAGCGGGTCTCTTCGCGCGGCTGGTCTCCCCGACGCGGCGAGCGAGCGTCACCGTCGCGGCCGTGGTCGTGGTGGCGCTGATGATAGTTCCGGGCGTCGGCTCGACCCTCTCGGCCCTCGGGCAGCCGTTGGCCCCCCGACCCTCCGGCACGCCCGGCGGGTTCGCCGCGTCGCCCGCTGTGACCCATCCCGGGAACGGAAGCGTGGGGCCGAACCTGGTCCTGAACGCGACCAACGGTACGATGACCCTCCGGGTCGCGCTCTTCTACAATGTCTCGTCGAGCACGTTCGTCGCGAACGCGGTGGTCCAGTTCTCGGGCGGTCCGGGCCCGTGGAGCCTCTACACCTACTTCGGAGTCGGTGGCGGCCAGTACGCCTCGGCCAACACCTCCGCGTACGCGGTTCCCTTCACCCAGACCTACCTGACCAGCGGGAACTACTCGTTCATCGCCAACGTCGCCTCCTACCCCGACATGGTCGCGGCCTCCACCTCCATCGTCGTGATCATCGTACCCCACACGCCGTCCCTCGGGTGGGCGAACATCACGCAGTCCAGCGCTCCTCCCGGCCTCGCCGGGGCCGCCCTGGCCTACGACCCGACCGTCGGAGGGGACGTTCTCTTCGGCGGCTGCACGTCGGGCGACTACGGTGGAGTGAACTGCGTCCCAACGAACGAGACCTGGCTCTTCACCAACGGGTCGTGGACCCAGCTCCACCCGCTCACGAGCCCGTCGTCCCGGATGCGGACCGCGATGGTCTGGGACGCGGCGGACGGCTACCTGCTCCTCTTCGGGGGATACGTCGGCCCCTCGGCCTCGCAGCCGGCCGGTGACACCTGGGAGTTCGACGGGACGAATTGGGTCAACCTCACGAGCTCCGTGGGGACGGCACCGAGCCCCCGCGCCGGGCCCGCGATGATCTACTCGACCGGATGGAACCGCGTCGTCCTCTTCGGCGGCCTCACGAACCTCGGGTCCGAGATCCTCGCAAGCGACACGTGGACGTACCACAACGGCACCTGGTCGGCCCTATCGACCGGTCCGGCCCCGGCGCCGCGGTACGATGCGTCCTTCACCTGGGACCCCACCCTCGGCGAGGCGGTCCTCTTCGGGGGGTACGGCGGGCTCTCCGCGGGGAGCCTCGACGACACGTGGCTCTTCAACGGGACCGCGTGGACGGTCCAGAACCCGACCACGACCCCGGGCTATCGCAACGGACAGGCGACCGCGTACGACCCGACCGTCAACTCCACCGTGATCTTCGGCGGCCACGCGAGCTACCTCTTCTACGACGACGCGTGGACGTACAGCGGAGGCGTCTGGACCCAGATCAACTCGAACAACTCTCCCTCCACCCGGTGGGGCTCCGCGATGACCTACGACCCGCGGATGGGCACCCTGGTCCTGTTCGGAGGCGCCGTCCTCTCGGGTTCCTACGAGTACTTCTCCGACACCTGGACCCTCGGCCTCCCGCTCCCGCCCCCGGGCGGCGGCGGCATGGGCCCGTGCGCGATCTCAGGCGGCCTGGGGCAAGGGAACTCGACTCTATCGATCAGTCTCTCGTACTGTATCAGCTCGCAAAGCCCGCCCTCACTGTACTCGGTACAGGTCGGTCTCAACGGTTCCGCGACTCCTCACTCCTATCGACTGTGGATCAACTGGGGGGACGGTAGCTTCCTCAACGGAACGCTCAGCGCCTCGGGAAGCGCCGCGTCCATGAACGCATCGCATCTCTACCTCGCCAACGGCACCTTCACGGTGACGTACACCGCCTGGGACTCGGTCGGGAACTCCATCACGGTCGGGACCAACTTCACGCTCGGCCCCGGGGGGTCGGGCCCGCCTCCGCCGCCGCCCCCTCCCCCGCCGCCCCCGATCACCTGGTCGAACCAGACCGCAGGCATGTCGCCCTCGGCGCGGGCGGGGGCCGCGATGGCCTTCGACCCCGTGACCCAGAGCGTGATCCTGTTCGGCGGCTGCGTCGCCGGCGATTACTGGCAGCTCACCTGCACGCCGACCAACGACACCTGGTCGTTCGCCGGCGGGGTCTGGACCCAGCTCTCCCCCGCGGTCAGCCCGCCCGCCCGGATGCGGCCGGCGATGGTCTGGGACGCGCGGGACAACTACCTCCTCCTCTTCGGCGGCTATACCGCCGGCAGCGGTTCCCAGCCGCTCGGGGACACCTGGGCGTTCAACGGCACGGCGTGGGTGAACCTCACGGCCGTCGCGGGGACCGCACCGAGCCCACGCGCCGGCCCCTCCCTCGTCTTCGCGACGGGATGGGACGAGGTGATCCTCTTCGGCGGGCTCACGAGCCTCCCGAACCAGACGCTCGTCGGAGACACCTGGGCGTTCTACAATTCGAGCTGGCACGCGCTCCCGACCGGCGCTTCGCCGCCCGGGCGCTATGATGCCTCCATGACCTGGGACCCGACCGTCGGGGAGGTCGTCCTCTTCGGCGGCTACGCCGGGACCACGCTCTGGAGCCTGGGCGACACGTGGACCTTCAACGGGTACAACTGGACCCAGCGGTACCCCGCGACGAGCCCCGTGGCCCGGAACGGCGCCGCCTCCGCGTTCGACCCGCAGGTCAACGCCACGATCGTCTTCGGAGGTCACGCGGGGTACGAGTTCCTCGGCGACACCTGGGCGTACGCCGGCGGAAACTGGTACCCGGTCGGCGGGAACCAGACCGCGCCGTCCATCCGGTGGGGCTCCTCGATGACCTTCGACCCGGTCCTGAACAGCATCGTGATGTTCGGGGGCTACGTCGACTGGTCGTCGACCCAGTACTTCAGCGACACGTGGTTCCTGGGCCTCAACACGACCCCGCCGCCCCCGTCACCGGCGCCGGTGAGCGTCGTCATCACGGCGACGCCCCTCACGGGCACCGCGCCGCTCGCCGTCACGCTCTACGCGAACCTCGCGGGCGGGCGCCCGCCGTTCACCGTCCTCTGGAGCCTCCCGACCGCGAACGGGACGGCGACCCCGTCGGGCCTCGAGGTCACGTGGAACTACACCGTCGCGGGCTGGTACCCGGCCACGGCGTTCGTCTACAACACGACGACAGTCTACGGGAAGGTCCTGGTCGGGTACGGGAGCGTCTGGATCGACGTCCTCCCGGCGGGGAACGGCTCCGGCGGCAACGGTTCGGGCCAGCAGCCGATATCGAACAGCGGTCCCCCCTCTTCCACCGGCATCCTCGCGGGTGGCGCCATGGCCGGTTGGGTCGGTGGCGCGCTGCTCGTGGTGGCGCTGGGCACGGGGGCGGGAGCCGTGGCCGGCTACCTCTTCGGTGCCTCCCGTCCTCGAAAGCCCGCGGCCGCGGGCCCCGTCGCGGCGCCGGCGGGTCCCTCCACCCCCGCGCCGCCCAAGACGTGACCGCGTCCCCCCAGGCCCGACGGGTTCGGTCCGCGCGCCGTCCGGCCGGCGTCGCGTCGGGCGTCCTAGCCGCTCTCCTTCTCCTCACTCTTGCGGGGAGCGCGGTGGCCGGCACCGCCCCACCGACCCAGAGAGGGGTCACGACCGGCTTGTCGAACGTCGACGGACTCGTTCTTTCCCTGGTCCCCGCCCCCGAGCGCGGCAACTCCCCGCTCGCGGTCAACGTGACCGCGACGATCACGGGCGGCACCGCGCCGTACTCGCTCTCGGTCTGCTTCAGCATCGCCGACCACAGCTCCCTTACCCCGGACTGCGCGCCGATGGTCACGGGATGGAACGGGGCGAGCCCGCTCGTCTTCCCGCACGTCTACAGTCTCCCGGGCAACTACAGCGTTCTCGGGATCGCGTCGGACGCGCGCGGAAGCAGCGTGGGGTCGACGGCCCTCATCGTGGTGACGAGCGGGGGAGCTCTCGTCGTCGCGGCCACGGAGTCCATCGATTCGGGGGCCGCTCCGCTCGCCGTGACGTTCACGGCCACGGTTACCGGCGGGACACCCCCCGAATCGATCCAGTGGAGCTTCGGCGACGGGGCGTCGGGCTCGGCCGCGCCGGGCTCGCCGGTCACCCACGTCTACGCCCAGGAGGGCCGGTTCGTCCCCCAGATCCTCGTCTCGGACGCGGCCGGCCACCTCGCGGCGCAATCGCTCGCCCCCGTGTCGGTCGGCGGGGCGTCAAACAGCCCCGCCACCTGGGGAGGGCTGAGCCCCAGCGATGGCGCTTCGGCGGTCCTCACTGTGCTGAGCGCGGCAATCGTCGGCGTCGCGGCGGTCGCAGTCGGTATACGGTTCTACCAGGTACGGCGGTGGCGGCGCGAAGGGAGCGCGCTCGTCCAGGAGCTCGAGGAGGGACCCAGATCCCCTACCCGTCCACCTCCGTTCCCGTGATGTTTCGCGGCTCGAGAGCTTCGTCGGCCCCGGGGGCTCTTCCCGGTCTTGGGATATCTGGCCACCGGGCCGGTCTCGCGCTCGGCGCGATGGCCCTGCTCACCCTCCTTTGGGTTCCGGCCGTCGCGCCGGCCGCCCCCGGGGCTTCGGCCGGGTGCGGTTTCACCGTGGAGGTCACGGCCGACCCCGGCTACGGACCGACCCCGCTCCTCGTCCACTTCAACGCGAGCGTGTCGAAGGGAACCCCGACCTTCTTCAACTGGACCTTCGGGGACGGTAGTTCGTGGAACGACACTCGGAACACCTCCTCGGGGCCGCTCCACCGCTACCCGACGCCGTCGCTCTACGAGGTCAACGTTACGGTGGGCGACGGCGGGTGCGACGTCGAGGCGAGCACCAACGTCACGGCGGTCGCCGGGCCGCTCCAGGTCGGGATCTCGGACCACCCGTCGTACGGCCCCGCGCCGCTGAGCGTCGTCTTCAACGCCACCGTCTCGGGAGGGACGGGGACGTACGCGTCCGCGATCTGGACGTTCGGGGACGGGGGCCAGGGGAGCGGCCTCAACCTCGTCTACACGTTCCTCGGCCCGGGCTCGTACACCGTGGTCCTCAACGTGACCGACTCCGCCGGCCACTGGGACGAGGCGGCCACGGAAGTGAACGTCTCGGGCGATGCGACCCCGACCGCGCCCTCGAACGGGCTTCCGGGATGGGCGTACCTTGGGATCGGGGTCGCGGTGGCCGGGGCGATTCTCGTCGTGGGATTCCGTAGGTTGTCGCTCGCTCGACTCGGGTCCGGTCCCTCTGGGAGCGGTCCTCCCCCGGGCGCATCCCTTTCCCCACCCACGTCGATCACCACGGCAACGGCGGAGCCGTCCGCCCGCTCGCCCACCCCCGCCGCCCCGATGTCGGCCGGGTCGTCGACGGGCTCCGTCGAGCCCGTGTCCACCGTTCAGCCCGAGAAACTCCCGCGCGTCCCCTCATCGAGCCGGGCGCCCCGGGACGCACTCCAGCTCTCAGAGAGGGTCATCCTCCACATCGGTCGTCAGGGCGTCCTCCGGGCCGACGACATGGCGCCCGACGCACTCACCCAGTCGGGGATGGCCGGAGCGCTCGCGCTCGGTCAGAACTCGCTCACCAACGTGCTCCGCCGACTGGTGGCGGCCGGCGTCGTCGCCCAGGAGCTCCGGCACGTACGGGGTCGCCCGCGACGCCTCAAGGTGTACACCCTCACGGGTCGGGGCGAGCAGCTCTACCGCGACCTCCGACAGCGGGCCGCCCTGATGGCGCGCGACCCCTGAGACCGTCGGCGCCGCCCTCGGGATAGCTCGCGGCCCGTTCGAGCCGTGCCCGACCCATTATCCGCCGTTCGGGATTGGACCTCACGGTTCGCCCGTCGCGCGGTCGTGCCCGCCCGCGACGAGGGCCGCCGTCCACGGGGGGGTCGAGGCTGCCGGAGAGCGAGCGGTCGCCGCCGAGCTACCGGCGCACCCTCGCGAACCCCGCCTTCTCTCGTCTCTGGGCCGCCCAGCTCGTGTCGCAGTCGGGGGATTTCATCTTCGAGGTGGCGCTCCTCTGGTTCGTCCTCGAGCTCACCGGGTCCGCGTTCGACGTTGCGCTCATTCTCACTGGAACGATCCTCCCCGGCGTCGTCCTCGGCCCGTTCCTGGGCGTTTACGTCGACCGGTGGAACCGCCGCCGGACCCTCATCGTGACGAACGTAATCGAGGGGGTCGTCGTCGCGGGGCTCTCCGGCCTCCTCCTTGCCGGAGCGATCAACCTCGCCGGGCTCTTCGCGATCGTCCTGGTCCTGGGGGCCGGGTCCACGACCGTCCGCGTGGCGACGAACGCCTACGTCCCGTCGGTGGTCGCGCCGGAAGACCTTCCCCCGGCGAACGGTCTCCTCTCCGTCAGTAGCTCGATGAACCAGATCGTGGCCCTTTCGCTGGGCGGGCTCTTCGTGGCGCTCCTCGGCGTCACCCTCCCGATCGAGTACGACGCGCTCTCGTTCTTCGCCGCCGCAGCTCTCTTGTTCACGATATCCGACGGGTCCGCCGCGCCGGCGCCGCCGGCGGATGGGGCGGCGAACTTCCGCCGGGAGTTCGCGGAGGGTCTCTCGTTCATCCGCGAGCACCGGTTCATGGTCGAGATCATCGTCATCGGGATCGTCGTGAACTTCTTCGGGAACGGTCTCTTCGCGATCTTCGCCCCGTACGCGGCGTACGTCCTCCACCAGGGGGCGGCCGCCTACGGCTTCTTGGGAGCGTTCGTCGCCGCGGGCGCGATCCTGGGCGCGGCGGCGATCGGTCGGGTCGACACGCACCGGACCGCGGGTCGCTATCTCTTCGGGGGCGGGCTCTCGGTCGGCGTGGTCGTCCTCGCGCTCGCATGGGCGACCACGCTCCCCGCGGCGTTCGCCCTCATGCTGGCGCTCGGCATCACGCTCTCCGTCACGAACGTGCCGCTGCAGGTCGTCCTGCAGGCGAAGGTGCCCGGTCGGCTCCTCGGTCGGGTGGGGGCCGCCTTCATGGCGCTCGTGATGGGTACGAGTCCGGCGGGTCCCATCTTCGCAGGGTGGCTCGCGGAGAAGTGGTCGGTCTCGGGCGTCTTCCTCGTGTCGGGGATCGTCTTCGTCGTGGTCATCGGCGTGGGCGCCCTCACGATGCCCGCGTTGCGGAACGTCGAATACTAGCACCGCGGGCGTGGCCCGCGACGGCCCTTCCTCCGGGGGCCGATGAGAAAGGGAGCGGACGGCACGAATCCGCTCGAGGCGGGCACGGCGCAGGACGAGATTCTCCGTGCGTTTCTTCTACGACCGGTCCTCTGGGACGGTCATGCCGAAGAAGGTCGCACCCGTTCCGAGAGGATACCACACCGTCACCCCCGCGATCGTCGTCGACGACGCCGCCGGAGCGATCCGGTTCTATCGGAAGGCGTTCGGGGCGAAGGAGCGGAACCGGTCCGTGGGGCCGGGGGGCAAGATCTGGCACGCCGAGATCCAGATCGGGGATTCGGTCGTCATGGTGAGCGATGAGTTCCCCGAGATGGGCATGAAGTCGGCGAAGACGCTGGGGGACGTTCCCGGGGGCCTCTGGCTCTACGTGCCGAACGTCGACCGGGTTTACCGCGCCGCGATCAAGGCGGGCGCGACCTCGGTGCGGGAGCCCAAAGACGAGTTCTGGGGCGACCGCATGGCGATCGTGGACGACCCGTTCGGGCACACCTGGTCGATGGCGACGCACCGGGAGAACGTGTCGCCGAAGGAAGTCGAACGGCGCCGGAAGGCCGCGGTCCAGGAGATGGGCTCCGCCGACGGCTGAGCCACCCGTCGTCCGCGGCGCCGCGCGTCACGGAGGGGCCGGTTCCAGGAACTCGAGCCGGTTCCCGAACGGGTCGGTGACGTAGAACCGCTTGTGGCCCGGAAGCGGCTGGTCGTCGACGACCGACACTCCGCGCGCGAGAAGGTGCGCCCGGAGCTGGTCGATCCCCTCGACACGGAACGCGGGATGGGCGCGTTCCATCGGACGGTGGTTCCGCTCCACCCCGAGGTGGAGCTCCTGCGGCCCCACCCGGAACCATAGCCCGCCGCGGACCGCGAGGTGGGGAGGTTTCGGGATCTCCTCGAGACCGAGCGTGCCCCGGTAGAACTCCCGCGCCCGGTCCCCGGAGTCCGCGGGGATGCCGACCTGGACGTGGTGGAGCCCGGTCACTTTCATGGCCCGCCCAGCCGGGGGCCCCAGATGAAGCGTCCCCTCCGCCCGGCCCCGACGACCGCCGGGCCCGGTCGCGTCGCGCAGCGGCACGGTCCGGCCCACGCCCTCTCATTCCCGTCCCCTTGAAGTACTGCCGCTGGCCTCAATCCCCTCGGGCGCGGCGTTTACCACGCCGCGCCACGCTATCGCGGGACGGAGGGGGAGGGATGGAACCGACGAACGGGCACGGGCGGCCGTTCGACCGGGCGTATGCGACCCGGGTCATGATCCTCCTCGCGGCGCTCGTGACGCTCGTCCTCTACATCGAGGGGATGTTGACGCCGTCGCTCCCGAACATCGAGAGCGAGTTCCGGATCACCGAGGGCGAGGCGAGCCTCATCCTCTCCTCGTACATCATCACGGGCGTCGCGCTGAGCCCGGTCGTCGGAAAGCTCGGCGACATCTACGGGAAGAAGCGGGTCCTCGGGATCGTCCTCCTCCTCTACGCGGGCTGCGTCTCGGTCACGGGCTTCTCCCCGACGTTCCCCTTCATGGTCGCGGCGAGGGCGTTCCAGGGCGTGGGGCTCACGATCTTCCCCCTCGGGATGAGCCTCGTCCGGGAGGAGTTCCCCCGCGACATGGTCCCCCGAGCGCAGGGGATCCTGAGCGCGATGTTCGGCGCGGGGTTCGCCGTGAGCCTGCCGCTCGGGGCCTGGGTGTCGAACAGCTACGGCTGGCGGACCACCTACCACACCGCGATCCCGTTCGTGGTGACCCTCGCGGTGCTCATCCTGCTCGTGGTCCGGGAGTCGAGCTACCGGCGGCCCGACACGCGCGTCGACTTCGTGGGCGCGGCCGTGCTCGGGAGCTCCCTCGCCCTCGTCGTCCTCGCCCTTTCCGAAGGGGCCTCGTGGGGCTGGCGGTCCGCTCCCATCCTCTCCCTGATCGCCGTCGGGCTCGCCCTGCTCGTGCCCCTCACCCTCTACGAGGGGTGGTACCACCGCCGCGGCGGCGAGGCGATCCTCGACTTCAAGCTCCTGCGGCAGCGGAACGTGATCGTGACAAACGTCCTCGGGACCGTCGCCGGTGTCGGGATGTACCTCGCCATGCTCTCGATGGTCTATCTCCTGGAGCTGCCCGCGATCTCGGGCGGGTACAGCCAGTCGATCTTCGGGGCGGGGCTGGCGCTCGTCCCGATGGCGATCGGGATGCTGATCTTCGCCGGCCTCGGAGGCGCCTTCGTCTCCCGCACGGGCACGCGGCCCATGACGGCGCTCGGCTCGGGCATCGCCGCCGCCTCGTTCCTGGCGCTCCTCCCGCACCACCCGCTCAACACCGTCCTCCTGATCGAGTTCTTCATCGGCGGGGGATTGGGGCTCGTCAACGCGGGGATGATCAACCTCCTCGTCCTCACGGTCGACCCGCGCGAGATGGGGCTCGCGACGTCCCTCTCCTCGGTCTTCCGGAACGTGGGGAGTTCGCTCGGCGCGCCGATCGCTGCCTCGCTCCTTTCCACGTTCACCGTGAGCGTGGCGACGCCGGTGGGGAGCCTCGCCTTCCCGTCGTTCCTCGCCTTCCAGTGGTCGTTCGGCCTCGCGGCGGCGGCCCTCCTCTTCTCGGCCGTGTTCGTCTTCTTCGGACACGAGGTGCTGGGCTCCCGCGCCCGCCTCCGCGACGCGGCCGGCCGGGTCTCCGACCTCAACGACGCGGGTCTAGCGGACACTCCGCGGCTCCCCCTCGCCGACCCGCCCGCGGGACCGGACTGACCCCCCGGTCGCGTCCTCGCCGGGACCGCCTACTCAGGGAGCCCCTGACTCTTCCAGGACGGGTATCGGGTCAGCTTCCCTTCGCAGACGTTCCCCACGAACCGGTGACGGAAGGAGAACTGCATGATCCGCTGGCCCTCCTGGGCGAGCTTCGCCCAGCGGGACGACGTGAGCGGGTTCTGCTCGATGCCGTCCAGCGTCGCGTCGCCGAAGGGGACCGTCACCGTCGCGAGCCCCTGGCCGCGCGTCCGGCCGACGGGAAGGCGGCGCCCTTCGACCTCGACCTCGGGGCGCCGTTCCACGAGCGACTGTCGCCACACCTCGAGGAGGACCTCCCCGAGGGTCATCGCCGGCATCTCCCTCCCGTGGGAACTGCCGAGGGAAGAAGGTTCGGTCCCGCTGGCGCGGCCCGTCGGCCCCACTAGCCGTCACTCGGTCGGACGGACGGCGACCGCGGGGGCGAGCCGGGCCGCGAACCGTGTCGGCCCCGCGACCGCCAGCATGGAGAGCGCGTAGGCGGCGCCGAGGATGATGGCGAGGTTGGTCCACGGCATCGCGAACACCGAGACCGAGCTCGCGGTCCCTTCGGGGCTGTGGGTCAGGTTCCAGACGAGGAGGAGGCCGAGGAGCGTCCCGATGGCGAGGCCCATCAGCGTCACGAACGTGTACTCGAGGAGGAAGGAGCGCACGACCATCCCCTGGGTGAACCCGTTCGCACGGAGCATGCCGATCTCCCGCCGCCGCTCGACCACCGCGCGGAGCGCGACGATCCCCATCGCGGCGATCCCGACCGCGAGGCCGAGCCCCACGAAGATCTGGAGGAGCCCGATCTCGCCCTCGGTGGTCGCGATCGAGCTCGCGACCGCGTTGTCGATGTCCACGAGCACGAGCCCGTAGGGGAAGAAGGCGGCCTTCGCGACGTCCGCGGCATGGCTGGCCGATTGCCCCGGCGCGAGCGAGAGGAGGAACACCTTCTCCTGGGAGATCCCGAGCGCGGCGGCCGTGGCCGGGCCCACGATGACGCCCGAGAGGACGGTCTGGGTCATCACGCCGAGGACGGTCACGCGCGTGGAGTTGCCGTTGACCGGGTTCCGGAGGAGGAGCACCGCGCCGGGATTGAGCGTGGGGTGGCCCGCGGCCGAGCTCACCTGGAGGTTGTTCGCCGCGGCCGAGTAGCTCTGGTCCACGACGGCCACGTTCGGCTCGTTCGCGAGAGCTTGATCGATCTGCGAGGCCGAGAGCCCGTTCTCGGTCGCCGCGTAGGTGTACTGGTTCGTCGTGTAGAAGTTCGACGCGGCCGGTTCGTCCGCGGGGCCCGCGTAGAGCGAGTCGTCGAACGGCGCAGCCGTTGAGCCGTTGAGGCTCACCTCGACCCCGCCGAACTCGAGCGGGACCACCTGGTTGAAGAGCGGGGCCAGCGTCGCGTTCGCGGCGATGAGCGCGGGCAGGGCCGGCGCGGCCGTCGCCGAGTACGCGACGAACGTGTAGCCGCCGGATTCGTCGCTCTCGAGCGTGCCGAGGCTCGCGTTGAGGGAGGAGCCCACGCCCGCGATCGCGACCAGGGTGAACGTCACGAGCGCGAAGATGGCGAGGCTGATGGTCGAGCGGCCCGGTCGCCGACCGGGGTGGGAGAGGGCGATCCGCGTGACGGGCGCCGACCGCTGGCGGCCCCCCGCGAGGCGCGTGAGCGCGGACGTGACGGACGCCGCGTTGAACGCGTAGAGGAGGACCGCCGCGGAGACGAGGATGATCCCGTCCGTGAAGACGGAGTAAATCCCTCCCCCGTGGTCCGCCCCGAGGAGCGTCGAGTGGAGCGGCTCGTAGCCGGTCCACACGAGAAGGGCGACCGCGACCGCGGAGAACACGACCCGGTTCTTGAGGAACCTCGCGGCGACGAGCCCCGCGCCCAGGATGGCGAGGGCGCCGCCCACGATCGGGTACGAGAGCGGCGACGTCCCCCCGTGCGTTCCCGCGTAGAGGAGGAGCCCCAAGACGAGCAGGGCCGCGCCGATCACCGCGGCGTAGGTGTAGATGCGGACGGGAGGGTCCGGTTCCGGAAGGTCCCGCACCGCGCGCACGATGTTGAGCCGGCTCGCCCGTCGGCTCGCGAACAGGACCGTCACGAGGGTGAGGAGGAACCCGGCGGTGTAGGCGAGGACGAGCGAGGTCGGAAGGACGGTGAAGGAGCTCAGGAGCGCCTTCGCGGTGAGGCCCGGGCTCGAGAGAAGGACGCTGAAGGCGTAGGTGAGGCCGTAGCCCACCGCCACACCGAGAAGGGTTCCGGCGAGCGCGCTCCCCGCGGCGTAGATGGCGCCTTCGAAGAGGAAGGAGTAGACGAGCTCCCGGCTCTGGAGCCCGACCGCCCGCATCACCCCCATCTCGGCCTTGCGCTCTTCGGCAAGGAGGAGGAAGATGCCGACGATGAGGAGCGCGCCCGCGACGATCGAGAAGAGGCCGAGGACGAGGAAGAGCGTCGTCACGCCGCTCCCGGTCATCTCCTCCTGGTTGAGCGCGCTCTTGAGCTCCTGTTTCACCGTGAGCCCGTTCGCGGCCGGGATCCCGGCGAGGGTCGTGTTGAGGGTGGCGCTCACCGTGGGAGCGTTCGCGAGCCGGTCGGCCTGCGTGCCCGTGTTGGTGACGGTGAGGAGGTTGACCTCGCCGGGGGTCGCTTCGAGCGTCTGGGCCGTGGCCAGGTCCACGTAGACGCTTCCAAAGTCGCCGATGCCCCCCGTGGGGAACGCCGCCCGGTCGTTGTCCTGGACGACGGCCTCGACGACCATGGGGTACGGCTGCGCAGTCACCCCGTAGAGGTAGACCGAGTCGCCGGTCGTCGCGTTGAGCTCCGACGCGGCGAGGTCGTCCAGGAGGACGCCTCCCGGGCCCGGGCCGGCGAGCGACGTGCCGTTGTCCGAGACGAAGCTTCCGAGCTGCGAGCTCTGGTTGCCGTTCACCCCGATCAGGTAGAGGTTCGGTTGGGGCACACCCGAGGTGCGATCCATGACCGAGGTGCGGGTGACGATCTCGGGCGCCACGCCGGCGATCAACGAGTCGGACGCGGTACCGGAACTGACGCTCCCGTAGACGGAGTAGGGGAAGTAGTTGAGAGCCCCCGTCGGCGAGACGTTCTCGATGAACTCGTCGTTGAAGCCGACCGCGAGAACGGTGTAGTGGATCGCGAGCGTGTCGATGGTGTCTCCCACCACGAGGCTGCCCGAGATGATCGTCGTGGCCACGAGGAGGCCCGCGACCAGCAGCACCGTGCGCCGCCGGGCCCGCGCGACGTTCCGCGCGCCGATCCGTAACGCGAGGCGGTGACGAACGCCGACGACGAGAAGGACGACGGCCACGATGAGGAGCAGGATCAGGAGGAATCCCACTTCGGAGATGCTCGCCATGGTTCCTCACGACACGAAGCGGCCGTCCTGCATGTGGAGGGTGCGGTCGCAGGCGGAGGCGACCTGGGGGTCGTGGGTGACGACGACGAGGGTCTGCTGGTAGGTCCGGTTGAGGGTCCGAAGAAGGTCGACCACCTGGTGGGAGGTCGCCTCGTCGAGGTTCCCGGTCGGCTCGTCCGCCCAGACGATAGCGGGCTTCGCCACGAGGGCCCGGGCGAGCGAGACGCGTTGCTGCTGCCCGCCGGACAGCTCCGCCGGGAGGCGGTCCAGCCGATCCCGGAGCCCGAGGTCCGAGAGGACCCCATCCGATCGTTGCCGGGCATCCCGTCCGTCCGCCCCGGCGATGAGGAGCGGCATCTCGACGTTCTCGATCGCCGTGAGGACGGGGAGGAGGTTGTACGACTGGAACACGAATCCCACCCGGCGGGCGCGGTAGTCGCTCCGACCCCGGTCGTCCATCGAGGACGGGCTCACCCCGTCGATGCGGATCTCGCCGCGGGTGATGTCGTCGAGCCCGGAGAAGCAGTTCAGAAAGGTGGTCTTCCCCGAGCCGGACGGGCCGACGATGGCGAGCATCTCTCCTCGGCGGATGCGAACGTCCACCCCGCGGAGGGCCTCGACCTGGGTCTCCCCGTGACCGTAGACCTTCCAGACGTCCTTCCCTACGACTACGTCATCGGGCACGGCACCGCCTCCGAAGTGGGAACTCATCGCGCCAGTCGCCCCTCGGTCAAAAGGTGTCGTGTCCCGCCCGGGACACTGGCCGGCGGCCCACGACGTTCTCCGACGTCCGGAGAGTCGCGCGCCGAAGCTGGTCCTCCCGAGGGAGTTCAACCGGCTCCGCACCCCTATAGTGGGATGCGGCAGGCGGACGACCCCGGCACGATGCACGACCGACCCCGGTTCTCGGAGAGGGTCTCGAGGATCCGGCGCGATGGTCGCGTCCGCTCTCTTCAAGGCCCGGCGGTACTCGACCCAGTGTCGAGAGAGGCCCCCTCGTGACGAGCCGCGATGCAGCGAACACCGACGCGGTGACGCTCCGCGGGCTGGGCGCGCATCTTCGGTCCCCACGGCGCTGGCGGGGGGGCCCGGCTTGGCTCGTCATGATCGCCAACGTGGACGCGGCCAGCATCCTCACCGCCCTCGCGTCTGGGGCCAGCTACCGGTACGACCTCGTCTGGTTCCTCGTGCTCCTGACGGTGCCCCTCTTCTTCATCCAGGACGCCGCCGGCCGTTTAGGCGCGGTCACGCACAAGGGGCTGGGTGAGCTCGCCCGAGAGTCGTTCTCCCGGAGGCCGGCCGCGGTCGTCGCGCTCTCGATGGCCGTCGGGGACGTGGCGACTTACGTGGCCGAGTACGCCGGCATCGCGCTTGGGCTGAGCCTCTTCGGGGTCTCCCCCTACGTCTCCCTGCCCCTCGCCTTCGTGGCGCACATCGCGCTCGTGGCCCACGGCCCCTACGCGTGGGTCGAACGGGTGCTGATCGGGGTCTCCGTCGGGGTGGTCGTCGCACTCACCGTGGTCGTGCTCCACCAGGGAGTGATGTCCTATTCGCCGATTTCGGTCTCGTCGCAGCCGGGGTTCATCTTCCTGCTCGCCGCGAACACCGGGGCGGTCGTGATGCCGTTCATGCTGTTCTTCCAGTCGTCGGCGACCGCGACCAAGGGGACCTCGCCGCGCATCTCCCGGCAGGCCACGCTCGTGGGAGCGGCCATCAGCGAGGTCCTGATGATCATGGTCGTAGTGATTGGAGCGGGGATCTCCGGGTCGTTCGACCTCACGACGAGCTCGGGCTTCTCCTCCGCCTTCACCGGGTCCCTCGGTACGGCGCCGACGTACGTCCTGGGAGCGGGACTGGTGGCTGCCGCGTTCCTCGCGCTCGTGGTGATTTCGCTCGGGAGCGCGTGGGGGGTGGCGGAGGCGCTCGGGCTCTCCTCGCGCAGCACCTTCTGGATCTACGTCGTCGAAAGCGTCCCGGCCCTCGTGGTGCCGCTCCTCGTTCCCCGGCTCGTCACGCTGGTGCTCGCGCTCATGGTGGCGATGGTGTTCATCCTGATCGTCCCCGGCGCGTTCGTGGGCCGACTCATCTCCGATACCCGGGTGATGGGGCCGGAGGCGTCGAGCGGCCTCTGGCGCGTCGCGTACTGGGCGAGCCTGGTCTTCGTGGTGGCGGTCGGCGTCGTGGCCGTGGCCGTCGTGGCGGCATAGCGGCGGGCTCGCCGCGAGGGGTCTTCCGAGGGGTTTCCCCTCAGGACGCGGGGTGGAGAAGGCTCGCGCCCGTACCTATTGAGACTCTGTACGCGAACGTAACTCGCTTGGACGAAGGTTGAAGCCCCTCGACGCCCCTTCGCGGTCATGCGCCCGCCGTACGCGGCGCCGCCCCCCTCCTCCGGCGACCCAGAAGAGGACCTCGCGACCCTCGGAGCCTGGCTGGACTCCTGCGACCGACTGTACCCCTCGGCCTCCGCCCATTCCGTCCCGTCCCGAGCGGGCACCACGGTAGCGCTGCTGAACCTGGGAGCCGCCGGGGAGTTCGAGCCCGACGTGGTGCTCGACCTTCTCCGGCCGAGGATCCGCACTCTCGTGCACCGTTGGCGAAAGCTCCGACCCCGAACTCCCCTCGAGGAGGCGTTCGAGGCGTACACAGGCCAGTTCTCGGGATGCCGATCCCCCGACGACTACATCGGCGTGCTGACGGGCCTCTACGCGGCCCCGGCCGCGCCGACCTTCGTGAGCCACCTCAAGCTCTCCTCGGGGCGGCCTCGGCCGGCGGTCCGCTAGGATCGGTCGGTTCGGGTCAACGACTACCCACGGGTCGAGTTGACCCGTAGTGCACTTCAGGCCCGAGAAGCCGGAGTCCGTTGGGGTTCCCGTCCCGGCGGTTTCATACAGCGCCGTCCTCCTTCGAGTCGCCAACCATGGATGCCATTGCCCCGACGCCGACCGTGATCCCATCCCGAGGCTGGCGGGGCTATCCATGGGGGATGTTGCTGGTGGGTTCTGTCTACCTCCTTCCGTTGTTTGCTGCGACCTATCTCTCCTTTCATGGGACGAAGTTCTCGCTGTGGGGCCAAGTGGCCGCGATTGCATGGTTCGGGGGAGGGTACCTCGCGTACGTGTCTTTCTGCTTCACCATGGCCCCCCGGCAGATCGAGTTGCGCGAGGATGGCCTCCGCGCATTCTACTGGTACGGGAGGCGCCTTGTTGAATGGCCCCGACTGCAGCCCAGCCGAAGGCAGTTCTCAGTCTGGAGGGGGTACGTGCTCAACGAGTCCGTGGGCGACGGGACGTGGCGACATTACATCCTAACGCGCGAGCAGGCCGTCGCCGTCATGAACGACGAACGCTTCGTTCGCCGTGGGGAGGCGAGCCCAAGGGTGCGGGCGAGCCTCGGCCTTCCGTAGCCTTTCCGCTTCGCGCCCGCTCCTCGCGGTCCCCCATCGTCCGCGCGCTTCCTTCCGGGTCTAGCCAAACCGTGTAAACCTTTCCGACTCCGCCTGAGACTTCTGGTCGAACCTCGACACGGGCGACACGTTCTTCATCGGCGTCTTGACCGCGAGGGGCTTCAACCTGAGCGCCGCCCGCGTGAACCCCGCTGCGAGCACGCCCGCGGCCACGATTTGGAGAGTGATTCCCGAACTCACGGTTACAGTAGTCACTACTACGGGAGTTGGGATCGGGGTCACCACGGGAGTCGGCGTTAGGACTGGAGGCGGAATCCCGGAAGCGGGTGGCGGCGGTGGAGCCGAACTCGTCGGGGTGCTGCCTGAGGTCAGATCGTCCACGGTGACCAGCGCAAGCGGAAAGGAGACCTGGAGGGAAGCGTTCCCATTCCCCGACGTGAACGCTGCCTGGGAGTAGAGCCCTCCCACCTCCCCGCTGCCGTTCGCAAGGCAGCTCGACGTCGTACACGCATCGACCGGGACGGGCTTCCCGAACGGCGGCCCGGTCGCGACCACGTCGAACGACGCAGTCCATACGTCGTTGGGCTCCATCGCGTTCAGATTGGGGTCTCCGCTCCAGTTCATGGCGAGGTAGACTCGGCCGGCGACGTTGAGCAGCGTGGGATTGATTTGGCACCCCGTAGGGTAGCCACCGGAGCGTTGACACGTGATCTTGACGTTCGGATTTGGTGCTAGCTGGAAGTTGCCGTATGGGACGAACCTGAACATGGGCTGGGTTGACGAGCCGTTGGCCGCTAGAAGCGAGGTCGGGTAGCCGACTCCTACTGCGGTCAGGGCACTCACGAGGGTTGGATTGTAGGTGTTGAAGAAGTTGCCGCACGTCTGCCAGGAGGTCACGCCACAATTCAGCGTGGTCGCCGAGATTGGGCGAATCCCCAGAGGGTCTGTTTGAGACGAACCGGCCAATGTACCGGTCACACCATCGCAGTTCGCGGGAAGCCACTTGCCGGAGGAGTTGTTCAGAGTCATCCAGGCGCCATACCCATCCCAGCTCCCGCCTGTGGCTCTGGCCAGGTCGCAAGTGGCTGCGAGAGTGCGGTTCTGTGTATCAAGAATCTGTTCGGTCGTGACCAGACCGGCGCTGGAGCAGAGGCTCTGGCTTGGCCAGCGCTCGCACCCTGACGTCGCTGACCCGGAAAGGGTCCAATTGAATGCCGCACCCCCCTCCGCTGCGCCACCAATGACTTGAATGGTATCGATCGTGCAGTTCCCTCCTAATGAGCTGACGCAGTCAGGTGCGGTCTGGGCGAGGCTTGCGATACTGTCGCTGGAGTTGCCGTCCTGGGATGTGACCCAGCCTTCGCACTGCGGACTGACTAATCCGCCACCGAACTCGTAAGACGGCTCGCAGGTGGGGCTGTAGCAGTCGGGATCGGTCGACGAATTGACGGATGCGGCGACATGAAGTGAGATGCTGGGGCAGTAGTTGGCTGGGTAGCCTGGGTCCCTCGGGAGCGTGGTTCCCATCCAGACGACGATGTGGTGAGCGTCATTCGACCAGTTGATTCCCGCACCTGTCAGCGTCCCATAGAGAGCGGTGATGGAGGATGAGTGCAGGAGGTTGTCATTGAGGCTTGATAGATTCAGCAGATAGGACCCATTCAGGACCTGGGTCTGGATCGTGTCATGGACCGCTTGCTGAAACTCGGTGGCGGGAACAAACCTGCCGACGTCGACATGGTACTCGAGTCCATCGGAGTCATCCCACTGGTCGTGAGTGGCGAAGTAGTCGACCAGCCCGAAGGAAACCCTGGTCAGGGGATGGGCTGTCTGGATTCCCTCGGCGATGACCCCGGCGTTTCCGAGGAACGTTTCGACGAGATTGGATTCATCGCAGAGGATGTCCACCGCCCCGACCTGACAAAGGTGCGGAGGGCCCCCCCATGCCGTGCATGCCTCGGAAGGGTCGCACTTGAGGTTGTTCGATTGTGCGAAGACTCCGTCCAGTGGAGAGGTTTCTAGGACGAAGACTACTTCGACAGCCGGCCACGCTTTAACGCCACTCGGCCCGACGGTGGCTGTAAGGCTCACTCGGCTCATATCGGCCCCGGCCGAGCAGGTGCCCTCGCCCTGGACGCAGATCGTTGATGGTGCCGCGGCAATCGATAGGTTGAGCTCGCCCGTCCCTGCCGCGGCAAAGTCGGATGCCTGAGCCCGCGCAGGGACTGGGCGGGGCGTGACATTCATCCCAGAATCGACGGACGCGCTCGGCAGCCCGGCGAGAAGCATCAGTAATGTCGTGAACGCGATAGTGACGAACAACCCCGCCGAGAGGTGTCGCCGCGGACCGCGCCACACGATGTCCCCCGTCGAACGGTACCGGTGGAGGGGACGGGTCCCGGTCGTTCAGTTCCTACATGGGCGCGCGGCTACAAGGGGTTGGCGACGGACTTCGCATCCCGTCGCGCCCGCTCATCGCGGTCCCCTCTCGTCCGCGCGCTCCCTTCAAGAAACCAGCGCG
>Ga0335078_10002199_pt1 | contig 29570 bp, 15 predicted proteins | sample Lox_Sample_32_FD_206711 | JGI IMG/M metagenome (GOLD analysis project Ga0335078, IMG submission 206711) | Soil microbial communities from Loxahatchee National Wildlife Refuge, Florida, United States - Lox_Sample_3.2 | ecosystem: Environmental > Terrestrial > Soil > Wetlands | place: USA...
ACCCGCACTTCTCCGCCGTGACGTTGAGCAGATCGGCGGCCACGATGTAAACCGTCCCGCCGGCATCCACCGCGACGTACTCGTATTTCGGGTGGTAGGCGATGGCCATGTTGGCCGGAATCGTCCACGGCGTGGTGGTCCAGATTAGCCCATAGACTTCGCGGCCGGCGAGCGCGGGGTCGATCTTGGCGGGGTCGCTGGTCATCCGAAAGCGCACCCAGATCGACGGGCTGGTGTGGTCGGCGTACTCCACTTCCGCCTCGGCCAGCGCGGTGCGATCCTTCATGCACCAGTGGACCGGCTTCAGACCCTTGTAGACATAGCCCCGGTCGAGGAATTCGACGAACGCGCCGGCAATGATCGCCTGGTACTCGGAGCTCATCGTGAGATACGGATCGTCCCACTGCCCCAGGACCCCCAGACGCTTGAAATCGGTGCGCTGCAGGCCCACATACTTCTCGGCATATTTGCGGCAGGCGCGGCGGATTTCGGCGGCGGGCATATGCGCCTTCCTGGCGCCAAGCTCGCTGTCCACCTTGATTTCGATGGGCAGGCCGTGGCAATCCCAGCCCGGAACGTACGGCGAATCGAAGCCGGCCATGGTCTTCGATTTCACGATGAAGTCTTTCAGGATTTTGTTGAATGCCGTGCCCAGGTGGATCCGCCCGTTGGCGTAGGGCGGTCCATCGTGCAGCAGAAAAGTGGGCCGGCCCGCCCGCGCTTCGCGGATTTTCCGATACAAATCTTCCGTCTCCCAGCGGGCCAACATTTTGGGCTCGGTCTGCGCGAGGTTGGCCTTCATGGAAAAACTGGTCTTCGGCAGATTGACCGTCTGCTTCAAATCTATCTGGTGCGATTCCATTTTTTCGGGGTTAATTCTATGGTACCGTATGTGGCGCAGGCACTTGTGCCTGCCGCGCCGAGACGCGCCCAGGCGCCTGCGGCTGCCGATGTTAGGCACCAAACCGGCCGCTGGAACGTCTTTGATGGAAGAAGCCTGATGGAAGCCACGAACAATTCCACCAGCGCTCCCTGCCGGGTGCTGGTCTGCGACGATCAGCCGGACGTTCTGGAAGCCATGCGCCTGCTTCTGAAAGGCAACGGCTACCAGGCTTCGACCGTCGATTCGCCGCGGGCTCTGCTGGAAGCCGCCCGTACGCAGCCATTCGACCTCATCCTCGCCGATCTCAACTACACCCGCGATACCACCTCCGGCAAGGAAGGTCTCGATCTGCTGGCCAATCTCGAGGCGCAAGGCAGCCACGCGCCGGTGATCGTGATGACCGCCTGGGGCAGCGTGGACCTGGCCGTCGAAGCCATGCGCCGCGGCGCCTGCGACTTCATTCAGAAGCCCTGGGACAACGACCGCGTGATCGCCGCCATCCGCAAGCAGACCGAATCGGAGCGCCGCCGCAAATCCGAGCTGGAGATCGCCGCCAACGTTCAGCAGAAGCTCTTTCCTCACGGCCAGCGCCACCTCTCGACCATCGATTACGCCGGCCGCTGCGTGGCCGCGCGCGAAATCGGCGGCGACTACTACGACTTTCTCGATGTCTCTTCCAGCTCGGTGGGATTCGTCCTCGGCGATGTGTCGGGGAAAGGAGTTCCCGCCGCGCTGCTCATGGCCAATTTGCAGGCCTGCTTCCGCAGCCAGAGCCGCGAGGCGCTTTCGGAGCCGGCGGAATTGCTGCGCTCCGTGAATCGCCACTTCTTCGAGTCCACCGCCGCCGAGCGTTTCGCCACCCTTTTTTATGGCGTGTACGACGATCGTGCGCGCCGCCTGCGCTACGTCAACTGCGGACACGTGCCGCCGTTCCTGCGGCGCGCCGCGGGCGATATCGAGCGGTTGGAACCGACCGCCACCATGATCGGCGCGTTTCGCGAGTGGCGGTGCGCGGAATCGAACGTCTCGCTCGCGCGCGGCGACCGCCTGGTGATTTATTCCGACGGCGTTACCGAAGCCGGCATCGATACCGGCGAGGAGTTTGGCGAGGACCGGCTGATCCGGCTGTTGGGGCGGCGGCCCGAGGAATCCGCCGAATCGCTGGTGCAATCGATGGTGGATGAGGTGGTGTCGTTCAGTAACGGCGAACGGCACGATGACGTCACGGTAGTATGCGTTACGACCTCCTGAGGCCGAAACAGCCGCTTATCGGCGTTCCGCATGACTGACTTACGATTCGCCATCCGCATGCTCGGCCGAAACCGGGCGTTGAACGCCATCATCGTGCTGCTGCTGGCTCTCGGAATCGGCGCCGGCACCGCGATTTTCAGCCTCTTCGACGCCGTCGTGCTGCGTCCGCTGCCAGTGCCTCATCCCGCGCAATTGGTGCGCCTGGTCCAGCACTATCCTCGCATCGGAGCGCGCAGCAGCTTCCGTTACGATTTCTACGAGACACTCCGTGATCGCGCCGGCACTCTCTCTGCCGTATTCGGTGAAGCCGGCGATTATCTCCGCTTTACCCTGACCGACCCGGCGCCCGCCGAGAAGATTGTGGTGCTCGCAGTCACTCCCGAGTACTTCGACGCGCTGGGAGTCCAAGCCCGCTTGGGCCGCGCGCTTGCGGCGCAGGATGCCAGGGAAGCGCCCGGCCCTCCGCCGGCCGTGCTGAGCTACGGGTTTTGGGCCCGGAGGTTCAACGCCGATCCGGGAGCCATCGGGCGCACGTTGGCGGTCAATGGCCAGCGGTTCGCGATCGTCGGCGTGCTGCCGCGGGATTTCAACGGTTTCGCCGCCGATACCGCGCCCGACCTGCGGATTCCGCTGCGCGCGTTTCCCCTCTTGGGCAAAAAGCAGAAGGATTGGGATCTGCAACTGGCCGGGCGCCTCCGTCCGGGAGTGACGCGGGCCCGCGCGGAGTCGGAGGTGTTCTCCATCTGGAAGGCGACGCTCGACGGCCAGATGGCGGCGGATCCGGATGGCGCGAAATGGGCGCTCCAATTTCGCCTGGCGCTCGATCCTTTGGAGAGAGGCTATTCCACGCTCCGCGACCGCTTCGGCAGCGCCATCGATTGGTTGATGGCGTCGGCGATCCTGCTGGCTGTTCTGACCTGCGCCAACATTGCCGGATTGCTTGCCGCCCGCGCCACCGCCCGCAATCACGAAATTGCCGTCCGCCTGGCCGTGGGCGCGACGCGGGTCCGCCTGGTGCGGCAGATGCTGGCGGAGAACTCGCTGATCACGGCGCTGGGAGCAGCCGGCGGATTGGCCATTGCCTTTGTCCTGACGCCGCTGCTTGCCCGGGCGCTGCCGCCCATCCGTCAATTGGACAGCTCGCTCATACCGTTGGTGATCGACACCGGCGTGGATCGCCGCGTGCTCCTGTTCTCGCTCGGACTCTCCCTGGCTACGATGCTGCTGTTCACCATCGCCCCCGCCATAGCCGGCTGCCGCGCGGGCCTGGACGCGGTTCTGCGAGGCGCGCGATCGAGCCGATCCTGGCGCGGAAGGCAGGCGCTCATCACGCTGCAAATCGCCTTGTGCACATTTCTGCTTTGCGGCGCCGGCCTGCAACTGCACACCTTTCGCAAACTGCACGACCAGAATCCCGGTTTCAATGTCTCCCGCGTGGCTACCTTCACGCTCGATTTGACCCGCTATCAGCCGCAATCGGAAGCCAGTTTCCTCCAGGAATTCACGGCTCGCGTGCGCCGCCTTCCCGGCGTGGCGTCGGCGGCTCTTTCCGGCCACGGCGTGCTGCGCGATCGTGGCGTCGCCACCACTGTCGCGCCCACGGGCCAGAGGACCACGCGGGCGGACTTTCTGAACGCCGATATCCACGAAGTCTCGCCTGAATACTTCGAAACCATGGGTATTCCCATCCTGGAAGGGCGTGCGCTCACCCCTGACGACCTGCCGGCCGAGCGCTCGTCAGCGCCGGTCGGCGCGGTGGTCAACCAGGCATTCGCGCGCCGCTTCTTTCCGAACGTGGATCCGATCGGCCGCAGATTCGGCTTCGGCGCGGACAAGGTCGAGGGCGCCGATTTCGAAATTGTCGGGCTCGCGAAAGACGCCAAGTATCGCTCCATGCGTGAATCGTTCAAGCCGACGTTTTATCGAATGGTGCGCTCCTACCGCGATGCGATCCTGATTGTGCGGACGGCCTCGCCGCCCGAAAGCATCCTCGCGCCCGTGCGCAAGGTGCTGGCATCGCTCGATCCGTCGGCGGCCTTCGTCGAAGTTCACACCTTGCAGCAGGAGGTGGATGCCAGCACGGCCGGCGACCGGTTAGCCGCGGCGCTGGCGATGTCCTTCGCCTGCCTGGCGGCGCTTCTGGCCGGCGCCGGCATCTACGGCCTGCTGGCGAATGCCGTCACGCAGCGCAGCCGCGAAATCGGCATTCGCATGGCCGTGGGAGCCGGCGCGCTGGATGTCGCCGGATTGCTTTGGCGCCAGACGATGGCGATGGCCTGTATGGGCGCCGCTCTGGGCGCCGCCGCCATCTTCTGGGCCGGTCCGCTGATCCAATCGCTGCTCTATGAAGTGTCGGCGCACGATCCGGTTTCGCTGTCCGCTGCCGCCTCGCTCGTCATTCTGATTGCGACGGTGTCGGCCGCGCTGCCCGCGTGGCGCGCCGTGCAGATCGACCCGGCCACGGTGCTGCACGAGTAGTTTTGGGTAAATTACCCAAGGATTTTTGTTTTTTTACTGATTCCAAATGACTTATCTGCCGGTCGCTGGGTAAATTACCCAAGCCGCCTACTGGGCCTGGCGAAGTGAGCGAAAAGAAAATCAGCCACGGATGCACACAGATGAACACGGATAACACCGGCCCGAACCCATCCGTGTGAATCCGTGTCCATCCGTGGCCGATACCTTGAATGCCGGCTATACTTCGGATCCACCGGCGCCCGTTCGAGACCGGCCTAACTTAACTAGTCCTGGGCACGAACCTTCGCCAGGCGGCTGCGCAGGGCTTCCGGCAATTCGCGTTCGATCTCGCCGGTGATCAATCCGACCTCATCGAGGTCTTTCAAATGGGTCTGGTCGCGAAGCCGGAAGCTGGTCAGCTTCATACGGATCAGGTCCGCCAGCCCAATCAGCGGTACGCCTTGAATGACATGAGCGGTCCCCAGCTGCGGCGCGGGCTCGGAATAATCGGGACGAACCTTTTCGCCGGCAAAAACGAGGTGCACAGCGCGCCGGGCCGAGGGTTGATTCACTTGCACCAACATGTCGACGCCGGCCACATGCCGATGTTGCAACCCGAATGGGGCGACGGCCTCGGCAATTTCCGGCAAATCCTCGCGGCGCACACAAATGTCGATGTCTTTCGTCAGACGACCTGCGTCGGGTTCGCGCTCTTCGACGTACAGATATGCCGCCAAGGTGCCGACCACGCGATATCCCAACCCCGCTGAGACAAAGGCTTCGTTGACTCTCGCCGCGAGATCGAAGAGGTCCTGCACGCGCTTCTCGAAAAATGTATTGACGAAAATCGGCATGCCTAGCCGAATTATCGCATCCCGCGCGTATCCAGCAGCGGAATCTTCTGCCGTTCCGCCAGCCGGTTGAGATTCAGCAAATCCTGGCTCAGTAGGCCGTCCCATTTGGCCAGTTGTTCTTCGATCTTCTTGCTGAGCATCTCAAACGTCTCCACCTCGCCTTGAGTCGGAGCCGCGTCTCCCGCATCGACCAGCCAATTCAAGGCCGTGAGCTGTTCATCCAGCATGGTGGGAAAGTTGAGATCGCCTTCCGTGCTCTTCACATTCACCTGCACCAGTTGCTCTTCCACCGCGGTCAGCTTCTTGATCAGATCTTCCGCGCTGGAACGCAGCGGGTCCCATGCGGCCACGCCCGCGTATTTCCTGTTCATCGCCTGCAGGTCGCCGCGCAGCGTCCGCAACTGGTTCACGGCTTTGTGCTCCGAGCTCAACCGGCTGTTGATTCGCTGCTCCAGGTCGAACTGCTTTTGCAGATCCTCGGCCGTAGCCGTCGCCCGCGGATCCATTTTCAGTTCCAGCGGGACGGTCTGGCTTTTCCCCGCGACCGTCAGCTTCACCTGGTACGTACCCGGCAGCGCCATCGTGCCCTTGGGCGGAATCTCGGTCTCGTAGAACGCCCCCGGAATCGTCACCGGATCTTCATAGCGCATGTTCCAGGCGAAGCGATTGATGCCGGCATCGGCGGGCAGCGTCTCGCTCACCTTCTGCACGTCCGGCCATTCGCCGGGACCGGTCAGATCGGCCTTCTTCACGCTGGAGTACGTCTTCAGCAGGGCTCCCTTGGAATCGAGAATCTCGAGCTTGACCTCGTCCTTCGCCGCCGACTTCAGATAGTACGAGACCATCGCTCCCGCCATCGGATTTTCGCCTACCGGCTGCCGTTTGTTCACCTGGTCCGGAAATCGAATGCGCGGCGCGGACCGCGGCTGGAATAACACCGCGTCGCGCTCCGCCGTTTGCGCGGTCCATTCGCGCAGCGGCCCGATATCGTCCAGCACCCAGAACGACCGGCCATGCGTCGCCACCACCAGGTCGTCGTTCTTGATCACCATGTCGTGGATGGGAACCGTCGGCAGATTAAGCTGCATGGTCTGCCAGCGCGCGCCGGCGTCGAAGGAAACATACATGCCCGTTTCGGTTCCGGCGAAGAGCAGCCCTTTGCGCTTCGGATCTTCGCGGACGGCATGCACGTAGGCGCCCTCGGGAATCCCCGCCACCGCCAGCGACCACGATTTGCCATAGTCGGTGCTCTTGTAGATGTACGGCTTGAAATCGTCCAGCTTGTGCCGGTCCACCGCGGCGTACACTGTCCCGCCGTCATGCGGCGAGGGCTCGATCAGGCTCACCATGCTCCATTCCGGCATGTCTTTGGGGGTCACGTTGTCCCAATTCCTGCCGCCATTGCGCGTGATGTGAATCAAACCGTCGTCGCTGCCGGCCCACAGCAATCCCTTCTCGACCGGCGACTCCGCCAGCGTGAAAATCGTGTCGTAGTACTCGACGCTGGTGTTGTCCTTGGTGATCGGTCCGCCGGACGAAACCTGCTTCGACTTGTCGTTGCGCGTCAAATCGGGGCTGATCACCGTCCAGCTATGGCCCTGGTCGCTGCTCTTGAAGACCACCTCGCCGGCGGTATAGATCACCGCCGGATCGTGCGGCGAAAACAGAACCGGCTCGGTCCACTGGAAGCGGTGCGGATAGTCGCCGACGCCATGGCCCGACGTGTTGATGGGCATGGGCGAAATATCGAAGGACTGCTCGCTTCGCTTATCGAAGCGCGTGACGCCCTGCCCGGCGGCGTAGAGAACCAGGTCGTTGCGCGGATCGGGCGCCAGGTACGCGCTCTCGCCGCCCGCCACTTCGTACCAGTCGCGCATGGTGATCACGCCGGTATCGCTCCAGTTGGCGATCGCCACCGACGAATTGTCCTGCTGCGCGCCGTAAATGCGATAGGGAAAGTGATTGTCGACGGCCACGTGATAAAACTGCGCCGTCGGCTGATTGTTCTGCGTGCTCCAGTTTTTGCCGCCATCGATGCTGATGGTCGCGCCGCCATCGTTGCCGTTGATCATGCGCAGCGGATTGGCGGGATCGATCCACAAGCCATGATGATCGCCGTGCGGCGCCGGGAGCAGCGTGAAATTCTTGCCGGCATCGGTGGACTTGAACATGCCGGTGTTCAGCACATAGACCGCGTCGGCGTCCTTGGGATCGGCGAAGATGTGGCTGAAATACCAGGCGCGCTGCCGATACTTCTGATCGTCATTGATCAGCTCCCATTTTTCGCCGCCGTCGTCGGACCGGAACAAGCCGCCTTTTTGAGCCTCGATCATGGCGTAAATGCGGTTGGAATCGGCCGCGGAAATGGCGATTGTGATGCGGCCCAGCGGCCCGTCGGGCAGGCCGTTGCCTTTGATCTGCGCCCACGTCGCGCCGCCATCGGCCGACCGGTACATGCCGCTGCCGGGTCCGCCGCTCTCGAAAACCCAGGGCTGGCGCAGCGCCTGGTACATCGCGGCGAACACGATCGACGGATTGTTGGGGTCGAACTCCACGTCGATGCCGCCGGTCTTGTCGTCGACATACAGAACTTTGTTCCAGGTTTTTCCGCCGTCGGCGGTGCGGAAGATGCCGCGTTCGGAATTCGGGCCAAAGGCATGTCCCATGGCCGCCACCAGGGCGACATCCGGATTGCGCGGGTGAATAATCAGGCGGCCGATATGCCGCGAGTCCTTCAGGCCGACATTCTTCCACGTCTTGCCGGCGTCGGTCGACTTGTAGACGCCGTCTCCATAGGAGATGTTGCCGCGCAGGCAGGCTTCGCCCGATCCGACATAAAGAATGTTCGGATCGGAGGGCGCCACGGCGACAGCGCCGATCGACGAAACCGGCTCATGCTCGAACAGCGGCTTCCAGTTGGCGCCGCCATCCACCGTCTTCCACATCCCGCCCGAGGCCGCGCCGAAATAGTACGTGTTCGGCTCGCCCGCAACTCCGGTCACGGCCAGCACGCGGCCGCCGCGGAAAGGACCGACCAGGCGATACTGCAGGCCCTTCCACAACTTCTCGGAAGGCTGAGACAAGAGGGCGGCGGCAGACACCGCGGCCAACAGCGTGATGCGAAATTGCATCTTAATACTGTACGTCGTTTCGATACGGGCGTTCCGCCCGCCGCAACAGCAGATGCCGCGCTCGCCAACGAAGAGACCGGCTTCTTCAAAAGTCCTGCCGCGTGAGATTTCGGAGACATTGTGGCTGCGGCGCGGAGCGTGGACCGAGTGTCATAGTCTCCCGCATGCGGAATCAAACGCCCGCTGCCGTAGGCCCGCGGCTGTTTCGAGTGATCGGCGATTGTGCGGAGCAACTGGCAGGTGCCGCGATTGGGTTCGCCGGTTGCCGATTCGGCGCCGACGGCGGGAGTTTCCTCTGAAGGCCACGGCCGGACTCAAGTGGCCCAAAGAATCACTTGATATTGGCCGCTTGTTCGGTTATACAAGTGCAGTGGCGAAACTCCGATCCGAGCCAGTCGATGAAAGGTTAGTCCGCAGATCATCTCGTTCTGGTGGGGGCTACACGTTGGATCGACAGTTCGCAACCGTGCTCCGAAAAGTGGACGGTGAGCCCGGCGTCGATTCCTCCTCACCGCCTTCACACGCTGCGCGTGAAGCCCTGGTGGCCTTAAAGCTGGCATCTCGGCCGGAAGTTACCCGGGTCCTGCTTGGCGAGTTCGCATACTCGTTTCTTCATCCAGGCGGCGGCCGTAAACAGACGAACTGCGACGTCGTCGGGGTTCTTGCCAACAATCGCGGCGTAGTTCTTGGAGAAGGCAAAGGCACTCAACTGCTGGATAGCCTGAAACAAATTGCAGCATCCGCGGCGGCACTAAAGGACCGCGGCGCCAGCGGCATCGTTCGATCTGCAATGATAATCGCCGTTCCGCCACTCTATCTCGATTGTCCCGAATCGCTGAATAGTGTCTCAGAGGCGCGTGGTCATTGGAAACTCTCCGAGGAACGTCTTTCGCAGCAGTACGACGGGGCGCTCAAGACGGCGAACAGCGTGGGGTTGGACCCACGGTATGAATACCTCCTGGTGAAGGAAGGCGTCTTTGGAGCGCTGAACGGGATCGGGCTCTCCGTGCCCAAGTTCGGCGATGACTTCCTTTATACGAACCGCCAATGGGTGAACGGCGAATTGTCGCCGTCCTGGGGACCGATCCGGAAGCTGACGCTGGCAGAAACGCATGCCGCGGGAGTGACTATATTGTTCACGTCGACCGCCGGTTAAGGGCTTTCTATCAAAGCTCAGATGTCAGCCTTACTGGGAGTAACCGGGCCAGACTTCCTCGAACGCCGTTTCGGGCCAGCTTTCGCCTGGCGCGGGCTAAACCACTCTTAAAACATGTCCAGGGTCGATCTTCGTATGGCCTCGCACTGAATATAATTCAGCTATATGGGTATGATTTTGTATTTTATTGGGGCCGGGCTCACGAAATCTCTGGCTCTGCCCGCGCACCCGATTCCCGCCATGTTTGATTTCATCAGCACGGCATCGGAATATCTTTCTGACGATGTCATTCTGACGACTTTGGCAGAGCTTGAGAATTCTGATCCGTACCCATACGCGTGGGAGTCGCCTCTCTGCAGGATCGTCGCCAATGGGCTTGTAGACCGCAACGGAAGGCGGACCCCGGAAATGCGCGCGCAATTCGGGCAGGCGCTGCGCGACCGACCGAGCGAGTCGATCGAGGATCTCCTCGATCGGACCGGCGGCGAGGGGAGCAATTTTTCTTCTCAATCATCTGATCTCCGGTTTCGCTATGCTGTAGCGCGGTTGTTCGCCCTGATCGGTTGGAACGTCGATTGGCAGCCACTCGACTCGTTTCTTCGCCACCAGTTCCAAGATCCTACGTCGCGCCATGTATTCGTCAGCTATAACTACGATCTGGTGCTGGACCACGCGATCGAACGATGTACAGGGAGACACCTCGATTTTTCGGGCATATACGGATTCGAACCCGTCGGAACAATTGCGTCAGATCCGAACGGAGACCCCGGCGGTGCGGCACGGATCAGTCCGCTCCCCAGATACGGCTTTGCCGATAGCAGCCTCTCTCTTTTCAAGCCCCATGGCTCGCTCAATTGGTGGGTAAAAATCTTTCAGACTGGCACGCCGCCTGACGAAATCTGGCATGACGCCACTGTCGTGATTCCAACGACGCCAACGGGGGAGGCGCGGTATGTGTTATCAACCGACACACACCAGTGGGTTCAGCGCTCGGATGACTGGCCATTCCTGGTTGAGCCTGTTCTTCTAACGCCCTGCAGGGCAAAAACACCCACACGCAAGTTCCTCGCAGGAATTCGCGAGCGAGAAGAAGCTGCGATCCGCTCAGCCGATGAAGTCTATGTACTAGGGTGGAGCATTCCCAGAACCGATACCGACCAAGAACAACTGATACGGAATGCGATCTCGAAGAGAACCACACCGTTCGCGCGCGTCACGGCCGTCAATCTCAATGCTGGCGTCGAGTACTTCAGGCGAGTCCAGCAGACCTTCGGGGTAGACGGCGAATCGCTGCGGGTCTGCAACTCGGGTTTTCGGCAGTTCGTTGCGTCGCAGCGCCCCTAAGCAGTATTAGCCGGGAAAGCACTCCGAACGCGCGGAGCAAACTACGAGATGTCATTCTCTCGGGGAGCCGGACGTCCGGTTCTGGGAGATTATCCCCATCAGCGTCCTGGCATCCGTCGGCGCCACGCGCGCATACTTGCCTATCCGGGAATCGAGGACAGGCTACGCCGCCTTCGGGATCGAGCCGCGATCAGGATATCCGCCGGGTCGGGTCACACTCGACCCTCGCCTGTTGCCGTACGAACCAGGTTCATGCCGTCGTGCCTTCGGGCAAGCGACTAACGGCTGACGCAGGAGCGGCCAGCCGCACGCGCGATTGCGCACACGGACAGACGGCAAAACTGCGACCGTCTGCCCTACTGGACGTCCTTGGGCAGCGCGCCGGCCATGAACTCCTCGACGTCGTGCTTGAACTTCACGTGCGAATCGCTGTCGATGTACAGCATGTGGCCGGCCTGGTAGAAATCCCAGGTGATGTTCTTGTGATTCTCCGGACTCAACCCCATGTGGTTGAACGTGTATTCGACCGCGAAATACGGCGTCGCCAGGTCGAAATATCCGGCTGCGATCATCACCTTCATGTACGGGTTCTTCACCATGGCGTTGCGGAGCAGGGCGGTGGTGTCGCCGAAGCCGTTCTGCACGCCGTAATCCCAGGGCTGGATGCCGCCGCTCGGATAGTAATACATGTCGGTCTTGTAGCCGAGCTCGTTGCGGATATAGTTGGTGAACGCGGCGGTGAAAGGCGGGGTGATGAGCGTGCTCGAAGGGTCGAATTCGCTGGTCTCGCCGGTGTTGAACGAGGCCGGAGCAGTGAGCCGACCATCATAGCGGCCGATGCTTTCATGCTTGTCGCGCAGCAACTGGCGCGCGAAGTGCGAGACGTCCCAGCGCAGATTGGATTCGTCGATATAGTGCGCGTCCAGGCCGCAATAGCGGACCAGTTTATCGATGATAGCCTTGCGCTCGGCCGCCGGCAGGTCGTCCCCCTTGGCCAAAGCGGCGGAGTATTCGCCCATGGCGAAACCTTCCACTTCCTTGAGGAACGACTTCAGATCTTTCTTCTGCAGGTCGGCGGGAACTTTCTTGTGGTAGTACGCGTCGGCGGCGTAGGTGGGCAGTTCCAGTTCGTAGACCAGGTCGTCGCTGCGGCTCCAGATGGTCTCGAGATTCAGCGTGGTGCCGATGAGAATGATCCCGTTGAAGGCGATGCCGCGATCGACCAGGTATCCAGCCAATCCGGCGCTGCGGAAAGTGCCGTAGCTTTCGCCGGCGATGAACAACGGCGACATTTCGCGGTTGTTGCGCGTAATATACAAACGCATGAATTCGCCGACGGATTGGATGTCGCCCTGCACGCCGTTCATGCGCCGCGCGACTTCGATGGTCTTGGCGCGGCTGTAGCCGGTGCCGACCGGGTCGATGAAGACCAGGTCGGTTTGATCGAGCCACGTCGACTGGTTGTCGATCAACTGATAGGGCGGAGGCGGCATGCTGCCGTTCGGCATGAGCTTGGGGCTGCGCGGTCCCATCCCGCCCATGTGCACCCACATGGAGGCCGATCCCGGTCCGCCGTTGAAGCTGAAGGTGAGCGGGCGCCTGGCGACGTCGCTGACGCCATCGAGCGTGTACGCCATGTAGAAAATGTGCGCTTCGGTTTCGCCGGACGCGTTTTTCAAGGGCATCTGCGCCGCCGTGGCCGTGTAGTTGATGGTTTTACCGCCGACGTTGATCGAGTGGTGCGTCACCACCGGAGTCTCGTCGATATCGCCGCCGATGGCCGGCCCGGGTCCGGCGATCCCGCCGCGCCCACCCCGTCCGGGCGTCTCCGGAACCGGAGGCTGTGGAGCGGGGGTTTGCGGAGCGGGAGTCTGGCTGCTTTGCGCGCCGCGTCCCTGGCTGAGCGCGGGGAGGGATGCGATAAGTGCGATCGGTAGAATCAGGCTGAATTTCGGCATTGGGTCAATGATATGCCATTGCGGCGAGGGTCGGTGAAACGAAAGGCGCTTCCCACTGGATCGCTTACTTGGACGCGATCAGCTTTACTTCGGCCTTCTCATGGCCGCCTGGATGCACGGTGACGCTGGTAGCCTGCGCCTCCAGCGGCTTCAAGAAAGCCGGATCGGACCACGCTTGCTCTTCGACGTCTTCCCACGCGAACGCCAGGTAGTCGCCCGGCGCGATGTCCTTCATCAGGACGTGACCGGCGGCGTCGGTCTCGGCCGTGCGCGTGGCCGCCGGAAACCGCGCGTTCGGGTCGGCGGCGATCAGGAGTACGGTGGCGCCGCTCACCGGCTTGTCGTCGCGCGATACCGTGGTCTCGAACTGCCCGCCGTCGGTCCCCAACGTCACTTCCAGAGTGCCCGCAAAACCAGCCGAGAAATCCACCGGCTTGCCGAGCATCTCGCGATCCTGCCATCGCACCGATTTCAAATACGCGCCTTCGGGAACTACGGCCATGGAGACCTGGTAGGGCTGGGGCGCCACTTTGTTGACGGTGAACTCGCCGCTCTCCGACACGCCCGCCGCGGCCGGCATTACCGGCGAATCCATGTCGCCGCTCAATTGCACCCGCAGTCCTCCGAGGGCGACCTTACCATTGCCCGACACCGCTACGCGTCCTTTGACGCTGCCGTCCTTCTGGCCGCCCAGGACCAGATCGCCGATCCCTTCGGCGGGCACCACCAGCGTCTGCATATGCATGGTCGGCGACGATCCCCCCATTTGCATGGTCATCGCGATGTAAGTGCCCGGTTGAATATTGGCGATTTCGAAGCGGCCCTGCGGATCGTTCAGCATCCTCATCTGCATCGAGCCGAGATTGCCGGCGGACATCAGCATGATCTGGGCGGTCTTCAGCGGCGCGCCGTCCTCACCGACGGCTTTGCCCTTGATGCGCACCACGCGCGATTTTTGAAGCTGAATTTCGAAACCGGGAAGATCGGCCGCGGCGGCCACATCGATCGCGCCCGCCTGGTCGATATTGGTAGCCTTCGGGTAATAAGTGGCCACGTATCCCGTCTCGGGCGATCCGTCTTTGGGCGGCGGCGGGGCTTCGGCTAGAGGATTGACGTTCAATGCCGAGGCGGTCAGGTAGTAATGGCCGGGCGGCAGCTTTCCCAGGCGGTACTCGCCGCGATCGTTGGTTTGTCCGGTATCTACCGGAACCAGGTGCTTGCGGCCATTCCCGTACATATAAGTCTGCGCGGTCACCATAGCGCTCGAAACCGGGTCGCCGTCCTCATCGATCACCCGCCCGCTGACGGCGCCATGCGGGACCATGCGAAGGGTCACCTGCGTCAACTCGTCGCCGGCCTGCAGATGGACCTTGCCCTCGAGCGCGTACTTACCCTGCGGCTTGTAAGTCACGTCGCCATAGCCGGCGTGCTTGGCTTTGAGATAGTAGTCACCGGGCTCGACCTCGAAATGGAACTTACCCGAGGCGTCGGTGGCGGCGGCGAAGCTCTTGCGCACCGTCTTGGGAGCCCCCGGGCTTGCGGCGTTGGCGGAATCGCCGCCGAACTGCGCCATCGCTTTCTCCATGTCTTCGGTCATGAAGCTGGTGGAGAGCGTCAATTCGACTTTGCGGAGTGGCTCCCGCGTAATGGAATTGACCACGGCGCCATCCACGATGGCCGGCTTCGGCGGCGCGGCCTGCTGCGCGAATGCCGCGGTTGAAATCAAGGCGAATACGGAATATAGCTTGTGCATATAAGATCCTGGAATCCGCTATCTCATCTTCCCACGTCCGGCCGGGGCAGTTCCCTGGCGGCCCGGTATAACAACAGGTCGTAACCGATCTTGCACAGGCCGGCAATATAGAACGGCACCGCGATCCATCCCGCATGATTCAGCAGGATTCCGGCGAAAGTCGGCGCCATGGCTGCTCCGGTTGTCCGCGCCACGCCGGTGACGCCGGCCGCCGCCGACCGCTCCTCCGGCCGCACGATGGCCATGGTGTACGACTGCCGCGTCGGCACATCCATCTGGCTGATGCTGAATCGCAGCAGCAGCATCAGAACCGCCAGCGGCAGCGTCGGCATCAGCGGCACCAGAATCAGCAGGATGTTCGACGGCAAATGCGTGAATACCATGGTATTGACCAGGCCCAGACGGGCCGCCAGCCGCGACGCCGCCAATGCCGACAGCGCCGCGAAAAGATTCGCGCCGAAGAAAACTCCGCCCAGCATGGCGGCGTCGACGCCGAATCGCAAATGAAACCAGTACGCGGCGAAACTCTGGATCACGAATCCGCCGCCGAATGCATCCAGCGCAAACAGGCTCGATAGCTTGAATACCGCGCCGCGCGAAGGGCCGAGTCCGAACCGGTCGGGAGCCTGCGAACGCGCTTCCCAGGGCGCTTCGGCCGAGGGCGACAACCTCCAGAACAGCGCCGCCAGCACCAGGCCCATCGCCGCATAGAGGATCAGCACCGCCCGTTGGCTGTTAGTGGATGTAGCGCCCGTCTTGTGCAGGGTCGCGGCCAGCAAACCGGCGAAGAGCGACCCCAGCGCGGTGGCGAACGCGCCCGTCAGGGTGTACCACGCAAACACCTCGGTCCGCAGCCGCACCGGGACCACCTGCGACAGCGCCGCCTGCTCGATGGAAAGAAACGGACCCACCTCGTTGCCGCTCGGGCTGATCACGCCCACGGTTCCCGCCACGAACAACAGCAGCGGGTTTCGGGTGGCGGCGAAGATGGCGCCGGCGCCCGCCATCAGCAGAGCCCCTACGATCAGGGTGCGGCGCCGGCCCGCGCGATCGGCGCGCGTGGTGAGCCACAGCGAGACCGCCGTGTCGCCGAGAAGGGTGAGCGTCAGGAGGGTCCCGGATTCCGACGCCGTCAGGCCGATACCGGTCAGGTACAACACCAGCACCACCGAAAGCGCGCCGTAGGAAAACAGCCGCGCCAGGCGCGTCAGGAAGAGCAGCCACCCATCAGGCGTGAGAGAGCTCAGGGATGCCGGAATCATAGACGGGATTGCGCGCCGCGCCGACACTTCGCAGATTATTCGCGGTTTCCGGCGGCCAAGATACCATAGGTTCTTACCCGCCCTGATGACAGCGGCTGGGTCATTTCACCCAACCGCGCCGGCAGATTTTCATTAACTTTAAATGATTCAACGGTTTATATTTGGAAGTCGGCCTGCTATATTTGCTCTTTACCCGGGAGGAGTTTGGTGTTTCGATTCGATCAATTGATCCGCCGCGACATGATCATTCGCGATGTAAAGCGGCTCCATCCCGCCACGATTCCCATTTTTGAACAGCTCCATTTTCGTGATACCTGCGACGATTGCGATATCGAAACCGTCGCCCGCAAAAACGGCCTCAAAACCCCGGACGTGCTCGATGCTCTCAACGAGGCGGCGTTCGGACCTCAAACGGGATCAGAACATGGCATCCACTAAGACTCCGCGCAAGAAGATGCAGTATCGTGGCAACCAGCCTCTGGACGTTTTCTTCTCCCCGAGGACCGTGGCCGTGGTCGGCGCCACCGAAAACGCAGGCACCGTCGGCCGGACGGTCTTGTGGAACCTGGTTACCAGCCCCTTCGGCGGCACCGTCTACCCGGTGAATCCGAAACGATCCAGCGTGCTGGGGATCAAAGCCTACCCCAGCGTCTCCGAGATTCCGGAGGAGGTCGATCTGGCGGTGGTGGTCACTCCCCCGCCGAGCATTCCCGGCATCATTCGCGAATGCGGCGACCACGGCGTTCGCGGCGCGATTGTGATTTCCGCGGGATTTAAGGAAGTCGGGGCGGAAGGCGCGGCGCTCGAGGAAAAGCTGCTGGCCGCGGCGCGCGCCGCCAATGTCCGCGTGATCGGTCCGAACTGCCTGGGCGTGATGAGTCCGCTCTCGGGCATGAACGCCACCTTCGCCACCACGATTGCGCGCCCGGGATCGGTCGGCTTCATCAGCCAGAGCGGCGCCTTGTGCACCGCGGTGCTCGACTGGAGCCTCAAGGAAATGGTGGGCTTCAGCGCCTTCGTTTCCATTGGATCGATGGTCGATGTGGGCTGGGGCGATCTCATTTACCACCTCGGCAACGACCCCAAAACGCGCTCCATCGTCATCTACATGGAGAGTATCGGCAACGCGCGGGCGTTCCTTTCGGCGGCGCGCGAGGTGGCGCTCAACAAGCCGATCATCGTCATCAAACCCGGACGGACCGCGGCCGCCGCCAAAGCCGCCGCTTCGCACACCGGGTCGCTCACCGGCAGCGACGAGGTGCTGGAAGCCGCCTTCCGCCGCTGCGGCGTGCTGCGCGTCAACAACATCGCCGATCTGTTCTATATGGCGGAAGTGCTGTCGAAACAGCCCAGCCCCAAGGGACCGCGACTCACCATCGTCACCAACGCCGGTGGTCCCGGCGTCCTGGCGACCGATGCCCTGATTACCGGCGGCGGCGAACTGGCCGAAATTTCCGCCGAGGCCATGGAAGCTTACAACGCAGTGCTGCCGGCCACCTGGAGCCACAACAATCCCATCGATATCATCGGCGACGCTTCGCCCGAGCGCTATGCCAAGGCTCTCGAAATCGCCTCTAAAGATCCGAACAGCGACGGCATGCTGGTGATCCTCACGCCCCAGGCCATGACCGATCCCACGCAGATCGCCGAACAGTTGAAGCCGCTGGCCAAGCAGGAAGGCAAACCGGTGGTGGCAAGCTGGATGGGCGGCGTCGACGTGGCCGCGGGCGAAGCCATCCTCAACCGCGCCAATATCCCGACCTTTCCCTATCCCGATACCGCGGCCCGCGCGTTCAACTACATGTGGCAGTACAGCTACAACCTCAAGGGCCTCTACGAGACGCCGGACATGCCCGAGGATTCCGCCGGTTGGAATCCCGATCGGCCTGCCGTGGTTGCCTTGACCGAGAAAGCTCGCGGCGAAGGGCGCACCATCCTCACCGAGTTCGAATCCAAGCAGGTACTGGCGGCCTATGGGATCCCCACGGCGCAGACCATTATCGCCGCCGACCTGGCATCTGCGGTGAAAGCCGCCGACCAGTTGGGCTACCCGGTGGTGTTGAAGCTGTACTCGGAAACCATTACGCACAAGACCGATGTCGGCGGCGTGCAGTTGAACCTGGGCAGCCCCCAGGGCGTCGAGCGGGCGTTCGGGGCCATACAGAAATCGGTCACCGAGAAAGCCGGCGCCGAGCATTTTCAGGGCGTCACCGTCCAGCCGATGATCAAGTTCAAAGACGCCTATGAACTGATCCTGGGATCGAGCCTCGACCCGCAATTCGGTCCCGTGCTGCTGTTCGGCACCGGCGGCCAGCTCGTGGAAGTCTTCAAAGACCGCTCACTCGGTCTTCCGCCTCTGAATACCACGCTGGCGCGGCGCATGATGGAGCACACCAAGATTTACCAGGCGCTCAAGGGCGTGCGCGGCCGCAAACCGGTGGACATGGCCGCTCTGGAAGTGTTGATGGTCCGTTTCAGCGCGCTGGTGGCGGAGCAGCGGCTTATCAAGGAGATCGATGTCAATCCGCTGCTGGCGTCGCCCGATGGCCTGGTGGCGCTCGATGCGCGCGTGGTGATTCACGCGGCCGAGGTCTCGGTCGACCAGCTTCCCAAGTGCGCCATCCGTCCCTATCCCACGCGTTACGTCGCGCCGTGGACCATGCGGGACGGCACCCAGGTGGCGATCCGGCCGATTCGTCCGGAAGACGAGCCGGCCATGGTCCATTTCCACGAGACCCTGTCGGAGCGCAGCGTGTATTTACGCTATTTCCACCTGATGAACCTGGAACAGCGCACCACGCACGAGCGGCTGACGCGCATCTGCTTCATCGACTACACCCGCGAAATGGCCCTGGTCGCCGAGCGCATCAATCCCGCGACCGGCCGCAGCGAGATTCTGGCGGTGGGCCGTATGATCAAATTGCACGGCATCAACGAAGGCGAAGTTGCCGTCCTGGTGAGCGATCAATGGCAGGGGCGCGGATTAGGCAGAGAACTCCTGGCGCGGCTGCTGATCATCGGCCGGGATGAGAAGCTTCAAAAACTGGTAGCTGATATTCTACCCGACAACCGGGGGGTGATGCGAATCTGCGAGAAGCTCGGGTTCTCGCTCAAGCACTCGCTCGATGACGATCTGGTTCGTGCCGAATTTGTGCTATAGGTCCTGGAAAAGAAGTAAATAAGTTCCAGGCACTCCATAAACCTTTGGTCTAGGTACCATTTTCGTGTAGCGAAAATCAAGGTGCGTCGCATTAAACCAAAGTAATATTCGACATGTGTTGCCGGCTCCTCACAGTTTCCACCCACGGTTCAGAAACATCCGTTGAGAGATTCCACTAATCGGCTGCATTCTGAAAATTTTCTTGACACTCTCACCCCAAGAGCCATAGAATCCACACAACTGGAGACTTCCAATTTCAGGGGCAGGTCTCTACGTAACCAGAGGAGTGGATATGCAATTTGGGGATACCAAACGCCGTGTTTCTCTACGTGTTTTCTCGGTCCTTCTCGTAGCCGCGTTGTGGTTGTGCGGTGCGAGTGCGATTGCCTGGGGCCAGACTTCCACCGGCGGAACCGTTGCCGGCCAGGTCACCGATGATTCGAACGCCGCGATACCGGGCGCGACTGTAAAGGTCGTCGAGGTTTCGACAAATCTCACGCAACAGTCCGTGACCAACGAAGCGGGGCGCTACATCTTCAGCCAGGTCCTGCCGGGAAAATACAACATCATCGTTTCGAAAGACGGCTTCACAACGTATTACGTCAACAGTCAGAGTGTCGAAGTCGGCGCGGTGCTGACCATCAACGCCAAGATGAGGGTCGGCGCGACTTCCACCACGGTCGAGGTCAGCGCCAGCGCGGGCGCCGAGCTGCAGACCATGAACGCCACGGTCGGCAACACGCTCGACAACAAGACCACGATGCTGCTGCCGACGATCGGCCGCGATGTGGCTTCGTTGGCCGTGCTGCAGCCGGGCGTGATGCCGGGCGGGTTCACCGCCGGCAGCCATGCCGAACAAAATACCTTCACGCTCGACGGCGGTTCGATCACCGATGACATGGCCGGCAATACGACGGGCTACAACACCAATTTCACGGGGTTCGGCGGAACACAGAGCAATGGGACGCCTTCCGGCGTGATACCGACGCCGATCGAAAGTATCGAGGAATTCCGCGTAGCCACGGTCAATCAGACTTCCGATTTCGCAAATTCCTCGGGATCGCAGATCCAGATGGTGACGAAGCGCGGAACCAATCAATTCCACGGTGCCGCGTACATGTACTATTTCGATACCACCATCGGCGCGGCCAATTCCTGGAGCGCCAACCACACTCCGGCCACGGTAAACGGCATCCCCTACGGCTACACGCCGATCGTTTCCAACCACCGCGACCGCTTCGGCGGCGCCATCGGCGGTCCGCTCATTCCCAAGGATTTTCTGGGCAAGAAGTGGTATTTCTTCTTCAACTATGAAGGACTGCGCTTCCCCAACGTGGCTTCGTATCAGCGCAACGTGCCGTCGGTGCTGCTGCGCAACGGCATCATCCAGGTGCCCAACAGCGCCGGGACGTACCTGCCGTATAACATCAATCCCACCGCGGTGACGGTCAACGGGGTGACGTATCAGCCGGCCACCTGCGGAACCAGCCTTTGCGATCCGCGCGGACTCGGCATCAGCCCCGTAATTCAGCGGATCTGGAACACCATGATGCCGCTGCCGAACAATCCGCTGGGCGGCGACAACTACAACACCCAGGGATATCTCTCCACCATTCGCTCCCCTATTAACACGAACAACTACGTGGGGCGCATCGATCACGATATCAACGACAAGTGGCGCTTTTACACCTCCTATCGCGACTATAAGCTGGTGGCGCTGACCACTAACCAGGTGGATATCGGCGGCGTGCTTCCCGGCGATACGCTTGGCCAGCCGACCGCGGTCGCGCCGCGCCCCCAGCAACCGTCTTACTGGGCCAGCGGTCTGACCACGATTATTTCGCCGACGATGACCAACAACCTGGTCTTCAGCTACACGCGCAACTTCTGGCAGTGGGCCAGCGAAAACGGCCCGCCGCAATTCACCGGTCTCGGCGGCGCCGTGGAAATCGGCGGCGAGAGCACCAATGCCCTGATTCCCTATAACGTCAACACGCAGAGTGTGCGCCAGCGCTTCTGGGACGGGCAGGACAAGCTTCTGCGCGACGATCTCACCTGGATTAAGGGCAATCACCTGATCGGGTTGGGAGGCGCCTATCAGCGCAATTTCGATTACCACGACCGCACCGACAACGGGAACGGCATCAACAATGCGATCGTGTACCAGGTAACCAGCTCGGGAATTGGAATTTCCAGCGCGGGTTATATCCCTTCCACGGTGGCATCGTCGAGTGCGTCTACCTGGAACACTTACTATTCCGAAATCCTGGGCATGGTCAGCCAGCCGCAGGTGGCCTACACCCGCACGGGCAACAATCTCACGATTCAGCCCGTGGGCAGCTCGGCTTTTGACAAGGATATCATCCCGTATTACAGCCTGTATCTGAACGATAGCTGGCACATCAAGCCGACGTTGACTCTGACTTATGGCGTCGGCTGGAATCTCGAAATGCCGCCCTACGAATTGACCGGCAAGCAGGTCATGGTGGTGGACGGCAACGGGAATCCGATCGGCGCCCAAAGCTATTTCAACCAGCGCGAACAAGCCGCTTTGCAAGGCTCGACTTACACGCCCGAGGTGGGATTTGCTCTAGTCGGGAATACCGCCAACGGCGGCCGCAAGTACCCCTACAATCCGTTCTACAAGGAATTCAGCCCGCGCTTCGCCGCTGCCTGGACGCCGCGCTTCGCCGACGGCATTCTCAACAAGATCTTCGGCGACGGCAAAACCGTGCTGCGCGGCGGATATGCCCGCATTTTCGGCCGCTTAAACGGCGTCAACCTGGTGCTCAGTCCGCTGCTTGGCGTCGGATTGATCCAGGCCGTTACCTGCCAGGGAGCCAATATGAACGGCACCTGCTCGGGCGCGGGAAGCATCACCGCCGCCAATGCGTTCCGTATCGGTCCCGATGGTTTGACGGCTCCGCTTCCGGCTCCGGCGCAGACCCTGCCGCAGCCCTGCTATCCGGGTTACAACTGCGCCACGGCCGGCGACGCATCGGCCCTGGATCCGAACTACCGGCCGGACCGCACCGATCAGTTCACCCTGACGCTGCAGCGCGAAATTGGCCACAAGGCCACTCTCGAGGTCGGTTACATCGGCAAGATCCTCCGCAATGAAACCACCGAATACGATCTCGACGCGGTTCCGTATATGACCACCCTGGGCGGCCAGACGTTCGCTCAAGCTTATGCGAATACCTACTGGTCCATCTGGGAAGGCGCCAACCCCGCGGTTCAACCGTTCTTCGAGGCCGCCCTGGGCGGAGCGAATTCCTCGTACTGCTCGGGCTTCGGCAGTTGCACCGCCGCGGTGGTTTCCAAGGTCGGCAAATCGCTGTTCCAGAACACCCAGGTCAGCGACATCTGGACCGCTCTCAACAAGGCTTCAAGCTGGACCCTTGGCCGCACCATGATCAGCTCTCCGATCAACGGCGGATCGGGCCAGGCCACTTCCATATCCTTGTCGGGCAGCCAAGGCATCGGCAACTACAACGGCCTGTTCATCACGTTCCACACCGCTGATTTCCACGGTCTGACCACGGTTTCCAACTTCACCTGGAGCCGCTCGCTCGGCACCGGCACTATCGCCCAGTACAACAGCGCGTACACGCAACAGGATCCGTTCAGCTCGCAAGCCAGCTATGGCTCGAACTCGTTCGATTATCCGTTCGTATACAACCTGTCGCTGTACTATCAGCCGCCGGTCTACAAGGGCCAGCACGGAATTCTCGGACACGCCCTCGGCGGCTGGACCTTCGCGCCGATCTTTACCGCTCAAAGCGGCGCCACCAACGTGGTCGGCTACAGCGAAATCAACTGCACCGCCTGCCAGGCATTCGGCGAAGTGGGCTTCACTTCCGCGTCCGATAGCTCCGTCGCCGAAGACGCCGTGTTTGCCACCAAGTACACGGGCGGCACCTCGGCCAACTACGGCATAACGGGGTCGAATGGCATCGGCACCAAGACTCCGGCATTCGGCCTGAACGAATTCCAGAACCCGGCGCAAGTCTACAACGAGTTTCGTCCTTGCGTTCTCGGTTATGACACCAGTTGCGGCGGCTACGGCAATATCCGCGGCCTCCCAACCTGGAACGTCGACATGGAAATCACCAAGGATCTGGGCATCCACAAGGAGACCGTGGGCGCGCAGTTCTTCGTGATCATTACCAACATGGTGAACCACTTTCAACCGAGCACGCCGGGTCTGAGCCTCTCCAGCCCGACGTCGTTCGGCCAGATTACCAGCCAGGCAAATACGCCCCGGAACATGGAGTTCGGTATCCGGCTCCATTTCTAAGGCAGAGTTAGTTGGTTAGTCCCGCAATGTCACGGGCCGGCGATCCGTCGCCGGCCCGTAGTTTTTAGCGCGGTTGTTTGCCCATCAACTCCCGATAGATCTCCGCCTGCCGCCGCGCAATCCCATCCCACCCGTAGCGCTGCTCCACCCGCCGCCGTCCCGCCCTCGCCAGCCGCTGACACTCCAACGAATCCTCGAGCAGCCGTTCGATCGCCGCCGCCATTTCTTCCGCGCTTCGCGCCAGCACAAAATCCTCCGGCTCGAGGTCCAGACCGTGCACTCCCTCTGGCGTGCTCACCACCGGCCGGCCGCAGGCCATGGCTTCCAGAATCTTTAGATTGGTCCCCGCCGACGCCACCAGCGGCGCCACCACCACCGCGGCGCGCTCGTAGGCCGGCCGAACGTCGGCAACGAAGCCGTCCAGTTCCACGCCGGCCTGGTCCACGGGCGCCGCCACGCGACCGCGGTAGTATTCGAGATAATACTCATGCCGCGCGCCGGCGATGATGTGCAGCCGCGCATTCCGCAATCGCGGCCAAACCTGCTTCAGGAAGAACTCCACCGCCAGCAGGTTGGGCAGGTGCGAAAACGATCCCACAAACAGCAGCCGTCCCGGTTCCGGCGGCGAGGCGGCCGCGCGAAAGCGATCGAGATCCACACCGTTCGGCAGCGTAACCGCCGGCGCCCCGGAGATCATGGCACGATCCCGCTCCGACATCGTGACCACGCGATCCATCTGTTTCCAGGCGGCCGTCTCGAAACGGCGCCACCTCTTGACCTGCCGCCCGATGTCCCAATCGCCATCGAGAGAGGCCAGCTGATTGTAGAGGTCGAACGTGATATCGTGCTCGACCAGAATGGTGCGGGCCGGCGCGCAATCGGCCGCGTACTGCGCCATTTGCGTGAACTCCAGTTGCGCCACCCCCGGCCGCCACTTCCTGACCGAGAGCCGCAACGCCTCGCGAAACGCCGTTGATCCGAACTGCGCTACCACGTCGGGCCGGCCCTTTGCGCGCACGGAATGGCTGCCCTGGCGGCGCACCAGCACGACTTCGACGAACCGCTCCAGCAGTTCCGGCGCCGGCGGGCGATCGTCATCCGTGAATGCCGCCAACACCTGATCGAATTCCGCCGCCGCGCGGCGAGTGAGATTGTCGATGCGCACCGCGCCGCCGTGCGATAGCGGAAACGGCACGTACGCGCTGGCGATCAGGACGCGCGGTTTTCCGGATGCGGCTCGGCCCGGATGGATTGTCACCGAGCCATCGGCCAGGGCGAAGATGAGATCTTCGGCGGCGAGATTAGTGTCGGCGCCGCGCGCCGGAGTGCGTGCTCCACGACGCAAAGCGATTCGGGCGGCCTGGCGTAGTGCGGCACGCCCGCGGAGGCCGCGCGTCGTCTGCTTCCAATGGTCACGGAAACGACGACCGCCGACCTGGCGCGCCAGAAATTCCAGCTTCTCGGTGTCCCCCATCTCCGCCCGCACGAAGCGCGCCGCCGATTCCGGGTCGAGCTGCTGCGGCTTCCGCCGCAGGAGCGCCGCCGCCCGCGCCGCCAGGTACCAGAAGTCCGCGCCCCAATCGCGGTGGCGCAAGACACCGGCCGGTCCGACGTACCAGCGCAGAAGATTGCCGGCCCTCCACCAGAGATGCCGCGCCATGGTCGGAATGCTTCGCGGGCGCAGCATGAACTCGTTGAAGTTCTCATTGATCGCCAGAAAATAGAGCGGGGCCAGCGCGAAGGCCATCACCCGCATGCGGCGGAATGGAACTTTCGGGACCAGCAGCACTCCCGCCAGGCGGATGGATTTGCCGCGAAAGGCGGCGCGGCAGCGCTGCCAATTCTCCCACAGGCTCTCGTTGCGGTACGGAATCCAGCGCGCCTCGCGGTCGGCAGGCGGAAACTCCGAAACCACATACAGTGGAAGTTCCGGGAACACCCGCCGCATCCGCTCGACCAGGCGAACGTTCAGTTCGTCGGTCCCCGACGCAAAGGCAACCTTGATCTGCAAGCTGTCAGCTATCAGCCCTCAGCTTACAGCTTAATCCAGCACTGGTTTCAAAATGCCCAGAGCACGCTGGTATATCCCGAATGCGCGTGGAAGTTCTGATAGTATCCCAGCAGCCCGAACTGCTCGGCGTAATCGTAGAACTGATAGCCCACATTCCATCGGACCTTCGGCGTGATCTTCATGGAAAACCTGGCCAGCGGCGATTCATAAATCAACGGAAAGGTCTGCACCGAATCGAGCAGCGTCGCGATAGGATTGGCCAGGCCGGCCGGCGCCGCGTTCGCGCGGCTGTCTCCGACGTCCATGGTGATGCTGTATCCGGCAAAGAAATCGGCGCGCCGTCCGATCGCAAACCGCGCGCCCAGATTTCCGGCGTGAATGTTGCTGAAGTATTGCGACCGGAACGATGTCTGCAGTGTGGGCCGCGCCACCCCGGCGTAGAAAGCAATGAAGGACCAGGAGTCCAGGTGCAGCCTGGTATAACTGGCGTCCAGCGAAAACCAACCTACCGGCGCCCAGGAAGCGCTTCCCGTGTAATTCCGCGAATGCGAATACGAATATTGGAAACTGATCGGCTGGTTGTTGTTGTAAGCTTCGCGATAAGACGAAGAAAGCTGCACTTTCCTCACGCGGTAATCCGCCCGCCCGCCAAGCGTGTGATACTTATTCGGCGAGACCGGCGTCAATGGCTGGTTGGCCTGGCCCAGCTCTCCGTCCAGGATGATGCTCATGGCCTTCACCGGATGCAGCCGCACTCCGGCCACACCCGCCTGCAGCACGTTGCCGACCTCGTATGCGTTGTTCACCGTGGAATTCGCGAACGCCGGCAGCGTCTCTCCCTGGATCGTGGTCACGCTCCGATCGGAGTAGTTCCAGCCGCCGAATACGCCCAGCCACTTCGTGACCGTGTAATTGACCCGGCTCGAGTTGATTACGGTCCGGATGTCGAGCGACTGAAAATAGATCGTCAGTCCCAGGTTCGTTCCGGTCAGGATCTCGGAGTAACTCGAGTTACCGTCAATGCGATTGCTGCTGATCGACGTGTTATTAGTGACCGTCAGCCGGTCCGTGGCGAAGATACTGAAATTCAGGTTGCCTACGAGGTCCGGGCGCCGGGCGTCGCCGCCCACCACGATCTGGCGGCTGGCGGCGCCGCCGAACTGGCCCGTTCCCAGCACCGATTCGTCCAGCGCGAACATATTGACGCCGCCGTCGTAGGCCAGCCGCGCGTTCATCGCCCAGTGCTTTCGCCGGGTGAAGAGATTCGCCATCCATCCCGGATCCCTGCCATGGACCGGCTGCGACCGGTTGAACTGGTTGACTACCGTGAGATCCGTGTTGCCGATGGTCGGTCCGGCGGCCTGGATTCCGTACGTGGCGCCGGGCGTGTCGTCCTTGAAAAAGTCCCAGCGATGCATCACGGTCAGCTTGAATCCCTTGAATGTAGCCTCGCCGCCGACACGGTATTCGTTCCACTGCCGCTTCACATTGGTGAAGAAGGGGTATCCTTGCCCGTTGGCGTCGAACTCCTGGGCTGTCGAGAGAGCCGGTCCGGTCTCGTCGTTGCGGCTGTACCCCAGATGAATCTGCACCTTCGATTGCGGCAGCAGGGTGAGGTCATGATCCTGCAAGCGCCGCTGTGTGTCCGCGAGGTGCAGCCCGCCGGCAACCGTCAGGCCGGGATTGTAGTAGTCGTTCAATCTCCACACGCCGTCGTAGCGGTACAGGCCGTTCTTCTGGATGCGCAGCGACACGGCTTCATACGGATCGTTGCCCAAGCCGAGGGTTGTCAGCGAGAGCTCGTCGAACAAGTGGCCGTGTCCGTCCTTCGAGTTCATGGTGAAGCTGCTGCTCAGCAGCCGGATGCCGTTCCCGTAGTTGGCATCGCTGCGGTACTCCCCGATATCGCCGAAAACCTGGTTCCATCGATACCCGAGCTCGAACTGCTGCGTGATGTTGTAGTCGCCGGTGTTGTCGCCGCGCGGAGGGCCCACCTGTTCCGGCGTGGGCGCCGCCACCTGCTGCGCTTCGAGCGCTCCGCAAATCCCGAGAATGATCAGGCAGTGTCTCAGCATGGCGTCACCTCAGGAAATACTGATCGGCGTTCGAGCCGTGTATGCGCACGTGGCACACGGTGCATTTCTGAAACTTCGGATCGAGCAGGTTGTGAATGTTCGATTGCAGATCCACTCCGCCGTTGCGCGTTCCCGTTCCGCCCTGGTTGTGGCATTCCAGGCAGAGCGTGAACTCCACCGGCCGCTTGATCAGCTTGGCGTTGGTCGATCCGTGCGGTACATGACACACCGTGCAGCCCTCCACCCGCACCGACGGATGCTCGTAGACAAACGGCCCGCGCTTATCGATATGGCACTTGATACACGGCGATTCCGTCCCCAGCACCGGTTCCGCCATCGCCGGATTCTGTCCCATTCCCCAGGTGGCCGCGAAGGAGCCGTGCGGATTGTGGCAATCCGAGCACTCCATGAAGCCTTCGTTGACGCGATGTTTGGAAGGCATCTCGAATTGCGACCGCTCCGCCGGGTGGCAGCTATAGCACATTTCGTGCTGCGTCTTGGCCAGCAGGAATTTTTGCGTGGGCGAGTGGTGGATGGAGTGGCAACTGGTGCACGGCACGTCGTGCAGCGTATGCTCCGATCGCTGAATGTTGGCCTTGTCGATGTTGACCGCGTGGCAGGTGAGGCAGGTATCGATGATCTGCTTCGGCTGCATCAGCGAGAATGCGCGCGGGATGGTCGTTTTCCCGCCTCTGGCTTCGATGTGCGCTTTGCCGGGTCCGTGGCAGCCTTCGCAGCCTGTCCGGTCCGGCGGCTCTTTACCCGAGGCCACGCTTTTGAAATGCGGGTTCTTGTAGAATGTCGCCCAAAGGTTGGCGTGGCAGGTCTTGCACGCGTCGCTGCCCACGAACCCCTGCGAAGCCGGCGTCGTTTGCGCGCCGGCGGCCCACACGGCGAACGTGAAGATCAGCGATATGCGAAGCATCGTGCCCACTCAAGAAATCATAGCGAAGGCAATGCCGCCGCCGGACCGTAAATTTGTAAGCTCTTTGTTGAGATGTTGTAAAACTACCTGGACCGGCTCTCGCCGGATCAGAACCCGCCTTCCAGGTGAAGTTGCGCCAGGAGCTGGTCGGGACGCAGGGCTTTCAGAAACGGACGCTGCTGCGCTTCGGCGATCCAATCGAGATCGCCCGAGCTGTTGAAGAAGCCCAGCGGCGCGGGCGCGCCGGCGGGATGGCGGTCGAGGTACGCCAGCAGCGGGTTGGCATCGCCGCCGGATCCGCCGCGCGCCGCCAGCCAGGCTTCGCAATCGAACATCGCATGAGGGCTCGGAGCGTCGGCGCCGCGAGCCAGAAAATCTACCAGAAGGTTGCCTTCGAACTTGGGAGTCAAACCAGCGCTTTTGCGATAGTGTTCCGGATCGAACAGCGGATGCGGACGCCGGCCTTCCCTCGCGCCGTGAAGCACGTAATGCACAAGCGGATTCTGTCCGGCCGAGCGCACGTCGGGCGAATGGTCGAGATAGTAGATCGGATCGAACAGTGGATGCGGCTGCCGTCCTTCGCGGCCGCCGTGCTTCAGGTAGTGCGCCAGCGGATTGATGCCGGCCTTGGCTACGTCGGGGTAGCGGGCCAGGTAGAACGCCGGGTCGAATAAGGGATGCGGCGCCAGGCCCGCGAAGCCGCCGCGAAGCAGAAAGTGAATCCATGGTCGCAATCGGCCGCGGCCGGCATTGGGGCAAAGCCGGCGATAATATTCCGCGTCGAATATCAGGGGGCGGGCGCTGCGCAAGACGCGGACATACGGCGCCAGGCGCACCGCGCGACGCACCAGTGTGCCAATCCCGGCGGCGGGAGCGGGACGCGCGGCAATCCGGCGGGGCCCGGCAACCGGGTGCGCCTCCGGCGGAGATCCGCGGCGCCGCGCCGCCAGCTTCGAGAGACGCGCTTCGCGGCCGGGAACGGCTTGGAATCGCCGGCGAACTTCGGCTCGGGCAACCTCTACCAGGCGGAAGTCCAACTGGTTGAGACGC
>Ga0335078_10002200_pt1 | contig 29543 bp, 21 predicted proteins | sample Lox_Sample_32_FD_206711 | JGI IMG/M metagenome (GOLD analysis project Ga0335078, IMG submission 206711) | Soil microbial communities from Loxahatchee National Wildlife Refuge, Florida, United States - Lox_Sample_3.2 | ecosystem: Environmental > Terrestrial > Soil > Wetlands | place: USA...
CCGCGACGAGAACAAGAAAATCGTCAGGCTCGGCTTGTGCTTTTGCGCGAATCTTCGTCGCTGCATCGGGGAAGTTCTTCTCCAGGCGTTTGAAATCTTCGAACAATTTTGCTCCGCCACGCGCGTTGAAAAGAGGTTTGATGTCATCGCGCTCCTTGCGCGAGATCTCGCCGACTTTCGGTATGCGAATGGCGACAACCGGCAGGCGCGCGCTGATGCCGAGGGTTTGCACTTGCTCGGAAGTGAATGCATCGCGCACATCGGTCATCGGAGGCAAACGGAGATCAGGTTTGTCACTGCCATACCGGCGAATTGCCTCGTCGTAAGTCACGCGAGGGAACGGGCGCTTGACCTCGACGCCGGCCACTTGAAACGCCGCTGCAAGAAATCCTTCTACGACGTCCCACACCCGCTCCGGCTGCGGATATGACATCTCCAAATCGATTTGGGTGAATTCCGGCTGGCGGTCGGCGCGCAGGTCTTCATCGCGAAAGCAGCGCACGATCTGAAAATACTTATCGAAGCCGGAGATCATCAGGATCTGCTTAAAAAGTTGCGGGGACTGCGGCAAGGCATAAAACGTACCCGGCTGAACACGGCTGGGAACGAGGTAGTCGCGAGCACCTTCGGGCGTCGAACGAGTCATGAAGGGGGTTTCAATTTCAAAAAATCCTTGCTGCGAAAGGTAACTGCGAATCGCCATGGCTACTTTATGGCGCAGCTCGATATTGTGCTGCAGGACGTCACGGCGAAGATCAATGTAGCGGTACTTCAACCGCATCTCTTCGTTGGGCAGCACGGCTTCGCCCGGCAGGAACGGCGGCTGCTTCGACTCGTTGAGAATACGCAACTCGTCGGCGATCAGCTCGATTTCGCCGGTGGGCAGGTTTGGGTTAACTGTGTTCGCATCGCGTTGTTTCACGATGCCGGTTACGGCGATTACGTATTCGTTTCGCAGTTCGCTCGCCTTCTCGTGGATCGCCGCATCGCGTTCCTTGTTGAACACCACCTGCGTCACACCTGTGCGGTCGCGCACATCGACGAAGATAAGGTTCCCGAGATCGCGCCGCCGGTTCACCCATCCCATAAGAACGGCTTTGCTGCCTGAATCAGAAGCGCGAAGCGCACCGCACAAGTGCGTGCGCCGAAGATCGCCTAAAAAGTCGAGCACGGTGAAGCCTTTCAGATAGTGCGAGAAGTGAAACAAAAATTATAAACGGGAGCCCGCTGAGGCAATGTGATCTGGGCCTCATTTCTCCTGCCGATGCCCTAATTTACTCAGCCAGACGGCGAAAGCGGGGTTAGCCCAAAAGCCTTAACCATCCAGAACTTAGAGATTCCCCACGCTGTTCTTGCCGGAGAACGTAGCCAGTGATATAGTTTGGCGCGCTTGCGAAGTCAAAGAGCATTCGAGTTGATCGTCATTTTCGAATGACAGGAGCATCGACATGAAGCGCAGAAATTCGACTAAATGTTTTCTTTTTGTACTTTGCCTCGCCACCGCCGCCGCGACGCAGGCTCAGATATTTACGACTCTGTATAACTTCTCGTCCCCTGGCCCAGACAACTCGCAGGCCTCTCTCGTGCAAGGGTTCAACGGCCAGCTCTATGGCACTACCGTGTACGGGGGCCGTGGCGGCGACGGCACCATTTTCGCCATGAGTCCGAGCGGCACAGTTCGAGTCGTTCACAATTTTGATGGAGCCGACGGCGCCAGCCCTTGGCAGTCGCTCGTCCTGGGCAACGACGGCAATTATTACGGCACGACCAACTATGGGGGAACAAGCACCGGCTGTTCCGGGGGCTGCGGAACGGTTTTCAAAGTTACGCCCACGGGGGTGGTAACCACGCTCTACAGTTTCTGCTCGCTAGCCGGTTGTATTGATGGCGTCAACCCGCAGGGAGGAATGACGCTGGGCAACGACGGGAATTTTTATGGTACGACCCTTTACGGGGGCACGCAGAATTCCGGCACATTCTTCAGAATCACTCCGACTGGCACCTTGACTACTTTGTACAGCTTCGGAACACTTTCCGGGGATGGATTGTTCCCCTACGATTCGCCCATTCAGGCGAGCGACGGAAACTTTTATGGCACCCTGTATTTTGGCGGCCCGGTTTCCGGTTGGGGCACGATTTATCGAATTACTCCCGACGGAACGGAGACGGACATTTACGATTTCTGCTCCGAGGGAGGATGTTTAGACGGAAAGAACCCCGTCGGGGGTTTGATCCAGGGCAGCGATGGCAATTTATACGGGACCACAGTCGCAGGTGGTGCCGACAATCAGGGCGGGGTTTTTCAGGTCACGCTTAGCGGTGCGTACACGGTCATTCACAATTTTCACGGCGGAGACGGTGCAGCCCCGATCGGGAGATTGGTAGAAGGATCCAACGGGCAGCTATATGGTACGACCTCAGCAGCTGGGGGTGCGGGTTGTAACTGTGGGACCATTTTCGGCGTTTCTACCACCGGCAGTTTCAAGCTCCTGCACAGCCTTACCACCAGCGACGGGTCAACCCCGGTAGGCGGCTTGGTTCAAGATACCAATGCAACGTTTTACGGGACCACAGCTGCCGGCGGGACATCAGGTCAAGGCACTATCTTCAGCCTCGCTGTGGGGCTGAAACCATTCGTGGCGCCGAATCCAATGTTCGGTTCAGTTGGAACTCCTGTGATTATCCTCGGAACCAATTTGACCGGCGCAACCAACGTTACATTCAATGGCACAGCGGCCACGTTCACTGTGGTCTCAGCAACAGAGATCACAACCACGGTACCGACGGGAGCCAGCACGGGTGTTATTCAGGTGACAACGCCTCACGGTACGCTGTCGAGCAATGCGTTTATCGTGAACTAAGGGGCGGAAAAAGGGCGGACAGGAGTGTCCGCCCTACATCGCAGATTCAATGCTGGCGGGCGAGGGCGCCCGCCCCACACAACCTCAGCTACACCAGGCCCTGGTCCAGCATGGCATTGGCGACTTTCAGGAAGCCGCCGATATTGGCGCCATTCACCAGATTGCCCGGCGTGCCGTACTTCTCGGCCGTTTCGTAGCAGTTCTTGTGGATGGCGATCATGATCTTGTGCAGACGGTCATCCACTTCTTCACGCGTCCAGCTGAGCCGCTGGCTGTTCTGCGCCATCTCCAATCCTGAGGTAGCCACGCCGCCAGCATTTGCGGCCTTGGCCGGCCCGTAGAGGATTTTGGCATCGAGGAACACCTTGGTCGCTTCGAGCGTGCTCGGCATGTTCGCGCCCTCGGCTACCAGCTTGCAGCCATTCTTCAGCAGGTTCTCAGCATCTTTCTTTTTGATTTCATTTTGCGTTGCGCTCGGGAACGCGCAATCGCCCTTGATGTTCCAGATCGGGTTGTGGTCGAGCTTGACATCGGTCGGCATGAAGACCGCCTTCTTGAACTTCTCCGTGTATTGACGGATGCGTCCACGGCGCACGTTCTTCAGCTCCATGACCCACGTCAGCTTCTCGTGATTGATGCCGTCGGGGTCGTAAACAACGCCGTCGGAATCGGAGAAGGTCACCGGCTTCGCGCCCAGTTGAAGCAGCTTTTCAACTGTGTATTGCGAGACGTTGCCGCTGCCGGAAACCAGGCAGATCTTGCCTTCCAGCGTGTCTTTTTTGGTCTTCAGCATCTCGGCGGCAAAGTAAACGCAGCCATAGCCGGTGGCCTCAGGACGAATGAGCGATCCACCCCAGGTCAGACCCTTGCCGGTCAGCACGCCGGTGAACTCGTTGCGGAGGCGCTTGTACTGGCCAAACATGTAGCCGATCTCGCGTCCACCCACGCCGATGTCGCCAGCGGGAACGTCCGTGTCAGGGCCGATGTGGCGGCTAAGCTCGGTCATGAAGCTCTGGCAGAAGCGCATCACTTCGTTGTCACTCTTGCCCTTGGGATCGAAATCCGATCCGCCTTTTCCGCCGCCCATAGGAAGCGTTGTCAGCGAGTTCTTAAAAACCTGCTCAAAGGCGAGGAACTTCAGGATGCCAAGATTCACGGATGGGTGGAAGCGCAGGCCGCCTTTATAAGGGCCGATGGCGCTGTTCATCTCGATACGGAAGCCGCGATTGACCTGAATATTGCCCTGGTCGTCAAACCACGGAACACGGAACATCAAAACGCGCTCGGGCTCGGTAATGCGCTCGAGAATGTGCGCCTCGATGAACTCAGGATGGTGCTCGAGCACTAGACGAAGCGAATCGAGCACTTCCTGCACTGCCTGATGGAATTCCGGCTCGGCCGGATTTTTTGCTTTTACCAATGACATGACGCTGTCAATGTAGGCGCCCGGCGTACGGATTCCGGGCATGGTTGGAGTAAGAGTACTCATATACTTATTCTCCTTTTCTGGAAAGCTGGTGCGAATTACGCAATCGAAGTATTGCGGTCATGCAAAGTAGTGCTTAAAGATCGAACTCTACTCTTTCGGGCTTCTGCGCAGAGACCAATCGCCCGGAATCGAGGTGCCCTTGCGAACGTGGCCGGCAGTCGCCTCCACCAACTGCTCGAGCGGTTCTTCCCCGAGCTCATCAGCATCTCGAAATGTGGCATGAAACTCAGGATCGGGGCGCTTAGTGAGCTGAGGGTCGCTTGACAGTTTGCTTAATTCTGAATCGTGGGTCATTTTCTTACCACTCGCGCAGGAACTGGCCTTGGTCTTTTTGCAACTCATTTCGTCTCCTGAAACTCAAGACGTTTTAATACAAGTTGATTAAAGACCGCAGCCCAAGCCGATGCCATGACTGGCATCACAAGAAATTGTAGTCCTAATCACTGCGGAGTGAGGAGAATTTCAACAGCAGGCCGGGGGTTCGGCCGGGTGTTGCAAACCTATAAAGGGAAGGCAGCAGGATCGGTTTTCGCTCGCATATCTTAGCTTACCCCCGGGCAGCTGTCACCTGGCGTGACTTCTTGATCGCTTTAAATGCTGCCTGAGCTAGTTTGACGGTTTGCTGAATGTCTGCCTGAGTATGGGCGGCGCTGAGGAATGCCGCTTCGAATTGGGAGGGCGGCAAGTAGATGTCATGGTCGAGCATCTCGCGGAAGAAATTCCCGAAAGCCTCGGTATCGGATTTTGAAGCCGAGTCCCAGTTTGTGACCGGACCCGAGGTGAAGAACCAGGTAAACATCGAGCCGACGCGATTGCAGCAGATCGGCACGGCTGCTTCTTTGCCGGCCGCAAGCACGCCGTTCGTCAGCTCGCCGGCGAGTTTATCGAGACGTGGATAGATTTCCGCTTTGTGCTCGCGCAAGTGTTTCAGTGTTGCCAGTCCTGCTGCCATGGCGAGAGGATTCCCGGACAAAGTTCCGGCCTGATACATCGGCCCGACCGGCGCGACCAGATTCATGATCTCTGCCGGACCGCCGTAGGCCCCGACCGGAAGGCCGCCGCCGATGATCTTGCCCATGGTGGTCAGATCAGGCTGGATGCCATAAAGTTCCTGCGCGCCACCGAACGCGACACGGAAGCCAGTCATGACCTCATCGAAGATAAGCAGGCTGTTTTCCCGCTTGGTGAGCGTGCGCAGCATGGCCAAGTAGCCGCCATTCGCGGGCACGCAACCCATGTTTCCGACCACTGGCTCGACAATCACGCACGCAATCTGATGCTTAAATTTCTTGAACGCCTGCTCGATGGCTTCTGGATCGTTGAATGGCAGCGCCAGCGTGAATTGGGTGAACTCCTCGGGAACGCCGGCGGAGCCGGGGATGCCAAGTGTCGCCACTCCCGAGCCGGCCTTCACGAGCAGGGCGTCGGCATGTCCGTGATAGCAGCCTTCAAATTTAACGATAAATTTCCGCTTCGTATAAGCGCGAGCGAGACGGATGGCGGACATCGTGGCCTCCGTTCCCGAGCTTACGAAGCGTACTTTCTGTACATGCGGAAAGGCAGAAACTACGATTTCGGCGAGATCGGCTTCCGTGGGGGTGGACGCGCCGAAGCTCGTCCCGTTTTTAGCGGCGGCAACGACAGCCTCGGTGACGTTGGGCGCAGCGTGGCCCAGAATCATCGGTCCCCATGATCCGACGTAGTCGAGGTACTGGTTCCCATCTGCGTCGAAGATGCGCGAGCCTTCGCCGCGAACGATGAACGGGGCATCGCTTTCTACCGCGCGAAATGCCCGCACGGGCGAATTCACTCCTCCCGGAATCAACTGCTCGGCGCGCTTTTGCAACTGGCGCGAGACGTCCATCTTGCGGGACATGGGCCCTCCGAACGGGAAAATAACCTTAATAGTAGCAGCCGGAGCTGGCAGAACCGGTGTCTCGGCTGTCTCCGAGATAGGCTTTCCTGAAAGAGGCAGGCGATACTCGGTAGTACATGTCGGCTGTGAATGTCAGGGGTGGCCCCCGGGTCTATGTCCGCGGGCTCCGGGCCGGTGCGAAAAATGTGCGGATCAAGTTGGCGTGGCTGAGGCCATGCCTATCACGATCAAAAATCCTTACCGCAGAACCTGGCGTGCTTCCCTGGTTTGGCTTAACGCAAGTTCGCCGATCCCATCATCGGGCTATTGCCGCTGTTGGTTACCAGAATCAAAGCCGTCGTGGCGACTCCGGAGGTATTGAAACTTCCGAGAGAGAACGCAATTGCGCAGTTGCTGCCGTTGCCGTTCGGCACACCATTGATGTTTGCTACGTAGCCACTCACGGTGTAAGCGTACGCGTGACCGATTACCGGGCCGCCTTTACCATCGCAGCTGCTGCAGGTCAGAAATGTCGCGGATCCCTTCCCATTGAAGCTGATGGTTCCGGTGGTGATCTCAACGGTTGGCAAATTGAAGCAAACCTTACCTGTTCCGCTCTGGACGTTCGCGCAGGTTTGAGTACTGCTGGTGGAAGACTGTACCAACTGGAAGTTGTAGGTTCCATTCAAGCTGGCGACCGATGTGGCAAAAGCAGGCGCCATGGCAAACAGCATAAACAAGCCGGCGATTAAGACCTTTTTCATTGAGGTTTCTCCTGGATTGAACTTTAGTCTCTGTACTATTTCCATTTCGGACAGGTGCAGAATAGGGAATGGGTACATGTCCGGCCAGCGAAATCGTAAGAAACGGCAATCGGAGGTGACAGAGGGCAGGTTACCGGCAGGGTCTTGTCTCGCGATGGCAGCGCGAGGTCTATGCTGCGGCACGGCTGAGACCAAGACGAACAACGGGTATTTCCCGGTTCATCGCTGATATTCCCTCTCAAACGCGCGCAGTTGATCGATCTCGTGTTGGAGCCTTCGCTGCCTTCGTGTTCTCGACGGGATGAAAATCGCCAACCATTAAGATCAGCAGCCCCAAAACCGGACCCACGCTGGCGAGCAGCCGCAGCGGGGCGGTAATGTCTTTAGTTACCATTGGCATCACGACCATCGCGATGCCGATGAAGCAGAAGATCAATCCCGACTTGAGCCAAATATTCCGGGAATAGTTGCGCCGTTTCTCCAATTGCTGTCGATACGATTGCAGCGTGGTTTTGAGGCCGGCATCGGATGCAGCGGCTCCCGGCCAAAAAACCTTATATGTCTTGTAGCCGCTGTAAAGGCTCCAGATGCTTAATACGAATCCCAAGCGCACGACCCATAATCCGAATCGGCCCAAGCCAAACGTCTCAAATGTTGTGAAGCGGAGAAAGCCCCAGCCAAACCACAGGCACAGGACGATGCCGATCGCTGCCGAGGTGAGCACCGTCGAGCGGCTTTACGATCGAGGTGTTGAGCCTTGCGACGCAATGTGTCTGGTGACATTTTGAATGCCTCCGTTGGTTGAGTTTGCCAAAGGCTTTGCGGATCGTTCATGTTGAACTCACTGGGCATGAACTCGTTCTTCGCCGAGCCCTTTTTCGCTGAACCTTTTCTCGTCGAACCTTTTCTCGTCGAGCCAGCGCTGCAGAAGTTTCTTAATGCGGTGAATCTTCATGGCAATGTTGGCGGGCGATAATCCGGTGATTTCACTGATGGCAATGGCGGGCATGCCTTCGAGATAAGAGACGATGATCTGGCGATCGAGCGGCTTCAGGCGCTGGATTAGTGCCGAGAGACGTTCCAACGCGTGGCCTTGGCTGACGGCAAGTTCGGTTTGATTGCCGGCTTCGAGGCTGTCGACATCCTCGAGGTTGACGAGCCTCTCGCGAAGTCGCTGCTGCCGAATTACATGCGCGGTGGCAACGTTGTGAGCGACGCGGTAAACCCAGGTTCGCAGCGAACACCGCTGATCGAAGTTGGCGAAGCTGCGCCAGAGATGAAAGTGAATTTCCTGGAGCAGGTCACGGCAGGCTTCGGCATCGAGCTCATAAGCCCGGGCCAGACGATCGAGCGCGGAGCTGTAAGTCTCCACCGCCTGCTCATACATGGAATCCTGGCTCGCGGCTTCGCTTGGCATGACCTCAGATTGCTGCACATGAAAGGTATCCGTTGGAAGGAAAGATTTCTAACAGAGTTAAATTTGGGCCCGGCAGACGCCTGTACTGTGCAGCAGTCCTTGATTCGGAACGAATTGGTGGTGTAAACACGGCACCCTGCCCGCCACTTGCGGTAAAATCCGCTGTTCCGGAAAATCAGCTTTGGGGAGGGTCCATGGATCTGGGAATCGGCTTCTCGACCATAGTCATCATTGTTGTTGCTCTTTACATCCTGAGTTCGATCAAGATCCTCGCTGAATACGAGCGCGGCGTAATCTTTCGTCTGGGCCGGCTTTTGCCTAATGCCAAAGGCCCGGGGGTAATTCTGGTGTTCGCGCCAGTGGACCGGATGGTACGAGTTTCGCTGCGACAGGAGGCGCTGGAAGTTCCGCCGCAGGACATCATCACGCGCGATAACGTCACGCTGAAGGTGAATGCGGTTATCTTTCTGCGCGTCATTGAGCCGCGCAAGGCGGTGGTAGAAGTTTCAAACTACGTGTATCAGACTTCACAATTTGCGCAGACCACGTTGCGTTCGGTACTTGGTGAACAGGAACTGGATGAACTGCTGGCGCACCGCGACAAGATCAATCTGCGGCTGCAAAGCATTCTCGATACCCATACCGCGCCGTGGGGGGTGAAGGTGGCGAATGTCGAGGTGAAACAGGTGGACCTGCCAGAATCGATGCTGCGCGCGATGGCAAAGCAGGCGGAGGCGGAGCGCGAGAAGCGGTCGAAGATCATCCACGCAGAAGGCGAATATTCGGCAGCGCAGAGGCTGGTAGATGCGGCACGGCTGCTGGCGACCGAGCCGGTCAGCGTGCAACTGCGCTATTTGCAGACGCTGACTGAGATCGGCGTGGAGAAAAATACAACGGTCATCTTCCCTGTCCCGGTTGATTTCTTCTCCGGATTGCAGAAGATGATGGGCGGCAGAGAGGGCAGCGGCACAGCCGCGCTTCCGAAGACGACCTGATCGGCAAACGAGGCAGAAATGGCGACAGCAGCGGCAAAAGCACGGTCTGAAGATACGGAAATCACCCTGGGCATGGGCAAGATGCTGGCCCTGTTTTTTGGCCTGGTAATGCTCTGCGCCGTATTTTTTGGGCTGGGATTCTCTTTTGGCCGCAACTCAGTACAGAGCTCCGCCGCATCAACGCCGATCCAGAAGCCAGTGGCCGCGAATACCCAGCCTAAACCGGTGAGCGGAGCTCCACAGTCGAAGCTTACGTTTTACAAGGACGTCGAGAAAAAAGATGCGGATGCGCAATTAGCGCAGAATGAGCCGAGTGCGGAGAATCCGGCGCCTGCCGAGAGTCCCGCTTCAGCACCGGCGCCGTCAGCAGCCCAGGGCGGGGCGAATTATTTTGTGCAGGTTGCGGCAGTGAGCAAACAGGAAGATGCGGAAATCCTGGTGGATGCGCTAAAGAAAAAGCAGTACGCGGCGTTCTCAACCAGCATGCCTTCGGACAACCTGTTTCACGTGCAGATTGGCCCATTCGGCGAGATCAAAGATGCGGAAGCGATGCGGGCCAAGCTGATCAACGATGGATACAACCCCATCGTGCGGCGTTAAGCTTCGCTATCTTTCCCTGAGATAATTGCTCATGCAAGTTGCGCGGGCGCGGTGCGTTCTGAGTGGGATGGCAAAGTGCAAGTTCGGCTGGCCCGTTCTGCTCACCTTCATTTTCTTGATAACCGCGGCCCTCGCGCAGCAGGGTGGAGCGACCGGCGAGCCTCTGGAAGTACACACGACGTCGCTGCCAAGGGCATACCTGCACCAGCCGTACGAGTTTCGTCTGCATGCGGTGGGCGGTGTTCTGCCATTGACTTGGGAGCTGACCGACGGGGCTCTTCCTCTGGGGGTGAGGCTGCGGACGGATGGGATTATTTCCGGATCGCCGGCTGTCGCCGGGCAATTCAAGTTCACTGTAACGGTGCATGACAGCGGCAAGCCCGCGTACGAGCGAAAGCAGGAATTAACCCTTATTGTGGTCGCACCGCTGCTGGCAGTGTGGGGTGAATATCCAAAAGTCAATGGGCAGAGGATTGATGGCTCGGTCAAGGTTTCCAATCAGACGGAGCACAACTTCGATCTGACAGTCATCATTCTTGCAATCAATCCGGTTGGGCGGGCCACGGCGATCGGCTACCAGCACTTTGTCTTAAAGAGAGGGACATCGGAGTTCGATATTCCTTTCGGAAGCAACCTGCCTCCCGACCCCTACGAGGTGAATGTCGACGCGGTGGCGGAAGTGGCCGAGACCGATTCAATCTACCGGGCAAGATTAGTTACTGAGGGAAAACTGCGAATAACGCAGGGGCCGTGATGCGGCGATTGCAGCGGTCCAAAAACTCCGCCGCCGGTCTTGGGCTTACAGCGGCTAGTTAATATCGAACTGCTCCTGGTGAAGCGCGGGATCGCTTTTTACGATGATGGTTTTCTTGGTCAACTCTTCCATCTCGGTGAGAGCGCGGCCGTTATTCGACTTGAGCGCCTTCGCGACTTCGGGGTTGACCCGAAGCATGACGTCGGCGTGCTCGAGGTGCTTGGCGATCTTCCGCATCTCGAGGTAGATCTCGTTGCTGACCGTGGTCACGGATTTCACAAAGCCAGTTGACTGGCAATACGGGCACGGCGCGCCGATGGTGCGCTCGAGGGACTGCTTTACGCGCTTGCGGGTGATCGCAACGAGTCCGAAATCATTGAACTGAAGCACCTTCGAGGGCGCGCGGTCGCTGCGCAGCGCTTCTTCGAGCGCCTGCATGACTTTTTGCCGATTGCGGCGCTCGTCCATGTCGATGAAGTCAATGATGATGATGCCGCCAAGATCGCGCAGGCGAATCTGGCGGACGATTTCCTTGATTGCATCGACGTTGGTTTTGACGATCGTGTCTTCGAGACGCGCGGTCTTGCCGACGTACTTTCCGGTGTTCACGTCGATGGCCACAAGCGCTTCGGTCTGATTGATGACGATGTAACCGCCGCTCTTGAGCCAGACTTTTGATTTCAGAGCTTTGTTGATCTCCTCGCTCAGCCCGAACTGCTCGAAAAGTGGCGTTTCCTTTGTATAAAGCTTCACGCGTTTGACCAGCGCGGGCTGGAAGCGATTGGCGAAACGCAAAATGCGTTCGTACTCCTGCTCACTGTCGACCCAGATGGTGTTGAAGTCTGAGGTGACCTGATCGCGCAGCACGCGCTCAACGACATTGAGATCGTGATAGATCAGCGCCGGGGATTTGCCGTTTTCGGCCCGGGTTTTGATCTCATTCCAAAGGCCCTTGAGAAAACGAATGTCAGCGCGAAGTTCGTCTTCATTGGCTCCCTGCGCGGCGGTGCGAACGATGAATCCGCCGTGGCCGTTCTCGCGTTCGCTAAGAATGATGCGCTTCAAACGCTGCCGCTCTTCTTCGGAGGAAATCTTGCGCGAAACGCCGGTGTGGTGCACAGTCGGCATGTAAACCAGGAATCGGCCAGGTAAGGCGATATGGCTGGTGATGCGCGCGCCTTTTTTTCCGATCGGCTCCTTGGCAATTTGAACCAGGATTTCCTGGCCTTCTTTCAGCAACTCTGAAATCGGGGGAGTGTTCTGCGGCTGATTGCGCCGGAAGCGGCGTCCGCCACGGCGTCCGCCGCGGGGGCCGCGACGGTCAAATGAAGGCCGTGTAGCGCGCTGATAATGCGAGGTGCCGGATGGAGCACGAACCTCGACGCGAGCGTCAACGGTGCCGTTGCCGCGAGCTTCGGCGTCCAGCAGAGCTTCTGCCTCGGCCTGGGCTTCTTCCAATTCCTGCTCTTCGGCGTCTTCGTCCTCCGAAGTTGGCTCTTCTTCCGTGGAGGCTTGCTCCTGAGATTCCGAAGCCAGGAGAGATGGCTCCTCGAAGCTTGCTATCGATGGAACCGGTTCGCCTGATGCGGCTATCTCCCGCGGTTGCGCCTCGATATCACCGGCAGCGCGCGTTTCTTCTTCCATCTCTTCGAAAGCCGCGTCTTCTTCCAGTTCCTCTACGTAATGGGCGAGATCGGCTTCATCTTCTTCGATGATCTCTTCTTCGACGGTTTCACGCGCAGGTGAGGACGCAACATGGATTCCCTCAAAAGCGTCGTTTTGGCCGGTGTGCCCGGAGTGAACTCCCGGCGCATGGGACATAGCCGTCGCGACATCCGAAGAATCCAATTGCTCGTCTTCATGGTCTCGCTCACGCTCAGAGGCAGTGGCGGCAGGCTGCACCGGCTCGGAGTAGATCTCCGCCCTGGATTGAAATGATGGTTCTGCCTCAGTGACCGGGGATTCAGCCAAACCACGAGCCTGGGCTGCCGAAAACAGCGGTTCATCATTGGGGAAAGCTTCGGAAACCGGCTGTTCAGTTTGGGCGGTCACGGACTTGGCTGCGGCAGCAGAAGCCTGGGTTCCCGTTCCACGCTGATATTTGGAAATAGATTCCCCCGGCAGAATGATCGGCTGATATCCCGGAGGAGGGCCGTAGTCCTGACGCTCCGGCCGGTTCTGGCGGGATTCGTATGAGGGACGGGCAAATTTCGACTCGGGCATGCGCTCGCCACGACGGCCGCGGCGGCGACGGCGGCCTCGCCAGTCATCACGATTTTCTCGCTCGCCGCCATTCGATTTTGGTTCTTCTGGCGCCGAAGAAGAGATTTCGGGTTCAGATTCTAACGGTTCGACTTCGCGGGACGGCAGAGACTCCGCCGCAGCTTCGTTTCGTGCTGAAGCATTTGCATCTTCGATTGCCCGAGGAGCAGGAATGTCGTCAACTTCCTCTTCCTCCTGCAGTTCCATAAAATCGGAAACATAGAGGAAGGCGTCGCGTTCCAGCCCAATATCTACGAAGGCAGACTGCATCCCAGGCAAAACCCGGGTTACACGGCCTTTATAGATGGAGCCTGCGAGTGTATATTCGTTCTCGCGTTCCAGGTAAATTTCCGCTAACTGATCGTCCTCCACCAGACCCGCTTTGGTTTCGTGGGGCGTGGAAGACACAAACATTTCTTTCGTCATTGAGACTCCGGTCCCGCGCGATTATGCGACGGGATTCACCGGAACCGAGACAGAGCAGAGCGGGACGGATCGAGGGTTGCGATTGCCGTGAGTAGAAAACGGCGTCCTGCCACGGATAGACCTCCGCGAGCAGACTTCAGAACAGATTTTGAAATCCTAAGCACTTAATCGCATTGCGCCCGCCTGGTTTGTGACCGCTCTCTCGTTCTCGAGGGGGCCGTTACCCGCCCGGCTGCGCCTTCAGCTTCAATCCTGCCCGGCCTTCACTGACTCGCCGGTGAGTTGCCCTCTTCACGCGAGGGCGCTCGTAATCAATCTTGTTTTTAGCCGCCTGGCAGCGCGGCAAAGCTTCCTGCCTTCCCCGGTCCGTCTAATTCACAAAACGGCGCATACGGATGTTCATCACAATGCCCAGCGCCAGAAAAGTAAAAAGAACCGAAGAACCGCCATAACTCATTAATGGCAGGGGAATTCCCGTAACCGGCATAAAACCGACTACCATGCCAACGTTGACCAGGATATGAAAGCTGAGTACAGCCACCACACCCATCACCACGAATGTGCCGGCGCGGTCGGTCGCCGTCTGCGCATTCTGGGTCAAACGCATCAGCACTATGAAGTATAACAGCAAGATGCTCAACGCGCCTACGAACCCGTGTTCCTCAGAGAATGCCGCAAAAATGAAGTCGGTTTGCGGCACCGGGAGAAAATCCAGGTGCGTCTGCGACCCGTTGCTGCTACCCCATATTCCACCTGAACCTACGGCAATACGGGACTGCAACACCTGATAGCCGGAACCCTGACGGTCCGCTTCCGGCTGCATGAAACTTGTAAGTCTCTCTCTTTGATATGGTTTCAAGACATGGAGGGCCAGAGGCATCATCAACCCCGCTAATGCCACGACCAGCAAACCTTGCTTGAACCGCAAGCCGCCGAGGAAGACTCCCATGAAGGCGATCGGGATATAGGTCAGCGCCGTACCCAGATCGGGTTGAACCAAAACCATCAACATGGGGACGGCGACGATCGCGCCGGCTTTGATGAAATCTGGCCAGGAGAGATCCTTATGCTGCAAATCTGCGAAGTATTTCGCGACCGCAAGGATGAGGATGAGTTTGACCCACTCCGAGGGCTGGAAGTGGCCACCGCCGGGCAGTTTTACCCAGCGGCGCGCGCCAAGATACTTCTGGCCAAAGAGCAGCACCGCCATCAACGAGGCCACAGACGCGATGTACATCCACTGCACCGCGTCCAAGAGCTTCTGGTAGCTGATCACGCTCATCAGGAACATGCAAGCGATGCCGCCGGCGATCCAGTAAAGCTGCTTGATATGCGCCCCGGCGAATTTTGTGTGCATGGTGGCGCTGTGGATCTCCATAACGCCAAGCCCACAGAGGAGCAGGACGAAGACCAGTAGCATCCAGTCAAAATCGCGAAATGAGACGTATCGGGACATGAGTCAGTCGTTGGTTACCACCGTTGGACGTTGGCAATCCGCTTTGGTGCAATCCTTGTGCGGACGCCAATGTCCGCGCTACAACCTCTCAACTCCTCCATGTACCCTGTGGTCAAGGGTTTTCACTGCAGAGGACACAGAGAGCACAGCTCAGTTCACACCCGGTGCGGCTGCTGCCAGTGGGGCGTGAATCTTACTCACGTCCATCACAAATCTTCCGCCATGTAACTCGTCCTGCCCGCTTTCGTCCGGAGATGCCGAGTTCCAAACCGCACCGATTTCGACTTGCTTTTGTTCTTCAGCGACTTTGGTTGGCTGGCGGCGTTGCTTCTCGACATAGGCTTTAATCACCTGGGCCGCGGTGCGGGCGGCAAGGTATCCGTGCTCGCCCTCTTCGAGCAGCGCGCAGACTACGATCTCAGGATTCCTGCGCGGCTCGACGCCTACAAACCATCCGTTATCTTTGAAATCTTTTTTGCCCTTTTCGCCCAGCCTGGCCTTCAATGCGTTGCTGATCGTTTGCGCGCTTCCTGTTTTGCCAGCGAAGTCGATTCCCTGCAGATGGGCGCTGGGAGCGGTTCCACCCGGACCGACGACTCCAGCCATGGCATCGGTGATTATTTCCCAGTTTTTCGGATCGAGCAGAATGGTGACTTTATCCGGTACGTTGGACGCTGGAATGACTCCCGGGGGCAAATCGGTCGGATTGGTTACATGCGGCCGGACAAGAACGCCCCCGCTAGCAATGCCGCCGATGGCGCGTGCCAGTTGGATGGGAGTTACAGCTACTGCGCCCTGGCCGATACCAACTGAAATTGTCTCTCCTGCGTACCACTTTTGCTTAAAGTTGCGAATTTTCCATTCTTCAGAGGGCATAACGCCGGTGGCTTCCTGTGGCAGATCGATTCCGGTTTTCTGTCCCAGGCCCAGCATGGTGGCGTACTTCGCGATGCGGTCAATGCCCAATTTCTCTGCGAGCGTGTAAAAGAAGACGTCGCAGGATTGATAAATCCCTTTGCTGATGTCTACCACGCCGTGCACGCGATGCTCCGCGACTACCCAGCATTTGAAATAACGGCCGTAGAAAACCGCTCCGCCGTTGCAGACGACCCGCATATCCTGCGCAATGCCCTCCTGCAGTCCGGCGGCCGCCATGATGATCTTGAAGGTTGATCCGGGCGCAAGCTGCGCCTGAATGGCCTTGTTCAGCAGCGGATGGTTTTCGTCTGTAACCAGATCATTCCACTGCTGGCGCGAGACGCGGACCGCGAAGTCATTGGGGTCGAAGGTCGGACGGCTGACCATCGCAAGAATTTCGCCGTTGCGGGGATCCATGGCAACGATTGCACCATTTCTTCCCTGCAGAGCTTCTTCGGCGGCGATCTGGAGATCGAGATCAACCGTCAGCTTGAGTTGCTTGCCGGGTTCGGCAGGGGTCTCGTCCAGATGTCCGACCTCGCGTCCGTGGCTGTTGACAATCGCGCGGCGGGAGCCGTTCTTGCCCATAAGCAACTGGTTGTATTCCAGTTCGACTCCTGACTTTCCCACGACATCGCCGGGATTGTAGAACTCCCACTGCGGCTGGTTCAGCATGTCTTCGCTAACCTCACCGACGTAGCCGATCAGGTGGGCCATGAAACCATTACGCGGATAGAGGCGACGGTGCGCCATAATCGTTTCGAGCTCCGGCAGTTCATTGCGATGCGCCTCGATGAACGCAAGCTCATCCGGAGTGATGTCATCTTTCAGATAAATTGGCTGATATTGCGGCGCGGCGGCAAAGTGCTTGATCCGGTCGCGCACGTCTTTGAGGTCAAGGTGCAATCCCTGGGCGATCAGATCAGCGTCGGCCAGCAAGTCGCGCTGTGAGTCGCGCAGCAGCAGAACTGTAAAAGATGGATAGTTGTCGACGATGATGCGGCCTTCGCGGTCGAGAATCTTGCCGCGCGGCGCGAGGATTGGCACATTGCGGATGCGGTTTTTTTCCGCCAGGGACGAGTACAGATCGCTCTGCATCACCTGCAGCCGCCACAGGCCATAGGCAAGTACGAGAAAAATGCCAAGAATGATGTATTGCACCGCGGTCAGGCGGATGGCAGATACTTTTTCTTCGCGGCCGAACATCTGGATTCAGACACGGGCCGTTCGCGTACACCCTACGAGCGCCGCCGGGACTGATTGAATCCTTTCAGGGAAGTTGACTCTATTGTAACGCGGTGAGCTGCTGGTAAGGTTACATTCGGGTGACGAAGGTCATTCGGCAGCACCTGCGTTTCCTGAGCCAGGTGGGGCCGCAGCGCTCGTTTTTATGGGAATGGTGCTCGCCATTCCCCAACCCCCGCCAAGAGCTTTGATGAGCAGGACGCTATCCACCATGCGTCGACCGGCGATCTGAACCCCGGTCACCTCATCGCTGAGAGCGATGTTCTGCGCGGTAATCACTTCCAAGTAATTTGTGACGCCGCCCCTGTACCGATTGTTGGAGAGTTGCAAGGAGTGTTGCGCGGCAGCGATGGCTGCGGCCTGGGTGGCGGCCTCCTGCTCGAGAATGCGCAACGCGGACAGGTTGTCTTCGACTTCCTGGTAGGCGGTGAGAACACTTTGCTCGTAATTGGCTACCGCTTGATTGTAAGCGGCGCGATATTGCCCGCTGATCGAGCGGCGCTTGCCGGCGTCGAAAACCGTTTCCAGAGCCGAAATGCCCACCGCGGCAAAGCCGCTGGGGCCAGTTAACCAGTTCGTGATTGAATCGCCTTCAAACCCCGCGTCCGGAAAGAGGTTAAAAACAGGAAAATACGCTGCGCGCGCTACACCGAGATTCGCATTCGCCGCGGCGATTCTCCGTTCCGCGCCGGCAATGTCGGGACGGCGTTCGAGCAACTGTGACGGCAAGCCCGGAGGAAGCACCGGCGGCTGAGCGTTGAGCGGCACTTCGGGGAACGTGAACGTCGAGGCTGGTAGTCCGATCAGCATAGCGATTGCATGCTCGTAATATTTGCGTTGCCCGCGCGTGTCAATATCCTGCGCTCGCGCGGTTTCCAACTGAGTCTGCGCCTGGGCCACATCGACCTCCGATGCAACCCCACCCGTATGGCGGTTCTCGGTGAGCTGCAGGGCCTTTTCGTAACCGGCCACGGTGTAGTCGAGTAGCTGGGCCTGGGCGTCGAGGTCGCGCGCCTGGAAGTAATCCATGGCAAGTTCGGCGTGAACGCTGAGGTTGACCAATTCCAGATCAGCAAAGCTCGCCTGCGCGGTGGCGCGGGCATTCTGAACTGTGCTGCGCACACTACCCCAGACGTCCGGCTCATAGGACATATCAACCGGAAGGATGAGATCGTTTGTAGTGACCGGGCCAGTAAGCCCGCCCAGCGGGCGATTCCCGGATAGCCGCTCGCGCGTCGCGGACGGATTGACACTAATATTCGGGTAAAGTGACGCACGGGCGTAACGGATCGCGGCGCGAGCCTGCTCGAATTGTGCCTGAGCAGCTTTCAACGTCTGGTTGCCAATGTTAACTTTCGCTTCGAGCTCGTTCAGCGTGGGGTCGCAGTAAATTTCCCACCAATCTCCCCGCAAAACCTGATCGGCAGGCTGCGCAAGTTTCCAGTTCGGAGGAGTTTCCTTGTACTCCGTGGGCGCCGGTGCAGCTGGCCTCGAATACCGGGGGCCGACCGCGCATCCAGCTGATAACGCCAGAGTCAGCGCAACAAGTGCCAGTTTTTTTAAGGGGCAAGTTTTCATTTAGGCCGAGACTCTTGCGGTGAGGCTTGCGTTGCTGACCCTTTTCGGGTTTGCCGACCGCCAGTTTGTGGTCCAAGCGACTGTTCGGCTTGCGGACCTCCGGCAACCGGCACACCGGGGTTCATACCCGCGCTTTCTGCAGAAGACGGTGTGGCGATCCGCACGTCCTCGCCGCTCTCGATTGAATCAGGCGGATTGACGATGACTAATTCGTTTCCCGTCAAGCCGGAAACGACTTCAACTTCCGTGCCGTAATCATGTCCGAGAGCGATGGGCTTGAGTTGCGCCCGATGGTTGCCATCGACGGTCGCGATCTGCAGTCCTTGCGCTCGGAAAACGAGGGCGTTCACTGGAAGAATGTAACTCGGGACGGCCCGTGGAAGTTTCAAATGAACTTCCGCATAGGCGCCGCTCAACAGCGTGCCGGTGGGATTACTCACGCGGATTTCGACCAGTAAAGTACGTGTTGCCTGATCGATGGCCTGCGCAGTCCGGACCAGCGTGCCGGGAAAACGGCGGCCGGGAAATTCGGATAGCGTGAGATCAGCCTCGAGGCCTGGCTTGGCATCCTGCGAATATTGCTCAGGTACATTCACATAGACGCGCAGCTTATCCGGTTGAGCAATATGAAAAAGTTCCGTCCGCGGGCCGCCCGCGCTGCCGGCATCGATCAACGCGCCGATATCCGTGTTGCGCGCTGTAATCACTCCGTCAAATGGAGCGTAGATTTTTTCAAACGATTGCAGTTCTTCCAGCCGCTTAACGTTCGCCTCTGCGGCTTTGGTCGTCGCCTGTTGTGCGGCGTAGTTGCTGACGGCGTTGTCGGCATCCTGCTTGGATACGGAGTCAGTCTTCAACAGCCCGGTATAACGGTCAGCGGTAATCCTGGCCAGCTGGAGGTTTGCCTGGGCGGTTGACAGATCGGCGCGTGCCTGCCGAAGTTGCTGGTCGACTTCTGGAGTCTCGATGTCGGCCAGCAGTTGTCGCGCCTTCACGTGCGCGCCAATGTCCACGTACCAGCGGCGGAGATAACCGTTGGTGCGGGCGAAGATCGGCGAGTCGATGTACGCCTGCACATTTGCCGGCAAAACCACTTCCTGAACCGGCGTGCTCTGGCGCGCATGGATAACTGCCACCGTGGGAATGGCCATCTCGTCAGTTTCCTTGACTAGATTCGCTTCCGCGCGCTTCCGGGGAATAATGCCGGAGAGAATAATCAGGGCCAGAATGGCGGCGGCCAGGGCAAACTTCCACCAATGGCGCGCGTGAGAGGCCGGCTGGTGATGGACTGCAGCGTGCTCCTTCAACCCGGGTTTTCGAAGCTCGTTTTCCTGGTCAACCTTCATGAACAGTCTTTCTATCTTTCACCAGCTCAGTCCCCGGCAAGTTCGCTCGCGGCTTTCTTTTCCCGGAGCCCGTGCAGCAGGCTGAAAAACACGGGCACAAAGAATAGAGTAGCAACCGTCGCAAACATTAATCCACCAATGACGGCACGGCCCAGCGGCGCGTTCTGCTCGCCTCCCTCTCCAAGGCCGATCGCCATAGGCACCATGCCGATGATCATGGCGAGCGCAGTCATAATTACCGGGCGGAAGCGCGTAAACCCCGCGCTCAGTGCCGCTTCAATAGCCGCTTTGCCTTCTTCCATCTGCTCCTTGGCAAAGCTCACGACAAGAATGCTGTTCGCGGTAGCCACACCCATGCACATGATCGAGCCGGTCAGAGCGGGAACACTGATGTTCGTGTGGGTGACGAACAGGAACCAGGCAATGCCCGCCAGTGCGGCTGGCAGTGCGGAAATGATAATGAACGGATCAAGCCATGACTGGAAGTTCACCACGATCAGCGCGTATACCAGCACGATGGCAAACCCCAACCCGGCGATCAGACCGAAATAAGAAGAGTGCATGGTATCGATCTGGCCGCGCACCGTCACTTCGGTCCCGCGCGGAAGACGCTTGCTCTGGCGCGTCTGGGTCACAATCTTATCGATTTCCCCTGCGACCGAACCCAAATCCCGCCCCTGAACCGAACCGTAAATGTCAATAACCGGCGCAATGTTGTAGTGGGATACCGTTGCCATACCGACTCCGCGCACAATGGACGCCACCCCAGCCAGAATCTGAGGACGAGCGTTCGATCCCGCCGCCGTCACGGGCACGTTCTCCAGATCCTGGAGCGATTGGATGCGATATTGCGGGGTTTGTGTGGCGATGGTGTACTCCACGCCATTCTTCGGATCGAGCCAGAACTCCGGAGTGGTCTGGAAGCTGCCGCTCAGGGAAATGAGCAGGTTGTTGGCGACGTTTTGTTCCGTGTAGCCGACCTCCTGGGCTTTCGTGCGGTCCACGTTCACGTGCAGATACGGTTCGTTGAACGGCTGCTGAACGCGGACGTCTACTGCGCCGGGAATTCGCCGAACCTGCGCGAGCAGCTTGTCGGCAAGCTCGCGATTCGCCGGCAGGTTGTTACCGACCACCTGGATGTCAATGGGGGACGGCAGCCCGAAATTCAGGATCTGGCTGACAATATCAGCCGGCTGAAACGAGAAAGTAACTCCCGGGAAGGCACCGGCCAGCTTCAGGCGTAAGTCATGTTCGTATTTTTCGGTGGAGTCGTGCTTCGGTTTAAGACTTACCAGAATATCGGCATCTTCGGTTCCTACCGGCGCAGAGGTGCTGTAAGAAAGATTGATGCTGCTGTAGGGGAGGCCGATATTATCAATGATCGTGTCCATCTGATCAGAGGGAATATTGCGGCGAATGAATCGCTCGACAACATCACAGAGCCGCGCCGTCTCCTCGATGCGGGTCCCGGTGGGAGCGCGCAGGTGCAGCCTGAATTGCCCGCTATCAACGCTGGGGAAAAAGTCACGGCCGAGCCACGGGACTACAAATACCAGCGAAACCACGCAGCCCGCAAAGAACGTAATCAGGAACAGCCGGCGCCGTTCAAGGCACGACGACAGCCAACCCTGATAGCGGTCACGAAAGCGCTCGAAAGCCTCTTCGAAACGAACCTGCAGATGAACAAAAGGATTGCGGCTGTTTTTTACGGCCAATGATTCCGTCTCGTGCCCCCGCAACAGGTACTTCGCCATAGTGGGCACGAGAGTTCGCGAGAGCAGATAAGACGCGAGCATGGCGAAGACGACCGCCTCTGCCAGGGGAACGAACAGGTAACGCGCCACGCCAGTGAGGAAGAACATCGGCACGAATACGATGCAAATGCAAAGCGTGGAAACGAACGCCGGTACGGCTATCTGCTGAGCGCCGTCGAGAATGGCGTGCTCGATTTCCTTGCCTTGGGCGAGGTTGCGATTGATGTTTTCAATTTCTACAGTCGCGTCGTCCACCAGAATGCCGACGGCGAGCGCCAGCCCTCCGAGGGTCATGATGTTGATGGTCTCGCCCAGGGCGCTGAGAACGATAATGGAAGAAAGAATGGAAAGCGGAATGGAAACCGCGATGATCACGGTACTGCGCCAGTTTCCCAGGAAAACCAGAATCATCAGCCCAGTCAGGCAGGCGGCAATCGTTGCCTCGCGCAGTACACCATTGATAGAGGCACGCACAAATAGCGATTGATCGGCCAGAGGCTTCATTACAAGGGTCCTGGGCAAACCGGAGGCAATCGTCGGCAGCAGTGACCTGATTCCGGCTACGATATCGAGCGTCGAAGAGTTGCCAGTCTTGAGAATGCTCAACAGCGCGGCGCGCTTGCCATCTACGCGAACGATATTGGTTTGCGGAGGAAAGCCGTCGCGCACATTGGCGACATCATGTACATAGATCGTATTGCTGCCGATGGTTTTGACCGGAATATTATTGAGTTCATCGATCGTCCGCGGCGCACTGTTAATGTCCACGTTATATTCGTAAAGCCCAATCTTGGATGTGCCGGATGGCAAAATAAGGTTCTGAGCGCTGACGGCGTTGACCACATCGAGCGGCGACATGCCTTTGGCCTGAAGTTCGGAGGTGTTCAGGTCAACCTGCACCTGCCGCATCTTTCCGCCGTATGGATACGGAATGCCTACACCGGGTACCGTGACCAGGCGAGTGCGAATGAAATTCACTCCCAGGTCGAAGAGCTGCTGCTCGGAAAGATTGTTTCCCGAGAGCGCCAGCTGAAGAATTGGAACGCTCGAGGCGTTATAGCTGATGACCAGTGGCGGCGTGGTTCCCTGAGGCAACTGCCGCAGCTGCGTCTGGCAAATGGCGGTGACCTGCGCGATGGCGCGCTCGATATTCGCTTTCGGCTGAAAAAAGACCTTCACAACCGCGATTCCGGACAATGACTGCGATTCGATATGCTGAATGTTATCGACCGTCGTCGTAAGGGCCCGCTCATTCAGAGTGACGATACGGGACGCCATCTGCTCCGGGTCGAAGCCGATGTAGTTCCACAAAATGCTGACAACCGGGATGTCGATATTTGGAAATATGTCAGTCGGAGTGCGGAAAATGACAATCGGCCCGAGGATCAACAACAAGAGGGCCAGAACGACAAATGTATAGGGCCGCCTTAAGGCAAGCCGTACAATCCACATAGCTTCCAGTGCCTAGAAAACGTTCAGCCCGTTCGCACCAGAGGGGATGTTAAGAACGAACTGAGCCATCGGCCTTGGCTTGCCGGAATGACAAGCAGACAAGCCCGTGCCGACATTGTAATTCGATTTGAATACTTAGGCTTGCGATGCAGTTTCGGTGCCCACCAGCGCATAAAAGTGACGGTAAGCTGAAATTGGGCATCGAAGGGACGATGCCGGAGCACATCACCGCCGCAAAGAAGCGACATACCGACCGCGCCCGGACGGGCGCAGTAGCTGCCGAGGACCTTTCCCAGACCTTTCCACCGATTGCGCTCCCGATCAGGCCGCCTTATCCACCGGCCGAGGCGAAATCGGTAAAGGACATCCCCAGCGGCAGCGGATGGATTTATGAGCCCAAATGGGACGGTTTTCGATGCCTTGCGTTCGGGAAAGGTGCCAAAATTCTATTGCAATCGAAGGCGGGCCAGCCGCTGGCGCGATATTTTCCTGAGTTAGTAAAGGCATTGTCCGAGTTGCCAGCCCAGCAGTTTGTTCTCGACGGAGAGATCGTAATTTTCCGCGGCGGGCAATTGTCATTTGACGACCTGTTGATGCGCATCCACCCGGCGGAATCACGTATTCGGAAGCTGTCGGCAGAGACGCCGGCGACCCTGATGTGCTTCGACCTGCTGGTGGATAAAAATGGCAAACCGCTGGTTGATCTGCCTCTGCAACAGCGTCGAGCTGAACTCCAAGAGCTCTTTGCAGGTCTGCCGAAGAACGGAACGGTTCGCCTCTCCGAAGCATCTTCTAAGCGAGAACAGGCTCAAGAGTGGATGCGCGGACTGGCCGAGATCGGTTATGACGGCGTGATCGCGAAGCGCCTCGATATGCCATATGCCTCCGGGGAGCGAACGGCGATGGTAAAGATCAAGCGCATTCGCACCGCCGATTGCGTGGTCGGCGGATTTCGTTATGCAGAAAAAGGAGGCGGCGTCGGTTCACTTCTGCTTGGCCTTTACAACGATCAAACACGACTCGATCATGTGGGATTCACCTCCAGCTTCAATCGCGAGCAACGAAACGAACTCAGGAGAGTGGTTGAGCCTCTGATGGGCGGAACCGGCTTCACGGGACATGCGCCGGGCGGCCCGAGCCGGTGGAGCACGGAGCGTTCCGCGGAATGGCAGCGGCTTCAGCCCAAGCTGGTTTGCGAGGTGCAGTACGATCACTTTTCGGGCGGAAGATTCCGGCACGGAACGAAGTTCTTGCGCTGGCGTCCCGAGAAGAAGCCGAAGCAGTGCACGTTTGAGCAGGTCAGGCAGGCAGGAACGAAACTGCGACAGTCACACGCGGCATAAAACAGATGGGCGAAGCATTCAGGAACGAAAGAGTCACCGCTTCTGAGCCGGAGGCGAGGCGGCTCGAAGTGATCAGCGGAGGACGCCATCGCAAACCCCTGTGGGTGATCCTCGTTATTATTGCCGTGATTGTCGCTGGTGGTCTCGAAGCCGGAGTACACGCCGCTGGCCCGTATCTCAAGAGACGGGCGCTTCGCATTATCGGCGAGAAGTTTCATGCCGATGTCGACATCAAGGACTTCGATGTGCACGTGTTTCCGCGCGTGTCCCTGCACGGGCGTGGTCTTTCCATACGGGAAGTGGGACGAACGGATGTACCTCCCTTGATTGCGATCGGTGAATTTTCTGCCAGCGCAAACGGCCTTGGCCTGATCGCCAAGCCCTGGAACATAAGCAACGTTCAGTTGAACGATCTGGTCATTACTATTTCTCCGCGGCCAAAAGGCGCCAAGAAGCAGGGCCGGGACTGGTCGAAGGTCAAAGACGTTCCGGTATTGATAGAACATTTGAATGCCGACAACGCCCAGCTGATTATCGTTCCCAGGGATCCATCCAAATCAAGCCACGTTTTTGCCATCCACCATCTTGCGATGCACTATGTTGGCCTGCATCGCGCGGCATCATTCGTGGCCCAGCTCACCAATCCCACGCCGCCGGGGAACATCGATGCACAGGGAAGCTTCGGCCCCTGGCAGGCCGACGACCCGGCAGAGACTCCTCTTTCAGCCGATTACAGCTTCCTGAACGCCGATCTGGGTGTGTTTCACGGAATCCGCGGCATACTCTCGTCGCACGGGAAATTCGGCGGGGTTCTGAACGAGATCAATGTCGAAGGCGAAACCGATACGCCCGATTTTGCATTGAAAGAGGCCGATCACCCGGTTGCCCTGCATACCAACTTCAGCGCCACCGTAGATGGCACCAATGGAAACACGCTGCTGCATCCGGTGATTGCCCACTTTCTCAATTCCACGGTGATTGCCAACGGAGAAGTCGCGAAGAAGAATAAAGAAGCGCCCGGGCGTGAGGTTCTGCTCGATGTCACCATCCAACAAGGCACGATTCAGGACATGCTGCACCTTGCAGTCAAAGCGCACCAGGCGCTCATGACTGGACCGCTGCGCATGCACACGAAGTTCGATTTGCCTCCCGGCAAGGGCGATGTGATGGACCGGCTCAAACTGAGCGGCAGCTTCAGTGTGCCGGGCGGGAAGTTCACCAGCGAGAAAGTAAATCAGAAATTACTCAGCCTCAGCCGGCATGGTGAAGGCAAGCCTGACGACAAGAATGCCGGAAGCGACGTCTCGAACCTGAGTAGTCATTTCGCATTGGGAGACGGCGTAGTTTCGTTGAGCCGCCTCAACTTTTCGGTCCCTGGAGCCGACGTTCAGTTAAACGGTGATTATGGCTTGCAAGACGAAAAGCTGGATTTTCACGGAAGATTGAGAATGCAAGCCAAATTGTCGCAAACCGTGACTGGATTCAAATCCCTGTTGCTGAAGCCGGTCGATCCGTTTTTCCGGAAGAACGGAAAGACGGAGATTCCAATCAAAATTACCGGAACACGCAAGGAACCATCCTTCGGGCTTGATTTCGGTCACAAAGACAGTGCCGAGAGGAAAGATGCCGACTCGGCACGGCCTTGAGCGCTTTCTGAGCAGTTTCAGCGCTTGAACGCTATATTCAGCCCCGTTGTGAACAAGAGATCGTTGTCTTTCTTCCCAGGCAACGGGTCGGTTACATAGATATCGCCGAATGCATTTTGCCAGCCCAGCCACTTGCTGATCTTTGTGATTGTTCCGATGTTGAAAGTGGCATTATATTGCCCCGTCTGGCTGAGATCGGGGAAAACGTAACCCTTCTCGCTGAGCACGGTTGATGCCCCCAGTTTCTGCGTCAGTTCTTCGCCGAGCGTCAACGCCGCGAAATTCCGCGAAAGTCCGACATAGTTTTCGTTGGTATAGTTCAGGCCTCCGAGGACATCGAAGGCGGTTTGCTTATTGTTGATCAGGTGCCAGCCCAGGCCGCCACCCAGGATGGAGCGCAGATTTAGGGCCTGTAGAGCATCGCTTTGAAAGTCGCCTGAGCCAAACGCGAAAAGCCTCTTGGTCAAATTATGCGCGTAGCGCGCGCCGCCCTGCGTCGTGTTGGCGGTTATTGCGGGCGATGCGCCTGGGGCGTTGTCTCTCGAATAAACGCTGTTCTCATAGGCGGTTATCTCGTCATGAGAGGTCTTGCGATCGGCGTTGAAAGCGATGGCCAGGTTTTCAGTCTGGCTGTTGCCGCCGGTCAATCCGAAGCCGATGGTCGTGCCGCCGGTCCAGCCTTGCAGCAGGCTTGGATGCAGCGACTTCTCGAAAGCCTTCTGTTCAGCGTCATTGCGCAGGGCCATCACTTCGCTTTGTTGCGAGGTAACCAGGCCCTGACTTGCAGTGGTGACATCGACGTGACCGTTCGCCGCATCAATCGACCCGACAATGGTTTTGCCATTTTTCAACTGCACGTGCAGCGGCTGCGAGCTGAGGATGCGACTTACCGCCGGCCACTGCACGTTGACCTCGCCGGCGAACTCGGTTTTGATGTCAAGGACCTTGTCATCCGACTTAACGATGGTTCCGGTGATCCGGTCACCATTTTTCAGAAAAACCTGATCGGCGAAAAGAAGAACGCTGGAAAGCAGAAAAAAGAGTGATGTCGCAAACCGCAACGTACGCAGCATGGCACTCCTCCAAAGATTTTTATTTGGGACTTAACAGCTTACCTGAAACCCCGGGATTTGTATGCGAAGTGAAACGCTTATCGGCAGGGACAAAAACGAAGAAGAACTGCTGGCGGCAAAGCGCTAGCTCTTGACTTCAGGACTGGTTGTTCCGGTGGTTGCCACTTTTGCCTGCTCAGCGGGTTCGTCTTTTCTCTCCTTCATACCCTCTTTAAACCCACGAATGCCCTCGCCGATTCCTTTGCCGAGTTCGGGCAGTTTTTTGGGGCCGAAGATCAGCAAGGCGATAAAAAAGATGACCAGCAGATGCATCGGCTGTAACAGACCCTCAAACATAGAACCTCCGATTTCCCAATTAAGGATAACACTGCGGCGCGAGGGTGTTTTCGGTTGCCTGTTTCAATTTGATGCGCAACACTGTGGGCGTCGCGAAACAAGACAGGCATTCTGCCGCAAGTTGTTCATTCAACAAGGATGATTTTGGCGAGACAACTGCCAGTACTTTAGGACAAGTGATCGCACTGGACTCCCGATTCATGGCGGCTGCGCCGATCAGCCCTACAATCTTTGGTGTCAGCGCTGGATTACTAACGGGAGTGTGAAATGAACTTGTCGGACTCAATACCAGTTTTCGAGGTCAACGAGGCACAATCGGCAATGCTTGCCGGCGGCGCAGCAATTGCGCCTGCGGTAAGCCGTTCTCTGCCAGTCGTGGACTCCCCGGCTGCAAGCCCCTCCCCAAAACATTCCGGTTATGGTCTGCCGTGTCTGAAATGCAGAACGTATTACTCCGCTGACCTGGAAATCTGCCCGGTATGCAAGAGCACGGAGCGGGTTTCGCCGGTCATCGGCCCGGTCTCGGCGTCGGCAAAAATCAACGAAAACCTTCCTGATCCGGCCGCGCTGGAAGAGGAGCGCGAACGCTTTCTGCGCGAATTCAAGGCCCAGACATTCGCCTCGCAAATGCAGATCAATGCCACCGCGAACATGCGCTGCGCAAAAGAGGAGGTGCACCACGGCAGCTTCGAAGCAGCAGCGGTTTGCCAAGGCTGCTACGACCACCTGCAGGAGCGGGTGGATGTACTCGAAGCCGCCATGCACATGGATGTAAAGGAAGCAGCGCAAATCGTTTACGACGCGGTGTGGGCCGATCCATCCGATCCGGGCAAAACCTATCAGAACGCAGCCCAGGCGCTTCTCGCGGAGCTTCGTAAGCGTTCCGGAATCACCCCGGTGTTCGGACCGTTAGCGCCATTGCCGGATTAAAGCGCCGAAAACCTCCGGATCAAACCTGCTGCCTCGAAAATACAAAAGGCCTGCCGCAGTTTCGCGAGCAGGCCATTTCGGAGCCAGGATCAGAATGCGCGTGCTCAGGGCCGTTAGTTAGCGCGCCCCAGCCCGCTCCGTCGGCTCAATCACTGCACGGTCAGCGTCACTTGCGTTTTCTGCAATACGCCACCCGAGGTTCCTGTAATCACTACGGTGTAAGTTCCGGCTGTAGTGCCGCCCGAGCCGGAGCCAGATCCGCCGCCGCCGTTGCTGCTACTGCCGCAGGCAACCTGGAAGAAGGACATCGCGAGCACCAGGATGATTGCCAGCACCAGCAGATTCTTACGTTTCGTCGTGCTGATTCCGATGGTTCCCAGCAACATCGCCGGCATGACCAGCCACATCGCGTAGAACACACTCGGGTGCTTGCGATTCGCCGCCGACGTGCCCGTTGTCGTAATCGTCAACGTCGAGGTCGTCCCGCTTGCGCTCGGAGTAATCGAACTCGCCGAGAACTGGCACTTCGACTCGTTGGGCAATCCGGAAGTGCATGACAGGGCCACTGCGCCGTTGAATCCGAATTCCGAGGTCGCCGTGACCGTGAAGTTGGCGGAACCACCCGGCTGAACGCTTGCGCTGCTGGGGCTCACGCCGAAGCCGAAATCCGCCACCAGTTGCGAGAGCGATCCCGTGCTGGGGCTGAATTGCGTACTTCCGCCGTAAGCCGCGGTGCTGTTGCAGCTTCCAGTCGTCAGAGAGCTCGTGCTGAACGTTGCCACGCCACGGCTGTTCAGGGTGACAGGACCGCTCACCACCGCGGGCGAACTGCCGCAATTGATCGTGAAGGTCACATATCCTGTAGGCATGCCGCTCGAAGAACTCACGGTCGCAGTGAACGTCACGGACTGCCCGGTAACAACCGGGTTGCTGGAAGATTTCAGCGTCGTCGTTGTAGCTGCTCCCTGCACCATCTGGTTCATCGTGGGAGAGTTGCTCGCGTTGTAGTTCGAGTCACCGGTATATGCGGCGGTGATTGTGTA
>Ga0335078_10002201_pt1 | contig 29540 bp, 18 predicted proteins | sample Lox_Sample_32_FD_206711 | JGI IMG/M metagenome (GOLD analysis project Ga0335078, IMG submission 206711) | Soil microbial communities from Loxahatchee National Wildlife Refuge, Florida, United States - Lox_Sample_3.2 | ecosystem: Environmental > Terrestrial > Soil > Wetlands | place: USA...
GCGCTGCTGGACCGGCTGCACGCGGCGGCGCTCGTCCAGGACCGGACCGGCAGTGTCATCGAGATCGGCGCGCTGCGGGCGCTGGCGCTGGCGGCCAGCGGTGACGAGGCAGGTGCGGTCACATTGCTGGCCGGGACGCTCCTGCTGGCCTGCCCGCAGGGCTACGTGCGGGTCTTCGCCGACGAGGGCCCGCCGATGGCCGCGCTGCTGGGCCGGCTCGTCGCGGCCCAGCGCACCGGCCAGGCAGCCGCCGGGGTTCCGCTGGGCTACCTGGCCCGGCTCCAGCGAGCCTTCGGTACCGGGCCTCCCGCGCCGGGATCAGGCCGGGACACCGTCGCGGTGCCCGGCATCGTCGACCCGCTGACCAGCCGCGAGCTGGAGGTGCTGGCGATGCTGGCGGCGGGCCGGTCGAACCAGTCCATCGCCGGCGAGCTCTTCGTCACGCTCGACACGGTCAAGAAGCACGTGGGGCATGTCCTGAGCAAGCTCGGCGCGGGCAACCGCACCGAGGCCGTGGCCCGGGCCCGTGAGCTGAGCCTGATCCCATGACCGGCCGCACCTTGGTGCCGGGTGCCGACGACCGCGCGGATGGCCCGGCACTGCCTGGCATGCTGACCGTACACGGTGTCACCAGGCCGATGCGGGTATCGCCGGCCTGGCGCGCGGCCAAGTGGTCACGAACCTTGTGCAGGCTGCCAGTCCTGGAGATTCACGTCGGGAAAATGCTGACCCTCTCGGTGAACTGTTCCACTGCCTTGCTGACCGCGGCGGACCGGATGGACTCGAACATGTCGAAGTCGTGGTGCGCGCCGGGTAGCTCGGCGTAGATGACCGGGCGGCTCGACACGGTGCGTACCCGCTTTACGAAGGCACGCACGTCCGGCGGAGAAATCGAGAGGTCCTTCTCGCCGGCCCGCCGCCGTAGGCAAGGCCGCGCACCCGGACCACGTCGAGCCGGCCCGGGAACAACGGGGCCCGCAGGATCCGGCCCCACGGCCGTCCCGGCCTGCCGGCGTTGCGCAAAGCCGCGTGCGCGCGCAGCGCGCGGCGCACCACCACCACCAGGCCGGCCAGCGCGAGAAGCGCGACAGCGGCGCCGGCCGCGCCGCCCGTCGAGTCGAGGTCGCCGTCAGCGAACGCGAGCACGGTCGACGCGATCAGCAGATACCCGATGATGAACGGCAGTTCGCTGGTGAACAGCGCGGGGATGGCGGAGAACGAGCCGAGCCCGCGCCACCGGGTCAGCGCGCACACCACGCCCCAGGATATGAGCGCAACCGCCCACCAGTACCCGATCGGCATCAGGAACTGCCCAGGATCCGGCGCCTCACAAGCACCGGTCGGTGCCCGAGCGGGACCGGCTCGGCGTCGGCCGCCCGTACTCCCCCGGAGTTCCCGGGGGATCTATAGATCCCGGCCACCTCGTGCCCGTGATCGATGAGCTGCGGAACGAGCCTGGCACCGATAGCACCGCTCGCCTCGGTAACGAAAGTTCGCATCGTGTGCTCCTTCTCGATATCCGGACATCCAAACGTTATGTCCCTTGACAGCGCCCGCTCGGCGACAGGGCGGTTGGCCGCGCAGAGCCTGCCCAGCAGGCGGCTGACGTCCTTTCGACAGTGTCGGAGGACCATTAGCTCGCTGACGATGCGGTCCTCACCATGTGACACAATCTAGCGTCACCGGCTTTGACCTGCCGAAACGTGCGGCAGGCCGTTCCGGCTCTTTCGCGGCCTGCGGACGCGGCAATCTTCGAGGAGCAGTTCGTGGTCAGGCGCGCCAGGACGAGGGCTTTTTGAAAGCGGTCTAGATCCACCTTGCCGCTGGCCAGAAGTTCCTGCAGGAAGTCGATCCCGCGTTGCTGGAGGTCCTCAGGGATCGGGGGGTTCGGTCTCGGCCGGGAGCCCGTCGTCGTCCACGCCCGCAGACTATCGCCGGATGCTCGTACTGACATCAGAGCAGGGCCCGCGCCTGGCCCCAGCCACGTTCGTTACAGACGGTGACGGCTCATTGACCGTACGACACGCGATATCCGCCTTAGGCGCGGCCGCCCCGGCCTTAGCGGCTGCCAGCGCAGGCATGCAGAACGGGTTGGTCTGCGCGGGCACGTCTATGGCTTGATCGGCAGTTCGGTTTGGCCGTCCGCGGGCGGGTGCCAGGCCGCGCCCGCCCGCGGATACCGCGCTGTGGGGTGGGTTCGGGATCTTCCGTGGTACCGGCTGCTTGCCTGCTCAGTTCGCGGGCGCGGGCAGCAGGCCGAGCTGGGCGGCTAGGGTCATCTGGTCGTAGTAGGCGTGGTTGCTGGTGATCCGGCCGGCGGCTACCTCGAAGACGAGGCAGATGGGCAGCTGCAAAGTGCGGCCCGTGGGCGGTACCTCCCCCTGCGGGGTGGCCAGCGGCCCGGTGTGGGTGCCGGTGTAGACGCCTTCGGCCACCGCGTGGTGGCCGGACTCGATGATGGTGGTGACCTCCATCCGCGAGTCCGGGAACGCGGCGGCGAATCCCTGTCCGTGGCCGACGAAAGCGTCGATGCCGTGAGTGGTCCCGGCGGGCTCGACGGTGATCAGGTCGGGTGCGTAGATCTCGGCTGCCCGGTTCCAGGCCCGCTCGTTGAAGGCGCGGATGTGCGCTTCTGCCAGGTCGCGTGCTTCGGACATGGTTCCCCTCCTTGGCTGGTACGTCTGTTACCAGCAGCCTGGCAGCGCGCGGGCCGGACCGGACCGGGAGTTCTCCCGGTTTTCCGGCACCAGCACGCCGGGGTACGCCTGCCCGGGCCCGCCCGCGGGGTCAGGAGGGCAGCAGGTCGTTCTGGACCGCGAACAGGGCGGCTCCGGCCCGGGTCGTGACTGCGGCCTTGGCATAGATGTTCTGCAGGTGGAAGTCCACGGTCTTGGGCGCCACGAACAGGGCCGCGGCGGCCTGCTGGATCGAATCTCCGGCGGCGATCCGCCGCAGCACGTCCACCTCGCGGTCGGTCAGGCCGGCCGGCCACGCGCGCCGCACCCGCGGCCCCCTGTCGCCCGCCGCGGCGAGCACCGCGTTGACCGCGGCCGGTTCCAGCTTGCCCTCGCCCCCCAGTGCCCGCAGCTCCGCGCCTGCCTGGCCGGGATCCAGGGCCGGCCGCCAGGCCCGGGCGTTCCGCATCGCCACGTAAGCGTCGGCGGCGGCGAGCAGGCAGGACAGCACGGGCTGGGCGCGGCTGCCCCGGTGATACCCCGAGCCGTCGCACTGCTCGTGGTGGGCTCCGGCCAGCCGGGCCGCCTCAGCGAGCGCAGGGACTTTCAGCAGCATGCGCTCGGCGTAGTACGCGTGCAGCCGTACCGATTCCCATTCGCCGTCGGTCAGCCGGGCGGGCTTGTCCCAGATCGCGGTGCTGATCCCGACCCGGCCCAGGTCGTGGGCGAGCGCGGCGAACCGCAGCGTCTGCTGTTCCGCGGGAGCCAAGCCGAGCCGTCCGGCCGCGTTCACGGCCAGGTCGGCGACCTGTGCGGAGTGACCGGCGAAGAACGCCGACTTCTGGTCGGCGAAGTCGCCCATCACCCGGCCCGCCTCGGTCAGCCCGTCCTCGCCGGTGATGCGGTGCGGCTCGGGTTCGGCGGCCAGCAGGTCCTGCCACAGCGAGGGCCGCCCGATCACGGCCAGGATGCCACCGGGATCGGCGCAGAACAGCTCCACCACGGCCGGGTCGAAGGCGCCGCCGGACCGCTTCCTGGCCATCGCCACCGCCGCGTCCGGGCCTGCGAGCCGGTGGTGAACCTCCAGCTCATTGGCCAGGCTCATCACCCGCACCGCCAGCGGCAGTGCCTCACCGGCGACCCCGTCCGGTACCCCGCTGCCATCCCAGCGCTCGAACACGTACCCGAGCCCATCGGTCACCGCCCCGGCCAGGCCGAGCCGCGATGCCAGCATCCGCGCCACCTCGCAGTGACCCGCCAGGCCGGCCCGCCGCCGCTCCGGCGTGTAGCTGAACAGCTTCTCGATCATCCGCTGGCGCTCGTCCGCGGGCCTGCCGGCCGCGAACGACTCCATCACCCAGCGGCCGAACCCATCCGGATCACCGTAGTCGAGGCGCTGGGTGTCACGGGCGAACGCCACCTCGTCGCCGAACAGGTCCGCGTAGTAACCCGAGTCGGCGGTGCAGCCCAGCATCCGCAGCAGCGTCAGGTAGTACAGCTCACTGAGCTCCTCGTCGCGCAGGCCCGCGCGCCGCCCGATCTCGGTACTCAGCAGGCACGACCGCACGGCATGCTCCATCGGCAAGCCCAGCCCCAGGTCCGTCGCCATCGCCAGGACGGCAACCACCTCAGCAAGCCGGAACCGTCCCCCCATGACCCCTCCCTCATCCATGGCCCCCAGCAGGCCAGGCAAGCGCTAACAATTATGACGGTGACGGTGACGGGGCCGGGCCGACCATGCCCATTGTGACCCGTAGCCACGGCACCGCCCGCGAGGACGGAGCCAGATGACGCGCCGAAGATCCTGGGTTCCGCAGCTCAACGTGAGCCGGGTCATCCGGATCTGACCTGTATTCCTGACCGACCGGCTGCCCTGCGGGGCTACAGGCGGTCGGGTGCGGTGACGCCAAGGAGCGCGAGGCCGTTGGCCAGCACGATCCGCGCGGCCTCGGCCAACCACAGCCGCGCCCGGCCGGTCTCGTCGAGCGGACTTCCGTCACGAGGCAGGACCCGGCAGGCATCGTAGAAGCGGTGGTAAGTACCGGCCAGGTCCTCCAGGTACCGCGCCACCCGGTGCGGCTGCCGGAGCTCGGCCGCTGCGGCGACGACGGCCGGGAACTCCGCTAGCGCCTTCAGCAGGTCGTTCTCGCGGTCATGGGTCAGCAGGGCCGGGTCGTACCGGTCGCCGCGGGTGATCCCGGCCCGTGCCGCGTTCCGCAGCAGCGACGCAATTCTGGCGTGCGCGTACTGCACGTAGTAGACCGGGTTGTCGTTGCTCCGCCGGGTCCACAGGTCGAGGTCGAGGTCGATCGTGGAGTCCAGTGAGTACCTGGCCAGCGCGTAACGGGCCGCGTCTACCCCGATCGCGTCCACGATGTCGTTGATCGTGACGACCGTTCCCGCGCGCTTCGACATCCGCATCGGCCGGCCGTCGCGCAGCAGGTTGACCAGCTGCCCGATGAGGATCTCCAGCGTCTGATCAGGATCGTCCCCGAAGCAGGAGGCTATCGCTCGCATCCGCCCGATGTAGCCATGGTGGTCAGCACCAAGGATCAAGATGAGCTTGCCGAAACCTCGTCCGCGCTTGTCCAGGTAGTAGGCGCAGTCGGCGGCGAAGTAAGTGAACTCGCCGCTGCTGCGGACGTAGACCCGGTCCTTGTCGTCGCCGAAGTCCGTGGTGCGGACCCAGGTGGCACCATCCGCCTCGTAAACGTGACCCGCCTGCCTGAGTCTGGCCAGGGCAGCGTCGAGCTCCCCCCTGCCGTGCAGGTCCTTCTCGTTGAAGTACACGTCGAAGTGCACGCCGAAGTGGGCGAGCGACGCCCTGATCTCCTCGAACATCAGCGCCACGCCGCCGGACCTGAAGGTCTCCAGCGCTCGCTGGCGCGGCATTTCGAGCACGTCGGGGTGCTGCTCGGCCAGCTTGCCGGCGATGTCGCTGATGTACTGGCCGGCATAGCCGTCATCCGGGGGGTCCTCGTGCCGCGCGCTCGCGAGCAGCGAGTTCGCGAACCGGTCGATCTGGGCACCTGCGTCGTTGAAGTAGTACTCCGTAGTCACATCGGCGCCCACGGCACGCAGCAGCCTGGCTAGGGCGTCGCCGACGGCAGCCCAGCGCACCCCGCCGATATGGATCGGGCCAGTCGGGTTGGCCGAGACGAACTCCAGATTTATCCGCTCGCCTGTCAGCGTCGCCGTGTGCCCGTAGGCCGCACCCTGCTCGACGACGATGCCCGCGACCGCCCCGGCCGCGGCGGAGCTCAGCCGGATATTCAGGAACCCGGGACCGGCGATCTCCACGCTCTGGATCGCCAGGTCCTCGCCGAGCCTGCTGGCAATCGCCTGCGCCAACTCACGCGGCGGGACGCCCGCCTTGCCGGCGACCTGAAGGGCGAGCGTCGAGGCGTAGTCACCGTGCTCGGGATTCCTGGGCCGCTCCACGGTCACTGCATAGGGCAGCACCGACGGATCGGCGCCCAGATCGGTCAGCGTAGCCGCGGCGGCAGCGCGGACGGCGTCAGCTAGTTGCGCAGGAGTCATCGGCACTCAGGGGCACGCTGCCGCCATCAGCCCCGTTCCCCGCCCCCTTTCCATCCCCGCGTGCTGTTTGGTATCTGACTTGTCCGATGGTCTGCCGGTCCCTCGAGCCAGGGGCACCATTGCGTGATATCTGGAGCGCTCGCCGCACCACGATTTCCTGTCACTTGCTTCCGTTCCGCTCCGGTTGTGATCCTAGTGGACAGCTGTTCTGCCGGTCCCGGATCAGGTACTTCCCGGGGGGAGGCCGGGACCGACGCCTCAGTCCACCTCCTGGGTGTGAGTCAATTTTGTAGGTGACAAAGATCACCTGTGGGCTGCAGCCCGCTCCTGCCTGCACCTCCATATACCATCTGACCTGCGCAAACGCGACTGGGCGATGTTCGCTTTGACGACGCTGTCCGCTATGTGTCCGTGCCTGCGGGCTCCTGGCCGCCCTGGCGTACTGACAGCCACGGACAGCGTCCGCGTAGTGCCGGGAGGGCCTGATGGCCGGGGAGACGGCGAAGCCGCAGTGACGCCCGCGGCGCGGGTGACGCGGCGGCCCGGCACAGGGCATGCTGGGGGGATGGTCGCCGTCAGTCCGGTGCTGGTGGGCCGCGCCGCCGAAATGGCGGTGCTGGATGAATCGTGGGCGCTGGCGCGAGGTGGCTCACCGGCCACGATGCTTATCGGCGGTGAGGCCGGAATCGGCAAGACGCGGCTGGTCAGGCACTTCACCGCCGACGCCGACGGCGAGGTGCTGTACGGCGGCTGCGTGGACCTCAGCGGCGGCGGCCTGCCGTTCGGCCCGTTCACCGCGGCGCTGCGCGGGCACGCGGACACCCCCGCGGAATTGCTGCCGTGGGACGTGCAGGCGGATAGCGACACCGCCCGGGCCCGGCTGTTCGAAGAGGTGCTCATGCAGTTCGCCGGCTTGTGCGCGCGGCGGCCCGTGGTGTTCGTGATCGAGGACATCCACTGGATTGATCGGTCCAGCCTGGACCTGCTGTCGTTTCTGGTGCACAACCAGCAGGCGGCCGGAGCCCTGTTGTGCCTGGTGACCTACCGGTCCGACGAGCTGGAACGCGCGCATCCGCTGCGCAGGTCGCTGGCGGAACTGGACCGGGTCGCCTGGACCCAGCGCATGGAGCTGTCCCGGCTGACGCGGCGGGCGGTGGGCTCGCTGGTCGGGGCCATCGCGGGCGTGGAGCCCGCGGCGAGCCTGGTGGCGGAGATCCACCAGCGGAGCGAGGGTAATCCGTTCTTCGCCGAGGTGCTGCTGGATCGTCAGGATCAGCCCGGGCTGCCCGAGTCGTTGCGAGACCTGCTGCTGGCCAGGGTCGCGCGGCTGCCGGAGGACACGCAGGCGGTGCTTCGGACGGCGGCGGCCGGAGTCGGCCCGGTCGGTCATGGGTTGCTGGCCGCCGCCAGTGGGCTGGACGACGGCGCGCTGTCGGCAGCGCTGCGTCCCGCGGTGGCGGCCGGCGTGCTGGTGGTCGACGGGGACGGTTACCGGTTCCGGCACGCGCTGATCAGCGAGGCGGTCCGGGACGACCAGCTGCCGGGCGAGCGTGCTACCGCGCATCGCCGGTTCGCGCAGGCGCTGGCCTCGGGTCACACGCTGGCGGCGGATGACTGCGGCGCCGCCGAACTGGCGTTTCACTGGCACGCGGCCGGGGATGCGTCCCGGGCGCTGGAGGCGGCATGGCAGGCAGCCGGCGAGGCCGGAGCGCGGCTGGCCTACGCCGAACGGCTGGAGATGCTCGAGCGGGTAATCGAGTTGTGGGCGCGTGTCCCTGATGCGGCCCGCTGCATCGGCTGCGACCGGTCCGCGGTCCTGGATGCGGCGGTGGCTGCGGCCGTGGAAGCCGGCGGGGATGAACGCGGGGTGACGCTCGCCACGGCGGCGCTGGCCGAGGCCGAGGGCGATCCGGTGCGGACCGCCCGGCTGCTCTGGCAGCGCGCGACCATGCTCGCCGACCTGGGCCGTGCCGGTGTCGATGATCTCAACGCGGCGGTGCGCATCGCACCGCCCGGCCATCCGGTGCGGGCGGCCGTGCTCTGCGCGCTGGCGGGCCGGTTGCTGAGGGTCTGGCGCGGCGACGAGGCGGAAGAAGCCGCGGCCGAAGCGCTCGATATCGCGCGTGCAGCTGGTGACGCTCGCATCGAGGCGCTGGCGCTCATCATGCTCGCCACCAGCCGCGTGCGGCGGGGCGATCTCGCTGCCGAGCTGCCGCGTCTGGCCGAGGCGGAGGAAGCCGCCGTCCGGCTCGGCGCGCACGGCGTGCGATTGCTGGCCGTCTTCGCGCAAGCCACGGTGCTCGTGGCGTTCGGTGAGTACGAGCGCGCTGCCGAGCGGGCCCGGCACGGCATCGTGGTGGCCGAATCTATCGGCCTGGCCCGCACCCTCGGTGCTATCGGCGGCAGCCATCTCGCCAGTGCCCTGATCGGACAGGGGTTTTGGGATGATGCGACGTCTGCCGTGGAGCACGCGCTCGAACACACGCCCGTCCCGGCGCTGCAGGTTCCGCTGGTCTGCCTGCGCGCCACCATCGCGCTGGCCCGGGGCGACCCGGCACCCGCCGAGAAGGCGTTGGCCTTCACCCGCGAAGCGCTCGCCCCAGCGGTCAGGCTCTCAGTGGATCCATGGTTGGCCCTCCAGTTGGAGGCCGAGCTGCAGCTCGCCCAGGGCCGAGTGGCCGAGGCGGCCGCGGTCATTGAGCGCGGCCTGGCCGACCCCGACTTGCGCCGGTCTGAGTGGTTCACCTGGCCGCTGCTGGCCATCGGGGCTCGAGTGGCCGCCGCAGGTGCGCCCGGGCTGCTCGGCGGGCTCCGCCGCCGGGCAGCCGAGACGCCGGCTACCGGCCCGTTGGTGCGCGCGCTGGCGTTGACCTTCGCCGCGGAGGCGGACCGCGCCGCCGGAACCGTTGCCCGCACACCCTGGGACCAGGCGATCGCCGCCTGGGAAGGGATCGGAGACCCTTATCAGCTCGGGCACGCCCTCATCAGGGCGGCCGAGGCGGCCGCCGCCGACGGCGACCGTCCCGCCGCGGCCGCGCAGGTTCGCCGCGCCGCGGAGATCGCCGACCGGCTCGGCGCCCGCCCGCTACGGGAACAAGCCGAACTTCTCGCCCGGCGGGCCCGCCTCACCCTGGCCGGCGACCCGGCCGCGCAGGCCGCCGACCCCGGCGAGCAGGCGCGGCGCCAGTACAGCCTGACCGCCCGCGAACTAGAGGTGCTGCGTCTCCTCGCCGTCGGCCGCACCAACCGCGACATCGCCGCCGAACTGTTCATCTCGGCCAAGACCGCGAGCGTGCACGTCTCCAACATCATGTCCAAGCTCGGCGTCGCCAGCCGCGTCGAAGCCGCCGCGATCGCCTACCGGCTCGGCCTCGGCGACCAGGCCGGCCCGGAATAAGGCCTCATATAAGGCGCCGCCCAATGCGCCGGGACGGCCTTAGCCCGAGGCTGGCGTCATGAACATCGAGCTGAACCGCATCGTCATCCCGGCCCGCAGCAAGTGGGCCTCGGCCACCTTCCTCGCCAGCATCCTCGACGTGCCGGCCGGGCCGCAGCGGGATCTGTTCGTCCCCGTCAAGGTCAGCAACGGGATCACCCTGGACTACGTGGACACGGAGCGATTCGATCCCCTTCACTGTGCCTTCCTGGCCAGCGAGGCAGAGTTCGGCGCCGCGTACGCGCGCATCCGCAGCACCGGGATCACCTACTACGCCGGGCCGCATCACCAGCGGCCCGGTGAGATCGGCCAGCTGCGCGGCGGCCGGAGCGTCTACTTCGACGACCCCGACGGGCACAACATCGAGATCATCACCCGGCCCTACGACGTCCGCTAGCCTGTCCCGGCCCTCCGGCCGCGGTCCCAGCGGTCCGGGGCTGAGCCATTCGGTCCACTCACTGGCCCGAGGAGTGGGCTCGGTCGAGCAGATGCGGCGCTTCGGCGCCGGCACCGAAGGTACGGGCGCGCCGAGACGGCGAAGACACGATCGCCGCGGTCAGCGCCGTCCGATCCTCATGGAGGAAATATGACGGGCTCAATCATGATGCGGAACCCAGCGCTCCGGACAAAGCACCGAATGTGCTCGCATCAACCCCGGTGCCCGGATGCGCTAGCGCCGGATCGCATTGCCGCCTGGCCAGTTGCTCGCCGTCCCGAGCAGGGGTGGAGCCTGCTGTGCAACGGGGTGGTGTTGTTCGACGATGGCGGCCAGCTGCTCCCAGACGGCCGGGCCATCTCCCCGGCCTCCACCTGTACCGCTGAGTCGCGAAGCTAAGGAGAGCTGTATGTCCGTGACACGATCCGCCGGGCAGCGTCCCGGCCATGGCATGGCCCTGGCTGTCATCGCTGCCGCGCAGCTGATGGTAGTGCTGGACGCGACGATCGTGAACGTCGCCTTGCCGCACATCCAACGAGCGCTCGGCTTCTCCGGGACCGGCCTGGAATGGGTGGTCAACGCCTATGCGCTCAGCTTCGGCGGGTTGCTGCTGCTCGGCGGCCGCGCCGGTGACCTACTCGGCCGCCGCCGGGTGTTCATCGGCGGGCTGCTGCTCTTCTCGGCCGCCTCGCTGGCGGGGGGCTTTGCCGCCTCCCAGTCCTGGCTGCTGGCGGCGCGGGTGATCCAGGGCATTGGCGGGGCGCTGATCGCGCCGACTTCGCTCGCGCTGATTGTCACGGTCTTCGCTGAGGGCCCGGCCCGTAACCGGGCGATGGGCGTGGTCGCCGCGATGAGCGGCGGCGGCGCGGCGGCCGGCCTTATCGCCGGCGGCCTGCTCACCACCTACCTGTCCTGGCGGTGGGTGCTGTTCGTGAACGTGCCGATCGGGCTGCTGGTGGCAGCGGCCGCGCGGCTCGCGCTCCCCGAGTCAGCCCGCCGTCGCGGCCGGTTTGACCTGGCCGGGGCGATCACCGGCACCGGCGCCGTGGTGCTGCTGGTGTATGGCCTGTCGAACGCGGGCACCGATCAGTCCGGCGTCTCGCACTGGACCGACCCTAAGGTCACCGTGTCGCTGGCGACGGCCGTGGTGCTGCTAGCCGCCTTCGTAATCATCGAGCAGCGCAGCAGGCATGCGCTGATGCCGCTGCGCATCTTCGCTAACCGCGCCCGCTCCGGCGCCTACCTGATCATGCTGCTGATCGGCACCGCGATGTTCGGGATCTTCTTCTTCCTGACCATTTTCGTGCAGACCGTGCTGGGCTACAGTGCGCTGAAGGCGGGTGTGGCCTTCCTGCCGTTCGCCGGCATGCTAGTCGTGGTCTCGGGAATCGCCGGCCGGCTCATCGCGCGCGCCGGCGCCCGGCCGCTGATGCTGGCCGGCACCGCCGTTACCACCGGTGGCATGTTCTGGTTTTCCCGCATCACTGTGCACACCGCCTACGCCAGCGGGCTGCTCGGCCCCAGCCTGATCACCGCCGCTGGGCTTGGCCTGCTGTTCGTCCCGCTGGCGCTTGTGGCGCTCAACCGCGTCCGCCACGAGGATTCGGGGCTGGCCTCCAGCTTGCTCAGCATTGGCCAGCAGGTGGGCGGCGCAATCGGGCTGGCCGTGCTCGGCACGATCGTCTGGACGCAGGCCGCCAGCAGCATCCGCAGCCAGGCAGCCCGCGCCGCAGCCGCCGCGCGGGCCGGGCACACTTTGACCACCACCCAGCTGGAGACATCGATCTACCGTAACGCCCTCGCGGCGGGCATCACCCGCGGCTTCCTGGCGGCCTCGGGAATCGCTCTCACCGCCCTGGTGATCACGGTGATCGCCATCCGGATCCGGCGCGAAGAACCCGCCAGCCCGGCAACGGCCGCCCAGGGGCAGCCGGTCAGCACTGGGCCCGTAGCGGAGCCAACCAGCACCTGACGGCCAATCTCACGCGAGGGCGTCTGTGACGCCGCCCATGCCAGGAAGGAACACCCCAGGTCCAGGCTCATCCCGCAGCACCTATCCCGCAGCGACTGGATCCGTCACTGGGCCCGCTTCCACCGCAAGAACACGCTGCACCAGAAGGAGAATGAGATGAACGCCACCCAGACCAGCAGCGCCGTCCAGATGACCACCGGCTCCGTAACTTCCGCAGACGGCACCGCGATCGGCTACCTACGGGCCGGCCACGGCCCCGCCGTGGTGGTGCTGCATGGCAGCAACGAGTCGGCCCGCAGCCACATTCAGCTCGCGCTGGCGCTGGCCGAGGAGTTCACCGTCTACCTGCCCGACCGGCGCGGCCGCGGCCTGTCCGGCCCGCACCTCCCGGACCACAGCATGCGCACCGAGGTCGAAGACCTGCAGGCCGTGGTGGCCCACTGCGGCGCGCAGAAGGTGTTCGGGGTCAGCGTCAGCGCGCTGATCGCCCTGCAGGCCGCCCGCATCACCCGGGCCATCTGCCAGGTCGCCGTCTACGAGCCGGCCCTGCTGATGGACACCTCTGGCACCTACACCAGCTGGGTGCACCGCTTCGACCAGGAGATGGCCCACGGCCAGGTGGCCGACGCGCTCATCACCAGCCTCCGCGGGCTCGACCTGGCCCCGTCGGCGCTCCGGGTCATGCCGAGGCGGCTGCTGGTGGCCGTCACCGACTCGGCGATGAGGAAAGAGGACGCCCACGCCGCCTCCGGCGCCGTCACCATGCGCGAACTCGCCCCGACCCTGCGACATGAGCCGCTGCTGCTCGCCGAGATGGCCGGAACCATCGCCACCTTCGCCGACGTGCCCGCCGACGTCCTGCTGATGGGCGGGGACATGAAGCGGCCGGCCTTCATCCGGCCTGCCTTCGACGCCCTGGCCCAGACCCTCCCGCGTGTCCAGTGCGCGGTCTTCCCCGGCCTGGACCACGGCGGCTCCGGCGACCCCGGCCCAGCCAACCGGGACGGCAAACCCGAAGTCGTCGCGCCGGCAATCCAGTCCTTCTTCGCCCAGCCGTGACCTTCAATCGCCCGCTCGGCTACTGCCCGGCATAGGTCAAAGGCCACTGCCTGAGCGAGGAGGAAAGCCCGATGTCACAGCAATCGCCGTCTTCGCGCCGCAGGAATACCGGCCGAACCTAGTCACCAGGAGAAATAGATGAGTCTTCGCCCGACCGCCGTCATCACCGCTGCGGCTGCCGCGCTGGCAGCCACCCTCATGGCAGGCCCGGCCAGCGCATCCCGACCGCCGCTGGCAACGCACTGGTCAGCGAGCTGGGCTTCAGCGATGCAGCAGCCCGTTGCCAGTAGCCCAGATATGGGAGAGAACTGGTCCATGGAAGGCTTCTCCGGTCAGACCGTCCGCCAGGAAGTGCGCATCAGCGGCGGCGGCAACGTGGTCCGGATCCGCCTGTCCAACCTGTACGGGACAAAGCCGCTGCGTCTAGCGGCCGCCACCGTCGCCGAGTCCGCTGGCGGCCCGGCAACCGAGCCCGGCACGATGCGGTCCCTGACCTTCCGCGGCAGCCGCTCCGTCACCATCGCTGCAGGCCAAGTCACCGCCTCCGACGCCGTCGGCCTGCACGTCGCGCCGCTGGAATCACTGACCGCCACGCTCTACTTCGCCGCCCCCACCGGTCCGTCGACCTTCCACGAAGACGGCCTGACAACCACCTACCAGGCCACCGGTGACCATGCCCGCGACAGCGGAGCCGCGGCCTTCGACGGGCCTACCAGCCACTCGTACTACTACCTGACCGGAGTGGACGTGGCCACTCGCGGCCCCCAGACAGTCGTGGCGTTCGGGGACTCCATCACCAACGGCCACAACTCCAGCGTCGGCGGCAATGACCGGTACACCGACGCCCTGGCCGAACGGCTCCTCGCGGAACACAGCCCGCTGTCCGTCGCCAATGCCGGGATCACCGGGAACCTGCTGCTGCACCAGCTCCCCTGCTTCGGGGAGACCGGGATCACCCGATTCGAGCGAGATGCCCTCTACCAGCCCGGAGCCCGCACCGTCATCTTGATGGAAGGCTCCAACGACATCTGGGACTCCCAGGCTGATCACGGATGCGGGACCACGCCCGCGGTCACCGCCGGACAGATCATCGACGGGTTCCGGGCCCTCATCGACGCTGCCCACGCCCGCGGCATCCGGGTCATTGGCGCCACCATCTTGCCGTTTAAGGCCGACTACGAATCCGCCGCCGAATTCCAGCGCGCCGAAGCGATCCGCGAAGCCGTCAACAACTGGATCCTCGGCTCCGGGAAGTACGACGCCGTCGCCGACTTCGCCGCCGCCGTCGCCGACCCCGCCGACCCGCAGCAGCTCAACCCCAGCTACGACTCCGGCGACCACCTCCACCCCAACGACGCCGGCTACCGGGTCATCGCAACGGCCATCGACGTTGACAACCTGTGACACCGCATAGACCGGGCGTCCCAGAAGTCATGCTGCCGTCGACCGCTACGTCGCGATGACCCGGGCGACCCGGCAGCTCGTCATCCTCACCAGCTCCTGACGTCGGCCAGGACAACCTCAACATCATCCACCTGCACCAATCATCGGAGGCATCAAGTGGCTATGACCGGACATGCGGTAGTGATCGCCGGAGGAGGCCCGACAGGGATGATGCTGGCGGGCGAGCTGGCGCGGGCGGGGACCGACGTTGCCATTGTCGAGCGGCGGGCCAGCCAGGACCTCGCCGGCTCGCGCGCCGGCGGTCTGTACTCACGCACCATCGAGGTTCTCGATCAGCGCGGAATCGCGGACCGGTTCCTCTCGCAGGGGCAGGTGGCGCAGGTCGCGACCTTCTCCGGGATTCCCTTGGACATCAGCGACTTCCCTACCCGCCACCCCTACGGGCTCGCGCTATGGCAGAACCGTTTCGAGGAGATCCTGGCCGGGTGGGTCGACGAGCTGAAGGTACCGATCTACCGCGGGCGTGAGGTGACGGGTTTCGCGCAGGACGAGACCGGCGTCGACGTCGAGCTGTCCGACGGCCAGTCGCTTCGGGGGGAGTATCTCGTCGGGTGCGACGGAGGTCGCAGCCTGATCCGCAAGGCAGCCGGTATCGAGTTCCCCGGATGGGACCCGTCAATCAGCTCCCTGGTCGCCGAGGTCGAGATGGACGGGGAGCCGGAGCTCGGCATCCGCCGCGACGACAAGGGCACTCAAGGCCTCGGCAGGCTCGAGGACGGGAAGCGGGTGCGGGTCGTGGTGAGCGAACAGTACGCGGGGCACACCGGTGAGCCAACCCTGCGTGATCTCAGCGAAGCGCTCATCGCCGTCTGGGGGACGGATTACGGTCTGCATCATGCCACCTGGATCTCCAGGTTCACCGATATGACCCGGCAGGCGGCGTCCTACCGGGACCGGCGGGTGCTGCTGGCCGGCGACGCCGCACACGTGCATTACCCGGTGGGCGGACAGGGCCTTCAGACCGGCGTGCAGGATGCGGTGAACCTGGGCTGGAAGCTGGCCCAGGTGGTCAGCGGGACCTCGCCGGACGGCCTGCTGGATACCTACCATGCCGAGCGGCACCCGGTCGCTGCCCGCGTGCTGCGCAACACCCTGGCGCAAACCGTGCTCACCCGCTCCGACGCGCGTATCGACGCCTTGCGTGACGTCATGTCCGACCTGCTGGGCATGGACGAACCGCGCAAGCAGTACGCCGGGATGATGTCCGGCCTGGACATCCGCTACGATCTCGGCGAGGGGCACCCGCTGCTCGGGCGCCGCATGCCCGATCTTGACCTGGTCACCGCCAGCGGCCCGCTGCGGGTCTTCACCCTGCTGCATGAGGCCCGGCCCGTGCTGCTCAACTTCGGCGAGCCAGGCGGCCCCGGCATCGCCCCGTGGGCGGACCGGGTCCGGCTGACCGACGCTAAATACGCCGGCATCTGGGAGCTTCCGGTACTTGGCGCGGTCCCCGCTCCCGCCGCCGTGCTGATCCGGCCCGACGGATATGTCGCCTGGGCGGGAGACCCAGCCCACCCGGGGCTCCCTGACGCGCTCACCACCTGGTTCGGACCGCCTGCTGCGGGGTAACCCGAAGGGGCACCCGCGGTTGACCCGAATGCCGCTATGGCATGACGACGAACGAAGCCGCGCGGCCTCAAGCACTGCCAGAGCCGGAGCACCCTGCTCAAGGGCGATCTTTCACGACTGCTCGTTCCGCGTGCTCCGGATGCGGGTGCAGCCCCGGGCGGCATGGTCCGGCACGGAAGGACCGCTGCGTCCTGCCGTCCGTGCCGATCGCCGTACGCCGCCGAGTCCGGCCGTCCGCGTTCGGCTTGATCAGCAGCGTGGCCGCGGTCAGCCACAGCGCGGAGAACAGCAGGCTGCCGAGGATGTCGGTGGGGTGGTGCTCGCCCCGGTACATGCGGGACAGGGCCACGAGGGCTGGCATGGCGATGGCGGGGATCAGGAACAGCCACCGCCACCAGCCGCGGGCGTGGCCGATGACCAGGATCGCGATGGCGGCGTAGAGGCAGCAGGTGGCGGCCTCGTGCCCGGACGGGTAGGCCGAGGTGGGCAGGTGCTGGTCGAGGTGGGTGACGTCTGGCCTGGGTCGTTGGACCACGGCCGCGGTGGCGAGGAAGGCCCCGAGTTCCCCGAACATGAGCGTGGCCACGAAGACGGCAGGCCGCCAGTGCCGGGTGGCGGCGAGGAATACCACGCAGGCGGCGAGGGCGACGATGAGGATCGCCTGGGTCGCCCCGAGCGTGCTGAAGACCTGGCTCCAATGGGTCCAGCCGGGCGTACGGTGGGCGGCGAACCAGTGCGGGATCGTCCGGTCACCCAGTACGTTGCCGTTCCCGTTCCTGGTGACCAGTTCCCCCACGCCGACGGTGATGCCGAGGATCAGCACCCAGGCCACCAGGACCCCGGCGGCGATGCGGCCGTAGTGCCGGACAGGCGTATTACTCATGACGGGCTCCGGTTGGGTCGGCTTGAGATCGGCGCGGGCCTCGGGCTCAAGTCCTTCGGTCACCGGATCGGTCACCGGCTGCCCGGTCGCCCGCCGGGTCAGCTCGAAGGCGAAGGCGGTGACGCCGAGCCAGGTGATGCCGAGCGCCCAGGCTCCCAGCACATCGGATAGGTAGTGCACGCCGAGCAGGATCCGGCTGATCCCGATGAGGACGATGAGCGTGCTGACCCCGGCGAGGAAAACGCGGCGCCACCGGCCGCGCGCTGCGGGCAGGAAGACGAGAAGTACCGCCCCGTAGCAGACGATCGAGCCGAGCGAGTGTCCGCTGGGGAAGCTGTTCCCGTCGCCGTGCGCGATCGGGTGTGCCACGACCGGACGCAGCCTGCCGACCAGCGATTTGAGTACCGGATCCAGGACCAGGGCGCCCGCGCCCGTGACAAGCAGGTAGATCGCGAGCCGCCAGCGCCGCCTGATCGCCAGGACGACCGCCGCGGCCCCGATGACGGTCCATAGCACGCCATCACTACCGAGCCAGGTGATCGCCTTGACCACCGTGATGAGCGCGGTGTTGCCCGCGATCAGGCCGTTGATATCGGCAGCGGCACCATGATCGGCCGACTCCAGCGGAGCCCATTGCAGGCGCACCAGGATTAGCACGATCGCGAAGAACGTCGCCGCGACTGTGATCATGAGAAGCGGCGCAAGGCTGCCGCTCCGGCGGCCGCGGGTATCAGGCGTCCTGGTCGCGAACTGCCCGCTGGGCGCGGGCTCACGCATGTTCGTCTGCAGCCGCCGCGGTGGAGGCGGACGCGACCTTGGCCGGGACGCAGATCTTGATGGAGCCGGGGCGGGCCTTGACCCGCATTTCCCTGACGGCCGGCCGCGCGCCGCCGTCAAGCTCGCGCAAGCCGCCGCCGAAGCTCTTGCGGGAGTGCGCCACCACGGCGACCTTACCCATGCCAGGCCTTCTCTCTTCTCATGCCGTCCCGCTCGCTCCTCCAGGTCGCACCGCGGCGCCGGGTATTCAGACTCTCCGCCAGCGTGCCTCGCACAGTCCGTAAACGCCGAAGACCGCCAGGCCGAGCGCGGCCAGGATCATCAGGAACTCGCCGAACGGCTGGTTGCGCAGCGTCAGCAGCGCCTTATCGATGCCGCCCGACTCAGACGCCCGGTGGGTGATGGCCGCATCGACCACGAGCGCTCCAGCCAGAGCGAAGACCAGGCCACGGGCGCAGGTCCCGATCACGCCGAGCAGTTCGACGACACGGCGCGTCCTGGGGCTCATCTGCGACCTCCGCAGGAACTTCATGAACTTGCGGAGGGCCCCCTCGCTGACCAGGACCAGGCCGATGACCACGACGATCAGCCCGGCCATGCCGACCAGCCACCGGCCCGCGGCGTGCTGTATGGCGGTGGCCGTGATGTCCTGCTGCTGGTGAGACTGACTGCGCTGAGTACCGGAGATCACCTGGAACGTCAGGTAGGAAAAGCCGGCGTAGATCACCGCCCGGCCGAGCGACTTCAGCCGGGGACCGGCGCCGGACGGCTCGCCGGTGACGCCGAACGCGGCTTCGCTCAGCCGCCACAGGGCGTAGGCCGCAAAGCCGATGCCGAGCAGCCAGAGCGAGACCAGCCCGTACGGCTTGCTCGCGAGCAGTTGCAAAGCGCCCTGCTGGTCCGCTTCCCGCGAACTGTGGCCCAGCGCGACCAGTACAGCAACCCAGCCGATCAGTATGTAAATGACACCACGGGCCGTCAGGCCTGCCCTGGCCAGCACGTGCGCCGCCGGGCTGTCTGAAGCCCGCCTGGCTCTGTGCCTCACGCCCGCGACAGAAGTGGAGTGCATACCCGTCACTACCTCCAGAGCGCGCGAGGAAACCTGCGGCGACCGGCCGGCGCGCCGAACCGCGGCTGTCCGGTCTCCCCCGGCTACCAGGTGCCCCACGGGAGGCTGGGCTTGGGCAGCGACGGGGGCTTGAGGAAGGCGGGAGCGCTGGTGAGATCCAGCGCATCCAGGGGCGTATTGGCCGCGGCGTCCCGCGCGGTCAGCGCGGGCAGATTCCATTTCTCCTCGACCAGCTTGAGCACGGAGGTGTGGTCGAGAAGTTCAGAGCAGACATACCCGGGCCGCGCGTACGGCGACACGATCACGGCGGGAACCCGGAATCCGTACCGGTCATAGCGGTCCGGTCCCTTGTCCAGGTTCTCTTTGCTCTTGACCAGACCAGGGAAGACCGGCTGCAGGAATGCCGTCAGCCTGCCCTCGCCCCCTATCACGCTCCGGCCCTCGATGTCATCGGGCGGGAGCGCGGGAGGCGGCGGAACGTGGTCGTAGTATCCGCCGTGCTCGTCGTAGACCCAGATCAGCAAGGTGTGCGGCCACCCTTTGCCGTGCAGGACCCGGTCGATCACCTCCGCAGCGAAGCTTTCGCCCTTCCTGATGTCCTGCGGGTTCTCCTCTGAGTAGACGTTGAAGTCCGGGTCCACGATGCTGAAGGCGGGCAGCGTACCGTCATCGGCATCGGTGAAGAACTTGTCCAGGCCGCGGACATGCCGCATGTACCGGCCGATTCCGAGCGGGAAGACATCGGCCGTGAACTGCAGGTCCTTCTGGGTGCCCTGGGTCACTGCGGGAAGGGACCGGCCGGCCGACTGCACCCGGCGCCGGGCCATCTTGTGCTTGTGCCGGGCATAGTGCCTCCACCTGGACTGCTCGCTGGCTACGGGGTGGTAGTTGACCCACGAGATCCCGTGTTCGGTCAGCAGGTCGAAGATGGTCCCGGCCGCGGGGTAGTCGAGCAGGTTGTAGGGAGAGTCGTCGATCAGGCCGTGCGCGGTCGCCGCGATGAGGAAGCGGCGGTTGGGGAAGGTGGGGCCCAGGCACGAGCTGAACCAGTGATCGGCCAGCGGAAAGGTCCGGGCGAGCCCGTAGTAAAACGGCAGGTCGTGTTCGGACCAGTAGCCCATGCTCACGGCTGCCGCCTCGGATGAGGTGTCGACGTCGGCGGCGGTGCCGGCCCTGGCCTCCGACTGCACGGCCTGGGCGCTGGTCACGAATCCTTCGTTTTTCCCCTCAGCCCACTGAAGGTGGCTCGCATGCCAGCTCTGCGACGGCACTCCATGGCGCTGGATAGGGGAAGGCAGCCGAAAAGCGCGGATGACCTCGCCATCCGCTCCGCGATTGAACACCTCAGGCTGGCCACCGGGATCCATCGGGAAGCCTTCGCCGCGGCCTTGCAGCATGCCGAGATAGTTATCGTAGGAGTGGTTCTCCATCATCAGCACCACGATGTGCCTGATCTGCGGGAGGAGATCGGTCCCGGCAGGCAGGGCGGACCGGGGGCGCGGGCCTCGCCTGGCGGCCGCCCGGCCGCGGGACAGGCGCTTCATCTCGTGATGTTCGAGCAGGTACCACACGCTTGTGCCGCCTTAAGTCAGGTGTGATCACCAGTCACAGGTTGGTGATCACAGGTGTCTCACTACCCCGGCTGGCGGATGTAAGCGTGATTCAGTGGCAGCGACCGACATCTACCCGGTCACGTCACGCCCGCCGCCGGTCCCGGTTCCCGCGCTGAATCGCGGGGAACTGGATCAGCCAGCACGCCGCGAGTAGTCGGCCAGCATGGCAGTGAGCGTGAACGAGACCGAGATCACATACGACGCGCCCGCAGGGGCGACCTTGCCTCGCCTGGACGGCCAGACGGAGGTCGCCGGTACCTCCGGGCCGGGCGAGGAGAAGCTTGAGGCCGAGTACTACGACACCGATGAGCCAGCCCATCCCGTGCTGGCTGCGCCGCCGTTGCGGGAACGGCCCGAGGCCGGTTGCGGGGAGAAGCGGCCGGCGAGCGCCGCCAGGCCCGCCGCGGCCTGGGACCTGGCCACGGGGCGGCCGTGGCCGCACGCGAGCACGTCAGGCTCGAGCCTGGCAAGCGCCGAGACGGACTGTCTGGCCGTGGGCCAGTTCCAGGTCGAAATGTAGGGGCCGGACCCGGCAGACGGCCGGATCCGAGCGGAGACCTTGGTTGCGCATGCATTTGGCACGGCGCCTCCCACCCGTGCTGGTTGTCCTGCGGGCACAGTCACGGTTGGGCTGGAGGGGCGGACACGTGCACTCAGCGGGCCGTCCCCGACGCTGGGCTCGGCTAGGACTCCTCGTTTCAAGCATTCGTCCCGGTTCATTTTGTTCACTGCACCGGCCACTGTCATGACCGCGGCGCGTTCCGCGCGCCTTAAAACCGAAGAGAAACTTGTCACAGATATGGTTCTCTAGTTGGTTTCCTCTTATTTCGAGCTTGCTCGCCGGGCCTGCTGACGTCGAATGCGCCGCAGGCTAGCCGCGTCGGCGGAGTTTTTCTTATAGATGGAAACCTGGCGGAAGACGGGGGGTTTTGAAGAGCACGAAGAACACGTACAGGCGCTGAGGAACATGGTGTCGACGTGGAAGAAGCCGAGGCCAGGATCCCGAGTTTTGGCACGCCACACGAGGCCGCCCATGTCGTGGCGGTGGCCAACAATCTTGAAATAGCTCTCTCACATTTCGGGCATATAGAACTCCGTTACAGGCCGACGACGCAGTTCAGCCTGGCATCGTCATCCGGGATCGGACTCTATTTCAGAAGCTCTCACGGATCGGCTCAGGCGTACTACGAAACACTGGTATATGGCTTGCGTTCACGTCCGCCTGCGACCCTGACTTGAACTTGAACCACTGCAGACCCTCCTGGTTCTGGTCCGTGGGTACTGCGCGGTACTTGCCTCGCTGAATGATCACGGTCGTTCCGGTGCCAGAGTTCGAACCAGGGTACTTGACGGCAGCGGTCGCATCGATGTCATGCACCCGGAGCTGGAGTGGCTGGCCGGTGGCAGGCCGCTCAAAGGACATTATGGTGTGTTGACCTGAGCCAAACGGCTTCGTTTCGAGACTGTCCAGCTTCGGCAGGTTCGTAAAAATACGGTCGGTCGCCATCTTCTCGACGGCGGCATCGATTTCGGCGTCAGTGACCCTCCGCAGTGAGGCTCGCAGCACCGCCCTCGAAATCGCCGATTTCACATTATTAGCCAGACTACCAATCATGCCTGCCGCGTGGCCCAGCCCTTCCATGGAAAAGTAGTCTGAGACAGCCGAGGCAGCCGATTCCTTCAAGCTGGCCAACCGGTCGACATGTGCGCCGCTGATGGTCTCGCCTGACAGCGCCTCCCCCAGCCTCCAGCCGGCGTCTGCGCCCGGCATGAACCAGAGGGGATTTTTGTCGCGCTCGCCTCTGTAGGCGGAAAGTTGCAGACCACCCGGAACCGCATCTTTGTTTAGCGCTTTTCCTCTGGCAATAACAGCTTCGCGCACGTCCGCCATTGGGTCTCGGCCCGGCTTTCGCTGGTCGACTTGGGAGCCTTGAGCGTCGCTTCCGGAAAGGCCGGTGTGATCGGTGAGGCGTGTCGGCTGTCCTGCACAGTACTCGTACAGATTCAGGCCGTCCGAGGTTCCCGACGGGTCGGCGGATACCCAGCGGCCTAGCCAGCAGGCGTAGTAGCGCGCACCGTGGTAGGCGAGGCCGGTCTCGCCGTCGCGTTCCTTGCCGGTGTGCCGGTATCTCTTGCGCTGGTAGCTGCCGAATGAGGTTTCCCCGTAGGGCAGGTATTCCTCGGTATTGAGGACGATTCCGGCCGGGTCGAGAGTGGCGATGACGCTCGCGAGATGATCGGCTACCTGGTAGCGGACCGGCTGGCCGGTGATCCCTTCGTCGGGGTGCGGCGCCCCGCGTTGGATCATGGCGAGGCGGGTGTCGCGGTCGGTGAGGTGGATCTCGTCATACGGGGTGAGTTGCCCGGTGATGCTGCCGGCCAGTGACCGTTCGAAGCCTCCGACGTAGATCGTGATCTCGTCCTGGGCCGCTCCCATGCGCACGACCTTGACGGCACGCTCGCCAGTGGCGTCGTACCGGTATTGGGCGTACTTGCTCGGTGTCGCACCGTCGGTCTGGACGCGGAACGTCGCCAGCCGGTTGGCGTGGTCCCATTCGAAGTGCCGGGTGGTGGTCTCCTCGGTGAGGTTTCCGGCGGCGTCGTAGATGTAGGTCCCGGTGAGGTTGCCGCTGACGCTCAGCGAGCTCAGTTGGTTGCTGCCGGGGGCTGGCGTGTACGTGCGGGTGTATGCGCCTGTCCCGGCTGCGTTGGTGTCGTGGTCGATGGCGGAGAGGTTCCCGACGGTGTCGTAGGTATATGTCTCGGTGTAGGCGCGCGCCTTGGTGACGTCCAGCCCGCGCGGGTTGTCGTCCCACGGCTGGGCGGGGATGGTGTCGGTTTCGCGCCCGGTGGCGGTCAGGAGGCGGTTGAGGGCGTCGAAGCCGAACACCCGGTCAAGCGCGTTCTCGCTGGTGGAGTGGATCGGGTCTGCGCCGACTAGCAGGCCGCTGCCCGGCGTCCGGTCACCGAGGGTGAGCAGGTTCCCGGCCGGGTCGTAGCGATAGGTGTGGTCCTGCACCACCGTACCGCTGGTCTGCCAGGCGGTCGTCGTGGTGGTACCGTCCGGCTGGCTGATGGTGGCGGTGCCGGTTGCGGGCTGGGCGTGCCAGCGTCGTAGCCGCAGGGTGCGCGGGTCGTACAGGTAGCGCAGCAGGACACCGTTGCCGAGCTGGGCGAGGCTGCGGCGTCCGTGCGGGTCGTAAGCGACCTGCTGCAGGTAGGGCACGTCGTCGAGGCTGAGCCGGGTGAGTCCGCCGTTGCGGCCGTAGTCGAAGGTGATGATGGCGCGGCTGCCGGTGTTGTCGAGGGGGGCGGTGCTGGTACGGCGGCGGCCGAGGGCGTCGAAGGTGGCGTCGGTGCGGTACTCGGTGTTGTCCAGCAGCGGGCTGGCGTGGCCGGTGAGGGTTTCCCCGGTGGCGGGCTGCCAGTCGACGGCGTAGGCGCTGGCGGTCCATTGGCCGGCGGCGGGCGGCGCCATGATCAGGCTGGGCTGCAGGATCTGCCGGGTCGTGTTCAGCGGGTTGCCGTCCAGGTCGTAGCCGCCGGTGGCGATCCGGCCGGCCTCGTCGTAACTGGTGACGATCTGGCCGTTGGCGTTCGCGGCGAGCGCCTGCACGTCGGTCAGGCCGCTGTCGGCGGTGTTGTCGCCGTAGACCGTAACCTGACGCAGCGTGGGGATCTGACCGGGCCGGTCGCCCGCCCACAGACGCACGGCCCGGTGTGCGTTGTCGAAGCCGGTGAGCGTCACGGAGCCCTTGTCGTCGCGGCGCTCCACCACCCCGCCGGCCGCGTCGCGGACGGTGCGGGTCGAGCCTGCGTCGAGTAGCCAGCTCAGCCACACCGTGCCGGTGCAGTCGTAGACGTTCGCCAGGCACGGCCGGCGCAGCGGGTCGACGACTGCGGTCAGGTGGCCGTCGATGTCGTAGCTGCTGGTGGTGACGACATCGGCATCCAGGCCGCGTTGCACGGTCTGGACGGTGCGGCCGAGGGCGTCGATGAGCGTGCTGGCCGGCGTGTTCCATTGCGCGGCGAGTTCGAGGGTGAGCGTGGGGTGGGTGCGGCCGGCGTTGTCGTTGGCGTCGTAGGTGTAGGTTTCCCACGGGTTGGGGGCCGCGACCGCGGGGTTGTCCTGGAGGGCTGGCGTGCCATAGATGACCCGGGTCTGGCTGCCGTCGGGGGCGATCGTGACCGTGGGCCGCCCGCGAGGGTCGTAGTGCTGGATGGCCGCGGCCAGCGTGGTGAGCACGTCGGATCCGGGCGTGTCGTAGCCGTAGCCGGCGGCGAAGAACGGTTCGTAGGTGAGAACCGGGCGGCCCTTATTGTCGTAAATCTTCCAGCCGCTGACGACGACGCGCGGGGCGGTGGCGGGAGCGGCCGGGTCGGCGGTGACGGTGCTTGCCGGAGCTGAGGTGTCGCCGGGCAAGCCGGTCGTGCTGACGGTGACGTTGTCGGCCTGGGTGCGAGTCTGCAGCGGTCGGCCCATGCCGTCGGTGAACTCGACGGTGTGGATGAACCGCTCCGGGTGTTCCTCCGGCTCAATGCTGGGGTCGAACATGTCCGTGATCTCGGCGTCGGTGAGCGGGGGCTCGCCGCTGGCCGCGCGGGCCGCGTTGGCCTCGTTGACGAGCGTCCAGCGGTGGTCGACGCGGCGCACGCTGATCACGCTCATCGGCTGCGGGTGGTCCGGATCGGCGGCGATCGACTCGTCATAGGCGGTGAGGTCATAGCCGAACGCCTGGCCCGGCTCGCTGTCGGTGTCGCCCTCGGTGCCGTCGTTTTTGCCGAGCCGGGCGATCTTTGCGGGCAGCCCGAGCGGGGTGTAGCCGATGCTGGTGATGTTCCCGTTCGGGTCGGTGATCTGCGTCGGCTTGAAGATGCGGTAGTCGTGGACAGCGCTGGTGGCCAGCCCGGCCGGGTCGGTGACGCGGGCCGGCAGCAGGGCGAGGTCGTCCCATTCGGTGGTGGTGTCGCCGCCGTAGGCGTCGCGTGAGACCACGACGAGCCCGCGGGGCGCCGGGCCGGGGGTCGCGGACTGGACGTCGTAGGCCAGCCGGCTAGTCTGCGCGTAGTAGCCGGCGGCGTACGGCGCGGCGTCGTGCCAGGTGTAGCCCAGTTGGCTGCCGCGTGAGCCGGGGACGCCGGGACCGGTGACGGCCTGCTGGAACGCCCCGGGGTAGCCCGGCCAGTCCTGGCCGGGCGGTGCCGCTCCCGCCGAGTCGAGGTAGGGCGGGAGGGTACCGGCGGTGGCGCCGTCGGCCGCGGGCTGCATGGTTTTCTTGAGCTGGCCGCCGGTGATGACGAGGTGTTCGGTGCGGACCGGCAGCGCGTGGTCGCCGAGCTGTCCGAGGGCGAGGCCGGTGAACGCGTCGCCGTCGTAGTAGCTGAACTGCATCGCCCGGAGTTCGCCGTTGGCGTCGCCGTCGAGCGCGCTCGCCGCGAATCCGGTGACCGCTGCGGTGCCGGGGTCGACCGCCTCGTAGCGGGCCGTGCTGGCGGTGCGGTCGATGCGGTACATCGCGGCGTCGTCGCGCGTGGCGTAGCTGGTGAACGTGACCGCGCCAAGGCAGGGCGCGCCGGGTTCGCGGGGATCGCGGCCGCGCGGCACCCCCAGTTCCATGCTCGCCCGGGGCCGGCCGTAGCCGTCGAAATACCCGCTTGCGGTGATCCGGGTCAGCGGGTCGCTGCCGCGGTCCCAGACGGTACTGCGGCTGAGCACCTCGTGCACGGTGACCACCGGGTGGGCCAGCCAGGCCGCGAGCCACGCGGGGTCGCCCGGGCCGGCCGGATCGAGCACCGGCTGCACGCTGAACGCCGACTCGTGGACCTCGTAGGGCCGGGCCGCGTAGGCCGGGTCGCCGTCATCGGCGTAGAGCTCGGTGCGCAGGATGCGGCCGCGCAGCCCGCGCAGCGCCTCGCGCCCCTGCGGGCTGTGCGCCTCGCCCGGTATGGCGGTCTGGTCGAGGTAGGGCTGCAGCGGCCGGTCACCAGGCCAGTAGTCGCCGGTGAGCGCGCCGGAGTCGGTCCAGTCCCCGGTCGCCGGGCCCACCGGGCCGAGGTGGAACCAGGTGACCGTGCGGGCTGGCGGGCTGTCCACCGGGACGAGCGGCACGTCCAGGGCCGTGACCCACGCGTGGTCGGCGTAGAACTCGGCGCCGCCGCCGGCGGCGGCGTAGATGATCAGCTCGCTGGCCGGCGAGCCGCCGTTCCCGGCCTGGACCAGGACCCATTGCCCGGCCTGGTCGCAGACGACGTCGCGCCCGGTGCTGCCGCCCGCGCCGGTCCCGACGGCGACGCTGCCCCGCACCAGGTACAGCCACACCGAGGTGAGCGTGCGGGCCGGCGGGCCGCCCGGCGCGGCGAAGGCCTGGACGATGCCGCAGCCGTCGCCGTCGGTGGTGACGTGCAGCGCGGTCCCGCCGACCGCCTGAGGTAGCTGGCCGGGGACCTGGTAGGCGGCCACGAGCTCGGTCGTCGTGGTGGCGGCGGCGTTGTTCCACGTGCCCCAGCCCGGCGCGGCCGCCGCCCCGCCGCCGACCGGCTGGTCGACGGTCGTGGTGAGCGTGGTCGGCGTGGTTCCGGGTGCGTCGAAGCTCCAGTTGGCCAGCAGGTTCCCGGCGCCGGCCGGGTCGAAGTCGGCGGGGACGGTGTAGCGGGGCGTGAGCGGATCCAGCGGCTGCACCGTCGCCGGTGCGGCCGGCGGCGCCGTGGCCGGCGTGAGGGCGTCGGTCTGCTCGACCCGCCGGAAGCCGCGGAACTCGCGGTCGGCCGGATCCCAGTAGCCATCGTGGTAGGCGAACGTCGTGGTCAGGGTCGTCTGGGCAAACACATCCTGGCTCTGGATCTGGGCGACGACATGCACCGGGAACGGCAGCGTGGTCGCCCAGGGCTCGCCGGCCGTGCGGTCAGCCGCGGCGTACGCGCTCGAGGTCGACCAAGTCCAGGTCGTGACCGCCCCGCGGTGGTTGTCGATGCCGGTCATCAGGTACGGCTTGACGCCGCCGGTCAGGTCCAGGAACGCCCAGGTACCCGCCGTGCCGATGCCGCTCCACAGCAGCCCCCCGGCACCGATGCCGCCGAAGTCGGCCAGCCGGACGGAGGACGTGCTCGCCACGCGGGGCGTGCCGGGGACGGTGACCGGCGGCGCGAAACCGTTGCCGGACCGGTTCAGCCACACGGTCACGCTGCCGTCGGCGACGTAGGCAACGTCGGCCGTGCCGTCGCCGGTCACGTCACCGACGATGAGCCGCGCCGGGTCGTAGCCCACGCCCGGGTCGGCGACCGCGTCCGCGAACCGCGGCGCGCCGGTCATCCGCACCGGCGGGCCGAACCGGCCGAAGCCCAGGCCCGGCCAGTACGTCAGCGCCCCGTCGTATATGAGCGCGACGTCGGTGAGGCCGTCGCCGGTGAAGTCGGCGAGATGGACGTGCGGGTCGGCGAGGTCGGTCAGCGGCGCAGGCGCACCCGGCAGCGGGCGGGCCACGCTGAACCCGCCCTGCCCGTCACCGGTCGCCGCCACCGGCGGGCTGCCGCCGACGAGCAGGTCGACGACGTGGTCGCCGTCGAGGTCGACCAGGCGGACCTGCGATCCGGTGTAGCCGACGCTGGGCACGGCCGTGGTGAAACGCGGCCTGGGCTCGAAGCCGGGTGGGCCGCCGTTAACGTTCGCGGACGCCAGTGACCACACCGTGGTGCGACCCCCTGCGGTGACCGCGAGCTCGGGGCGGCCGTCGCCGTCGACGTCGCTGAGCAGCACCCCGGGTGAGCCGAGGGTCGCACCGGCGGGAACCGCGCTCAGCGGGCGCGACCGGTCGATGGTGGCGTTGCCGAGATTGCGCCAGTACCGCGCGGCACCGTCGAGTTCGACCACCGACGGCAGGCCGTCAGCGAACAGGTCGACCAGGTCGAAGGCGCCGCCGAGCGGCACCGGCGGCAGGCCGGGCAGCGGCCGGTACCGCCGCCCCGTAGGGTCCCAGTCCCGGTAGGTGAACGTCAGCGGTGGCAGCGGCTGCGGGTCGACGCCCGGGGCGTGCCCGGTGATCGTCACCTGAGCCAGCAGGGACACGCCGCTGGCGACCGGCCCGTCGGCGCTCTGGTCGCGGTAGGTCAGGTCGACGGTCGTGGCCGGACCGGTAGCCGGGCTTCGGTCGCTCGCGAGCGTCGTGACGCTGATCCCTGCGGCCCGCAGCGTGGTCCGCAGTTCGAAGCCGGGTCGCCGGTCGCTGAACGGATCGGGCCGCGGCGCGGACGGGTCGGCGATCGAGTCCTCCGGCGGGCTGTAGTCGATCGTCACGGTAACCGCGTAGCTCGGCTCGGCCGGGTCGCCGTAATCGGCGTAGGCCATCGTCTGCAGGTAGCGCTGCGGGCCGCCGGTGCCGTCGTCGCAGTAGTCGTAGACGATGCGGTTGCCGAAGCTGTCGCGGGTGCTGGTGATGAACCAGGTGAAGATGCCGCCGCCGGGCCGGGTGATCACCGCGGGGTCGGACCAGCCGGTGGTTTCGGCGCCGGCCGGCGCCGGGGTGCCGTAGCGGCTGCGCAGACCGTCGCGCGACCACACGTCCCAGTAGTCGTTGCCGGCTCCGGTAACGTGCACGATGCGGGCGAAGCCGGATTCGGTGCGCGGCCGGTAGCGGGTGACGCTCGCGCCGTCCGGGAGATCGTCCGGCGTGGCGGCGCCCAACGGCACCGGGGCGAGTTCCTCGGCGCCGGAGAGCACGAACACGTCGGCGGTGTCGTCGTAGACCGGAACGCCGCGGTCGGTGCGCCGGCTGATCCGGGGCACGGCCAGCGACCAGCCCAGCCCGAACGGCCCGTTCCCGTTGGCCGAGCTATAAGCCAGCGTCAGCGTGGGGGTGAGCGTGCCGCGGCCGGGCGGCAGCGGGATCGGGACCGAAACGTTCGCCGTGCCAGTGTGCAGGTCGGGCTGGAACGTCTCCCCGATGCCCTTCAGCGCGCCGCCGCCGCCAGGGACGCTGATCTCGCTCCCGGGATCGGTCATGTCCGGCCTCCCGCTACTGCCACAGCGGCGCCTGGCCGCCCCAGGTGATATC
>Ga0335078_10002203_pt1 | contig 29529 bp, 20 predicted proteins | sample Lox_Sample_32_FD_206711 | JGI IMG/M metagenome (GOLD analysis project Ga0335078, IMG submission 206711) | Soil microbial communities from Loxahatchee National Wildlife Refuge, Florida, United States - Lox_Sample_3.2 | ecosystem: Environmental > Terrestrial > Soil > Wetlands | place: USA...
CCGGCTTGACCACGAGCCTTCGCCGCATATGAACGCCGTACTTGGCGGCCTCGGCAGGCAGCGCGGGCCTCGGCCCAACCAGGGACATGTGCCCGACCAGCACATTGAATAGCTGGGGAAGCTCATCGAGGGACCAACGACGCAGCCAGGCGCCCGTCTTGGTCACCCGCGGGTCCCTGCGGATCTTGAAGAGCGCGCCGTCCGCCTCGTTCTGCGCGGCAAGCTTCGCCTTCGCTTGTTCGGCGTCAACGACCATGGTCCGGAACTTCCACACGAAGAAGGTGTCGCCATCCTTCCCGACCCTCGTCTGCCTGAAAAAAACAGGCCCCTTGTCGGTGATCCGGATGGCAAGCGTTATGGCCGCGAACAAGGGCGCCAGCAGGATAATCGCCGTCAGGGCGAATATCTTGTCGAAGATGCTCTTGACGACCTGCTTGCCCCCGCCGAGTTCCGGGTGGTCCACGTGCAGCAGGGGCAGTCCGGCGACTGGGCGGATGGTCGTTCGCGGGCCCGCGACATCGAGCAGGGCCGCTGCGACGCACATCTCAGTGCCTGTCTTCTCCAGGTCCCAGGCGAGCTCGCGTAGCCGGATGCCGTTCATTTCGGGGCAGGCAAGCACGGCGACGGTGTCGGCGCCGAACCGGTCCACGGCCAACGTCACATTACCGAGCCCGCCGAACACGGGGACTCCCGCGATGTCATCCCGCGTGCTTCGGCCCGCGAGGCACGCAGCTACCACGGACAGGCCGTGGTAGCTGCTGCGGCGCAGTTCGAAGACCAGGTCGGCGACCGCCGGGGCGTGACCCACGGCCACCACCCGCCGCAGGCAAGCACCGCGACTGCGCAGCTTGTGCAGCCGCTTACGCAGACCATGCCTGACGAATAGATCAAAGACGGTTGCGCAGGGCAGTGCGATCACGACGTAGCCGCGTGCGAAGTCAAATTTCACCACATACGAGGCAATGGCTACCACGGCCGTCAGGCTCACCGCGGCGTTCAGGATCCTCCGGAACTCATCCGAGCCGACACCGATAAAACGGGCATCATAACCTCCGGCCAGAGCCACCGACACGGTCCACAGGATCGGAAGCAGGACGGTGAACGCCAGATAGACGGCCGACTGGTAGGCGTGGGCGTCGAAGCGGACCTCGTACGCGAGCAGTCCCGCCGCGAGTCCACAGCAAAAGTCAGCCACCACCGCGCGGCGACGGTACGCGCTGGTCCAGGCCGCGGGATCCCGCGCAGCCAATCGCGCCGGGACCCTCCGACTCCTCGTGGCGGCCGTGTTACCAGTCATCCGTCCCCACCGTCCTCATGCGCCGCCCCGCCTTCACCCCGGGCACACATGGGAGACGCCTGACTAAATCAGACGGTTGACGCGTACTTCATCATTCAGTCGGTAATATCCGCACGCTGGCACAGGAAAGGGGTCCGCGCGTCATCCTGCGTGGCCGCGCGACGGCTCTACCGATAGTTGAGGATTCGGCCGGCGTGGCCGTGCGGCCGGCGGCCGCGCCAGCGACCGCTGCCCTCATCCCGCGGCCAGTTCGAGTAAGTGCGCTGCCGCTCACGAGGCCGGAGGACATGGGACGGGCGTGGCGTTGTCGCGCGGCAGGGTGCGTCGCTCGGCGCGCGAGTCGTTGTGGCGGCTGGCTGTTCGATCGGTCACTGGCCGCTTGTCGCAGCCGGCGCTGGAGCGGAACGTGACATGCCGAGCGTGTGAGCTAGTGGGTTTTGCCGAGAACCCGGTCATGGGTTATCGCCAAAAAAGTCCGGTTCGGCCGTAATCCCGAGCCGCGGCCTAGGCGTCTCCTTCTGTAGGTGACGACCGCTGTGCGGCTTCCCGGGGTGGCGCGGAGATGACCCGCCGTGTCCGGTGACTGCTGGCCAGGCCGGGGGTGGGGGACATGAACTGGCACGAGAGTGCCGACGTTGGCCCGACGGCTGCCTTCGTACGCCGGACTCGTTTTCCCGACTACCCAGCGTTGGCGCCACGCGCTAGGGGATCGGCCGCACGCGCCACAGGCTACGTCGGGAACTCGTGGCTTGCCCGCGGCGCTGATCGTCTCGGGGTTTTTTCCCACCATGGTGCGGTGTGATGGCGGCTACTGATCGGGACTGGATGGTGACGATGCGGGATCAAGACCTTGGCGCCTTGGACGTGGCACGACTGGTGCGGCGCGCTGCTGCGGGGGACATGTTGGCGTGGGAGCGTCTGGTCGAGCAGTACGGCAGGCTCATCTGGGCCATGACCCGCGACTTCAGGCTGGTGGAGAGTGACGCCGCTGACGTCGTCCAGGCGACGTGGTTGCGCTTGATCGAGCATATCGATCGTCTTGAGCACCCAGATCGGGTGTGCTCCTGGCTGGCGGCCACGGCGCGGAACGAGTGTCTGCGCAGCCTGGCGGCGCGCAAGAAGGTCGTGCTCGCCGATGATGACGTCGCTCTCGAGGGTGTTGTCGGGCACGAGCCGGAGATCGATGAGCGTCTTCTCGCCGACGAGCGTGCCCAAGTCGTCCGCGAGGCCCTCTCCCGCCTGCCCCGGCGGTCGCAGCGGCTGCTTCAGCTGTTGATGGCTGATCCGCCAGCGTCCTACGCCGAGATATCCGACCAGCTGGGGCTTCCGATTGGCAGCATCGGCCCCACCCGCGGGCGGTGCCTGGCGCAGCTGCGCGGGCTGCTGCAGGTGTCCTGATCCGTCCGGCTCGAAGCGGGGGGTCTGAGGCGCGCGTGCTGCCGTCGGTCGGCAACCGGGTCGGCGTCACGCTCCCCATCGCGAGCGCGGCCCGCCTGGGCGGACGCAATCGACCGCATTTCCCGATGTCCCCCGGTTGAGGGCCGGTTAACGGGGACCTGTTCAGCCAGGGCGAGCTGGCCGGCGTGAAGTGCATGCGGATGCGGGGGTGGGCCTTCAGCCAGGCTTGGTTGGCCGGGGTCTTGTGGGTGGCGTAGCCGTCGGCCACGATGTGCACCTCCAGGCTGGCGGGCATCCTCGCGGTCGATTTTTTGCAGGAATTTCTTCCACTCGGTGGCGCGGTGCTGGCGGTGCAGCTCGCTGATCACCAGCCTGGTGGCGGTGTCGAGCGCGGCGAACAGCGTGGTGGTGCCGTAGCGGACGTAGTCGTGGGTCCGTTTCTCCGGCATGCCCGGCATTATCGGCAGCACCGGGGACGACCGATCGAGCGCTTGTACCTGCGATTTCTCGTCGGCGCAGAGCACGACCGCGTGCTCGGGCGGGTTCAGGTACAGCCCGGCCACATCGTGAACCTTCTCGATGAACAGCGGATCGGTGCTCACCTTGAAACCGTCCGCCAGGTGCGGCTTGAGCTTGAACGCCTTCCAGACCCGCCCGATCGTGGACTTCGACAGCCCTAATTTCCTCGCCATCGATGCCCGCGACCAGTGCGTCGCGTCCGCCGGTGTCTCATCCAGGGTCGCCACGACCACGCCCTCGACCTGCTCGTCGGTGATCGACGGCGGCCGCCCAGGCCGGTCCTCATCAGCCAGCCCATCCAGGCGGCGCTGGATGAACCGCGACCGCCACTTTCCCACCGTGGACTGATGCACCCGAAGCGCCGCAGCGACTTGCTTATCGGGTCGTCATTGTCGGCGCAAGCCAGCACGATACTTGCCCGCAACGCAAGCGCCTGTGAGCTCTTCGCCCGCCGCGCCCACCGCTGCAGCGTGGCCCGCTCCCCGTCCGTCAGTTTCAGCTCGGCCTTCGGCCGCCCCGTTCTCGCCATGCCGCAACCCTGCCCCGATATCGCACGCGCAGGCGCGCCGTGCTTGTGAGGCATCGGCCGCTTGAGCGCGGAATAAGCAACGCCCATGAGGAGGGCCCAGAGCAGTCACGATGCAGATGAGAATCCTGTGCCGCCGCGCGATTGGACCGACCTCCGCAGGTTCAGCGCCTGCTGGCTCATCCGGCCTCCACCTGAATCTCCGGCGCCTCACCCAGTCTGGAGTCGGATGCGCACGATGGTATGGCTTGTCGGGAAGCGGCAGCCTCATGCGACTTGCCGACGTCGAGGAACCCCGTTGCGGCGCACCCGTGTTTGGCATCGGCCAGCGCCCCTGCGAGCTTGCTCGGCATGCATGCCGTTTGTCGCGGTCTCGGACTCGGACCAGTCGTTTCGCCGCATCGGCGAGTCGGTCGGCACCATCCGAATTGGTTCCTGCCACCGCACAGCAGCGCCTGCGTCTACCCGACCCCCTATGACCTGCCCAGTCTGTGCGGGCCGGGCGTTCCTGGACACAGGACTTTCGCGTTCCCAGATCCTGCTCATCCGGGTCACAGATGATCGGCGGACCGGGTCGCCAACCCCAGCTGCGTCATCGCGGCAGCGAGGGACGGGGCGAGCAGGTCCCGCTGCGACATGGCGGCAACTGGCAACGGCCAAGGGATAGCCAGCTCGGGGTCGTTGAACGCGATCGCTACATCCTCAGCGGGGTCGTGCGCGCGGTCGATACGGTAAGACACGTCCGCCGGGTCGGTCAGGGCCTGGAACCCGTGGGCACAGCCGGCCGGCACATAGAGGGAGGTCTGCTCCTCGGCACACAGCTCGAAGCCCTCCCAGTTGCGGTATGTGGGTGAGAAGGGCCGGAGGTCCACGATGACATCAAAGATCACGCCGTATGAGCAGCGCACGAGCTTCGCCTCTCCGTCCCCCCGGCGGACGTGCATGCCGCGCACCACGCCGCGCGCTGAGCGAGACAGGCTATCCTGAATGAAGGCGGCCGGGTCGATCCCGGCCGTGCGTACGACATCGGCATCGAAGGTGCGACAGAAGAAGCCGCGTTCATCCATGTGCGGAGTCGGGGTGAGCAACAGCGCGCCGACTATGCGTGATACGGGGCGGACGTCCATAGGAGCCTCCTTCGCCCCGCTCTGCTGGAGCATGATTCTGGGTTGATCAATGATGTCTCCGGCATCATAAGATCTGCCATCAGGGGATCTGCGGCGACCTGGCCCTGATACATCCATTTGGCGCCCTTTACCGACAGCCGACGTTCTTACGTATGCGAGTTCTTACGTATGCGACCCTGTGGTGACGAAGCGTACTCGCTCGATTACTTTACGCCTCGACTTCCAATGTTCCCGCTGTGATACCAGGGATTAACCAGATTGCCGTATCACCATCACCTGCTCACTGCTCGTATGCATATCGATTCCGTGTGGTCCGGCTTTCTGTGAGGCAAACCGTGAAGGTAGTAGTACTCGGTCTTGGCTATGTCGGGACGGTGACGGCAGCCTGCCTGGCGTCACGCGGCCACAACGTCTGGGGAGTTGACGTCGCGGCTGCCAAGGTTGACGAGATCCGGGCCGGCCGCAGCCCGGTGGCAGAGCCAGGCCTGGACGTGCTTGTCGCCCAGACAGTGGCCGATGGGACACTCCACGCGACTACGGCGTGCTCCGACGCGCTCGATCAGGCTGACGTCTCGCTCGTCTGCGTCGGGACACCGTCGACGGTACGCGGCGGCACGGATCTGTTCCATGTCCAGCGGGCCGTTGACGACATCGTGGCGGCGCTGCGCACCGCGCGGCCACCAGCCTCGCGTCGGCACAGCGTCGTGATCCGCAGCACAGTGCCCCCGGGCACGGTCGAGGGCATGGTGATCCCGGCGCTTACCAATGGCCTGGCCGGAGAGGAGGTCACCATCGGCGCTGCGATGTGCCCGGAGTTCCTACGAGAGGGCTCGGGGATCGCTGACTTCCACGACTCGCCGTTCGTTGTCGTCGGGGCCGCTGACCCTAGCGTCGCCGAGACGGTGACCGCCATGTTTGGCTTTATCGATCGGCCGGTTCGCGTCGTCGACGTCCGCATTGCTGAGGCACTCAAGTACGCTTGCAACGGATTCCACGCCACCAAGGTGTCTTTCGCCAACGAGCTTTCGCGGCTGTTCCGGCTGCTGGACGTGGATTCCCGCAAGGTCATGTCCCTGTTCTGCGAGGACCAGGTCCTGAATATCTCGTCGGCCTACCTGCGCCCCGGCTTCGCCTTCGGCGGCTCCTGCCTGCCCAAGGATGTCAGATCCCTGCTTCACCTGGCCCGCATGAACAGCACGGACCTGCCTCTGCTCGCTGGCGCTCTGGCCACGAACGAGCTGGTGATCAACGAAGCTGTGGACCGTGTCGTCGCGCACGACGCCCGCAGCGTCGCGCTGCTGGGTCTGAGCTTCAAGATGAACACCGATGACCTGCGGGAAAGCCCGAACGTGGAGCTGGCCGAGCGATTGATCGGCAAGGGGTTCAAAGTCCGCATCTACGACCCGATCGTCAACCCGGCCCGCCTCGTCGGCGCCAACCGCCGCCATATCGAGGCGAAGCTGCCCCACCTGACGCCGCTCCTCACGCACGAGCCAACCGAGGCACTGCAGGGAGCCGACCTGGCGATCGTGTCATCGAATGACCACGCGGTGCTCGACGCGCTGCCCAGGATCCCGCCGCGACATCTGATCGACCTCAACGGGCGGCTGGGCAACGAGGTGGAGTCGCTTCCGGGCTATGAAGGACTTGGCTGGTGAATCGCATCCTGATCATCGTCCAGAACCTTCCGGTGCCGTTCGACCGGCGGGTACGGAGTGCCAGGCGCTCGTACTCGTGCACGATCGCGTGGGCGTAGCGCAGGAGATGTCGGCGTCGTCGGCCAGCCAGTTCGCTCGGCCGCCGCCACCATCCGCAACGCGATGCGGTCCTTGCCCGGCAGGCCCGGCGCCTTGTCGTCCGGGCGGCCGGGGCGGCAAGGTGATGGCGACCCGCGGGCCCGCACGGCCACGGCTGGCCTATGCTGACCCGGCCGGGCGGCACCGGCCGGCCGCGCACATGGGCTTCAGGCCCTCACCGACCCTGCGGACGTTTCCTATCAAATCGATCGCGTACACGACCCGTCCGAGGACGTCTCGATCGCGTTTGGTGATCCGGAGCTGGCCATCCCGTGCGCTTCGCGTCACCGCCAGGTCCCGAGCGGGACTGGCAGGCGCCGCCACTTGGCGGCCGTGACCAGGCTGCTGGCGTAAGCAGGCTCGGTACAGGACCAGCGCCGGATGCATCCAGAGCGGGAGGGGCGATGTTTCACGTCGATTCCGAGGTCGGCCGCCTGCGGCAGGTGATATTGCACCGCCCTGACCTGGAGCTCAAGCGCCTGACCCCGGACAATGCCGCCGACCTGCTCTTCGACGAGGTGCTCTGGGTGAGCCGGGCGCAGGAGGAGCACGACGCCTTCGTCGGCGCGCTGCGCGAACGGGGCGTCCTGGTGCACTACTACGGCGACCTGCTCGCCCAGACCCTGGAGATCCCCGAGGCGCGCGAGTACATCCTGGACCGGGTGTTCGACCCGCGCTGGCACGGGCCGCTGGCCGTTGCGACCCTTAGGGCCGCGATGGATGGGCTCGATTCCCCCCGGCTGGCCAGCTTCCTGGCGGGCGGGATCACCAAGCGCGAGATCACCGAGTTCGGCCCGGAGCCCAAGAGCATCGCTTTCCACTCGCTCGACCCGGACGGTTTCGTGCTCGCCCCGCTGCCGAACCTCCTCTACCAGCGCGACACCTCCTGCTGGATCTACGGCGGCGTGTCCATCAACGCGATGCGCCGGCCGGCCCGGACCCGGGAGACCGTCACCGACGTGGCCATCTACCGCTGGCACCCGATGTTCGCCCAGACGGAATTCGCCATCTGGTACGACGGCGCCGACGCCGCGCCCGCCACCATCGAGGGCGGCGACATCCTGGTCATCGGCAACGGAGCGGTGCTGGTCGGAATGAGCGAGCGGACCACGCCGCAGGCGGTGGAGGTGCTCGCCCGCCGGCTCTTCGAAGAAGGCGCAGCCGATTGCCTGGTCGCCATCGACATGCCGAAGACCCGGGCGTTCATGCACCTGGACACCATGATGACCATGGCGGACTACGGCGTCTTCATCAAATACGCGGGCATGGGCATGCTGCCGTCCTACACGGTCGAGCCGGGCGCGACGGCCAATGAGCTTAAGGTCACCGACCACCCGCCCGAGGACATGCACCGCGCCATGGCCGCGGCGCTCGACCAGTCGTACATCACGGTCCTGACCGCCGTGCAGGACGTCCATTCCGCGCAGCGGGAGCAGTGGGACGACGGCTGCAACGTGCTGGCGGTCGAGCCCGGGGTGGTGATCGCCTACGAGCGGAACGTGACCACCAACACCTACCTGCATGACAACGGCATCGAGGTGATCCCGGTGCCGGGCGGCGAACTCGGCCGGGGCCACGGCGGCCCGCGCTGCATGAGCTGCCCCCTCGAGCGCGAGGCCTGAACCCGGCGCCCCCGTTACCGTCAGCTCCCGTCCCTGAGGTTCTCCGGCCAGCCCGGGCGGAACGTGATGTGGTCGAACGTGGCCGCGCACCTTGTCCAAGGCCAGTTCGAGCTAGGTGCGGTGCCGGCTGACCGGGTCGGAGGCGCGGGCCTGCTCCAGCCGCTTGCCGATCTCGGCGTGCATCAGGGCCGGGTCGGCGACCATGCCAGTGATGTGATCCCAGACCGCCCGGTCCAGGAAGTCGGCGCCTGGAAATACTCGCTGCCTACCGCAAAGCCGCCCAGCACGAACCCACGGAAAATGCTACTGGTGAGGCTGGATTGGACGGCGGGCCGGGCGGGCGGCAGTTCGCCGACGCGGCGCTGCCGTCGGCGGCCAGCACCTGCTTCGCGCTCGGCGCCGCGACGATCGAGCAGGTCAAGCACCTCACCGCCGCGGCGGCCGGGCCGCTGGCCGGGCTGACCGGGCTGCCGGGGCTGCGCACCCTGCGGCTCCGGCTGGCTGGCATCGCCGATGCGACTGACCCGCTGGAGCTGCAGGCCATGTTCGCGCAGGCGATGCTGGCCGCCGACCCGGTCACCCCGCTCAGGGCTCTTGCGCTCATCCCGCTGGGCGGTGTAGCTGACCGGCGTGGCCCGGGCGAGGTCGCAGGCGGCCAGCTCGGCGGCCTTGACGCAGGTCTTGGAGGTCGGGATACCCGTGCTGATGGACCGCTGCCACCAGCAGCGGGTCCGTCACGCGCTGGAACCGGAGTGGGAGGCCCGTTTCGAACCACGTTCCTATGCGAGTTCTTACGTATGCGACCCTGTGGTGACGAAGCGTACTCGCGCGTGATACGGGGCGGGCCGCCCGCGCCGCCCTGGAAGAAGAGCTCTTCGGCAAGCACGTGTCATCAGGGAAAACGCGTCAGGCCATCTGGTGATCAGGCTCCAGAAGACCATGATCGTCGGAAACTCGGGCTACGGGCCGTCGCGGTAGGGACCGCCCTTGGCTGGGCGGCCCCCCGCACAGATCGCTGAGGATTTAGCACATCAAGGTGCGCCTGCCGTATCACGGCAGCCTACTTGGCACTCATATGCACGACTATCTCGCGATGAGACCAAGCGAGGTGAACACCATGATCGGCAAGGGGCTCGGTGTCCTACTGAGGACGCTCCTCCGTCAGATCCACGTCAGCGGAGGGACGGACGCCGAGGCGGACTTTGTTCCGGGCTCCAAGGGACACGGCTTGTGACCCGGGTCCTCATTATCGTCCAGAACCTTCCGGTGCCGTTCGATCGGCGGGTGTGGCTTGAGTGCCAGGCACTCATTTCGGGCGGTTATCAGGTCGCCGTCGTTTGCCCCAAGGGCAATGGTGATCCAGCACATGAGGTCATCAAGACCGTTGAGCTGTACAAGTACCGGCCTTACGCGCCAGGTGGCAGCAAGCTCGGCTTTGTCACGGAGTACGTTTACTCCTTCCTCGCCACGGCATGGCTGACGCTCAAGGCGCGGCGATCCGGCCGGTTCGGGGTCATCCAGGCATGCAACCCACCGGACATCTTCTGGCCGATCGCGCTGGCCCTCCGCGCTCTTGATGGCACCCGATTCGTGTTCGACCATCACGACCTCTGTCCAGAACTCTACGAGTCCCGTTTCCCTGACGGCCCGAAGCTGCCCTACAAGCTGCTGCGCGTCCTGGAGGGCAGGACACACCGGACCGCGGACCACGTGATTTCGACCAACGAGTCCTACCGAGAGATTGCCGTAACGCGAAACGGCAAGTCGGCCAGTGAGGTAACGGTTGTCCGGAGTGGCCCGGATCCGGAGCGGCTGTGGCGTGGCGAGCCGCACCCCGAGTTGCGTCGCGGCCGCCGGTTCCTTGCCGCCTACATCGGTGTCATGGGGCCGCAGGACGGCGTCGACATTGTTGTGCGCGCCGCCGACATCGTGGTCCACGAGTTCGGCCGCGATGACATCGCGTTCACGCTAATCGGCTCAGGTGACTGCTTCGATGATCTGGTGGCGATGCGTGACGAACTGGGCTTGGCCGGCCACGTAGAGTTCACCGGCCGGGCGCCTGACGAGTTGGTCGCGCAGATCATGTCGACCGCTGACGTGGGCCTGTCGCCAGACCCGAAGAATCCGCTCAACGACTTGTCGACCATGAACAAGACCATGGAATACATGGCTTACGAGCTTCCGGTTGTCGCGTTCGACCTGCGCGAGACTCGCGTATCGGCCGACGATGCCGCTGTATACGTCACACCCAACGACGTGCACGAGTATGCCAGGGCAATCATGGCGCTTATGGAGGGCGAGTCCGCGCGGGCCCGGATGGCCAAGCTGGGACGTGCCCGGGTCGAGCAGGAACTGGCCTGGAGCCGCCAGCGGCGCGCCTATCTCGGCGTCTACCAGGACCTGATCGCCACCGGCCAGGGCGGGAACTGACATGGTGGCCACCACCAGCGCCACCATTGCGGTGGCTGACAGCCTCGCTAGCGGCCGCCCGGAGCGGGTGTGAGCGCGCTTTCCCCGGCCCGGATTGGCTGGTACGCGCGCAGGGCCACCAGGATGTCGCCGGCCGAGATGACCTGGCGGGCACGTGACCAAGCGCTCCGCGCGGCCTGGTCGCGTCGCCAGGTACGGCGCGAGGAAATTCCAGCGATCTTGCCGCGATCAGGTGGGAGCCGCAGGTTCACCGCTCTCCTACCGCCGGGCGCGGCGGGGCGGATAACCGATAGCGCCGAAGCGGCCCTCCTGACGGCTGCGGATGAGCTCATGAAGGGTGAATGGGAGGTGCTTGGGGTCGTCAGGACCGACCTGATGATGCCCGACTGGTTCTGCGATCCCGTGACCGGCCGCCGTTCATCATCGGACCGCTACGCCTTCCGGATAAACCACCGCTCGGAAGAACAGGTTGGCAACGTCAAGCAGGTGTGGGAAATTTCCCGCCTGCAGCACCTCACGCTCCTCGCCACTGCCTGGTTCGTCAGCGGCAAGGAGGCGTACGCATGCCGGGTGGCCGAGCAGCTGCGCTCTTGGTGGCGGGAAAATCCCTTCCTGTCCGGCATTCACTGGACGAATGGGATCGAGCTCGGCGTCCGCCTGATCAGCCTCGCCTGGATCCGCCGGCTCCTAGACGACTGGCCAGGTGTCACGGGCCTGTTCGAGGATGACACGCTGGCGGTACAGCAGATCCGCTGGCATCAGCAATACCTGGCTGCCTTTAGGAGCCGGGGTTCGTCGGCCAACAACCACGTGATCGCCGAGGCAGCCGGGCAGTTTGTAGCCTGCTGCGCTTTCCCGTGGTTCCCGGAGAGCGAACGCTGGTTGCGGAATTCGGCACGTCTCCTCGAGCGTGAACTGCTACGGAACACCTTCCCATCGGGCGTCGGACGTGAGCTCGCCTCGGACTACCAGCGCTTCGTCGCCGAACTCGGGCTCTTGGCGGCCGTGGAGGCCGAGGCCGCCGACCGCCCCCTGAGAACGGCCGTCTGGCAGCGGCTCTGCGCGATGATCGATAGCGCCGCCGCCCTGGTCGACCAGCGACTGCGCCCGCCCCGTCAGGGTGACGGCGACGACGGCCGCGCCCTGCTGCTCGATGCTCCGACGCGGGACAGCTGGGCGTCGTTGCTGTCGCTCGGCGAGGCGCTCTTCGGTCGGCTCGATTGGTGGCCGCGGGTGGCGGCGGACCCAACCAGCACGATCGTTAGTAGCTTGGCCGGTGCCACCCATGACATCCCGGGCAGGCCCCTGTCTCGACCGTCGCGGTTCGTCGATGCCGGGATAACGCTGTTGCGGACGGACGGAAACGGTGCCCCGGAGATCTGGTGCCGTTGCGACGGGGGCCCGCATGGGTACCTCAGCATCGCCGCGCACGCCCATGCCGACGCAATGTCGGTGGAGGTCCGCTACGGCGGTGTGGACGTGCTTGCGGACCCCGGCACCTACTGCTACCACGGCGAACCCGCGTGGCGTTCATATTTCCGCTCAACGATCGCGCATAACACGGTCGAACTTGACGGGCGGAGCCAGTCTGGCGATGCCGGGCCCTTCTTGTGGCTGCATCATGCGAACGGCCGGGAGATCGAGGTAGTGGACAGCGGCGAGGTCGCCGGGTGGACCGCCGAGCACGACGGCTACCTGTCGCTCCGCCCGCCGGCCAGGCACCGCCGTACGGTCCGTTTGGACCGTGCCTCATGCAGTATCGACATCGTCGATGAGATCAGCGGCGGCGGCCACGACGTCCGGCTCGCCTTCCACCTCGGTCCCCACGTTGAGGCGGAGCTCAATGATGCGCACGCGGTCCTGGGCTGGCCCGGCGCATCCACGCCGGGGGCGGCACGGCTGGAACTACCGCCGCAGGTGCGGTGGAGCCTGCACCGGGGTGAGACGGATCCCATCCTCGGCTGGCACTCTCGCGGCCTGGGGCAGCGCATACCGGCGTTCACATTTCTTGGCCGCGGGCAATGCGCTCCAGGCGTACCCCTCACGACACGGCTAGTGTTCCTCGACGTCGGCAAACGGCAAAACCCGGTTTTGTCCGGTTAGCCACATTGCGTCACACATGGCGCTAACGTCCGCGCGGATCGTCCCATACCTGGGCAGCGCTGTGCCGGGAGTTACCGGGGACGGGTCGGGCGAGCGTCGGCAGCTGCGGGCGCGTGCGGGTTCAGGCCCGCACGACGAGTTCCGTCAGCAGGTCCTCATAGGCACGCGCCGTCCGCTCGACATCGAACTCGCGTTCCGCCCGGGCCCGGCCCGCCTTGCCGAGCCGAGCCCGAAGGTCCGCGTCGCCCGCGAGCAGACGCAACCGGTCTGCGAAGCGGTCGACGTCTCCGACGGGGACCAGGTAGCCCTGCTCCCCGTCTTCGACGATGTCGCGTACAGCGCCGCAGTCGCTCGCGATGATCGGGACGCCGGCTGCCATCGCTTCGATGAGGGCGATCGGTACCCCCTCGTGCACCGACGACAGGCAGGACATATCCAGACCGGGCAGTAGCAGAGGGACATCGCGGCGGGCGCCGAGGAACGTAGTTCGATGGCCGATGCCCAGCTGCTCAGCAGAGCGGTGAAGCCGCGGTCCCAGCTCCCCGTCACCGATGACTACCAGGCGCAGGGACGGCACGTCGGGCAGACATTTGGCCACTGCCTCGAACAGCACATGGTGTGCCTTTTGCGGGCTGAGCCGCCCCACCACACCGACGACCACATCGTCGGCCGTGACGCCAAGCGCCGCACGGGCCTGTGCGCGTTCCGTCGGACCCGGAGCCCCGGGCAGGACGATCCCGTTCGGGATCACCACCTCGCGGACCGACTCCCAGACGTGGCGGCCGACGCCTTCCTGCGACCGCAGGTACTCCCCTTGGCTGGCGGTCAGCAGGACGAGCGCGTCTGAGACACCGAGGGTGCGCACCGCCCACCGTGGCAACACCCGGCTCCCGACCGACGTCAGGTCCATGTCGTGCGCGGCGACGATGTTGACCGGTACCCCGGCGATCATCGCCGCGAGCCGCCCCAGGGCCAGGCTGGCCCGGTGATGGTGCGGCACCAGCACCGCATCCGTCCGGTCGGCACGCAACGACGCGACCAGGCGGGGAAGAGTGCGCAAGTCGAACCGGCCGGCCCGGTCGAGGGTCTCAACCGCGAAGTCGGCGGCGCGGAAGTCGTCCGCCAAGGACCCGGCCTCGCGCAGGCACACCAGCCGCGGCCGGACCACTGCGGGGTCGAAGTTTCGAAACAGGTTGAGCAGCAACACCTCGACGCCGCCGACCCCCGTCAGGTCGAGCACGACCGTGAGGCGGATCGGACCCCGGTCCGGTCGTGGCTTCGGGAGGCCAACCGGCCGGTCGCCGGCTGGCCCATCCCCGGGAACAGGTGCGATGCCGACGACGGCCGTCAGTTCCCGTGCTGCCACGTCGACGCTCGCGTCCAGGCCGAACTCGCGTTGCACCCGGGCCCGGGCGGCCGCACCCATACGCCGGCTCAGCTGGCGATCACGGAGCAAATGCGCGAGCCGGTCGGCCAGGGCGATCGGCTCGCGCGGCGGCACGAGATAGCCGGTGATCCCGTCGTCGAGCATCTCCCCTACTCCGCCGACATCCGTGCAGACCGCCGGCCGCCCAGACGCCATCGCCTCGAGCAGCGCCATCGGGAAGCACTCGGTGTACGAACAAAGCGTGAAGACGGTCAGGGCCGGAAGGATGTCGGGCACGTCGGGGCGGGCTCCCACCAGCAGGAGATGGTCCGCCAAACCCAGCTCCGCCGCCGCTTCCTCGATCCGTCGCCGCATCGGGCCGTCCCCGACGATGATCACCGCCAGGTCGGGAAACTTATCGACCAGGCGCCGGGCGGCCTGGAGCAGGAGGACGTGGTCCTTCTCCGGGCGCAGTGCGGCCACAGTGCCCACAACCGGTCGCTGGGGGTCGATGCCGAGCAGGGTCCTGGCTCGCTGCTCGTCCGCCGGACGGTAACCAGCCGGGTCGACCCCGTTGTGAATGATCCGGATCTTGTGCGCCGGATGGCTCAGGACCTTGAGGAGGTAGCGGGTCTGGGCCCGGGCCACCCCGAAGTACGCGTCGGTGCGCCGGTCCAGCAATCGGTCGGTCAGCCGGCGCACACGCGTGCGGTCATCGAGATCACCGCAGTTGTGCACCCACACCACCCGGTGTGGCACCCGGGCGATGATCGCGGCGATCCGGCCCAGCACCTCGGCGTTGTACCCGCGCACCAGCACAACGTCCGGACGTCGCCGGCGCATCTCGCGCACCAGGTCGACCACGGCGGCCAGGGCCTGCCGTTTGGTCCGCCGCAGGGCGACCGCCGGGATCCCGGCGGTCGCCAGATCGCCGAACAGGGACCCCTCCGCTCCGATGCACACGGCTGAGCAGCTGAACCGGGCCGGGTCCAGGCGCGGCAGCAGCGTCGTGACGTGCCGTTCCGCGCCGCCGGTCCCGAGGTCCGGAACCACATACATCACTCGCACGAGGCGAACGGGTCGCGTCACGGCACCTCCACGGTCACGGCAGACGGTCGGGTGGTCGCCGGGCCGGGCGCCGCGCGGCATGGCAGAGCGGGGGTGGACCACCACAGCGGCGGTCTGGGTCTGCGCCCGGCCAGCTCCCGGTCACGGGCCCCCACAGCCATTCCGCAGATCAGGAACACCATGCACATCGGGAAGTCGAGCAGCCGCAGGTCCGCGAACGCGCCGGCCATGAGCTGGGTGGCCACCGCGCAGATGGCGACGAAGGCCAGGCGCCGGCCGGTAGATCCGGAGGACGGCAGGATCCAGTACGCCTGCAACAGCAGACCGATCAGGGGGACGAGCACGCACAGCCACAGAAGCAGGCCGAGGATGCCCAGCTCGACCAGAATGCCCAACTCGGTTTCGTGGGAGGCGATGCCCAGCCCCCGGACCCACGGGATGTCGTTGGACCACTGCTGATGGTGAAAGGCGTTGACCGCGACGAACCGGCTGATGCCCCATCCGAACCAGGGTTCCCGCTTGAAGGCCCAGATGGAGGTAGCGATCGTGTTCAGGCGATCCCACACTTCATTCTTGGAATCCACGCCTCCCGCGGTCCGGTCAGAGCTGGTGAAGGTCGACCAGTTCAAGGCGACCACCAGGGCGATGGCGCCGAGCACGCTGGCGAATACGGCGCGGGCTCCCGACGCCAGGATGACGCCGAGGATCAGCACCAGCACGAATGCCAGGTAGATCGCGCGCGTGTGGGTGAGGTCAATGGCCAGGGCGGATGGCAGCGCGTACAGCCACAGCAGCGCCCGTCGCCATGTGGGCTGGGCACGGTCGCTGGCCAGCATGACGGCGATGACCATGCCGACGATGAGCACCATGCCATTGGCGACCGGCTGATTGAACACGCCATTAGCGCGGCCCGGCCAGCTTGGTGCGTCCACGATGTACCGCGGCCACACCACACTCGGAGCGTCGAACTGGCAGATGCTCACCAGCGCGGAGTACGCGGCGAAGCCGAGGATCGACCACAACACGAACCGCGTCGCCGACTCGCGGGCGAAGAGCCGCCTCCCCAGCAGGTACATCGTGAACGGGATGACTGTGCTGATCTCGATGAAGCGAGGGACGGCCGTCAGCGTCCCGTTCAGCGGGAACTCCACCGGCGGGTACTGGTGCGGGAGCACCATCGAGCCGTAGCTCCACAAGAGGTATAGCACCATGGCCACCTCAACGAAGGTGACCCGCGGCAGGGCTTGCCGCTGCTGCCACATCCAGACCGCCGCCGACGCCACCACCAGCCAGAATGCGAGGATGAACGGGTCCGCCACTATCAGGTGCGGCAAGGCCAGCCTCAGGAACATCGCCCCGAGCAGGATGACCACGGCAAGCGGCGGGTAGCGCAAACACGCCGCCACGATGATCGTTCCGAAGACAACCAGCAGGAGCAGGGCACCGAGGCCACCAGGAACCCGAGACTTGACGAGCGCGAGAGCGGCCATCACGATGACCATCCCGCCGACAACCAGGGCACGCCCGGCAACACCGTCCATCAGCGCCCTGCCCTGGAACCGTCTGCCGATCGGCGGGGCGATGCGCTTGATCATACCTCGCTGACCCGTGACTTCGGGTCGGCACTGGACGTCGTCTCGTCGAGCCGCTTCGATGACTTGTCCGGGGCTGCGGCGGCCTCCGGCGACCGGGCATCCGTGGCCTTGCCGTTCACGGTCGCCGTCGTCTCTTCGCCGGTACCTCCGGTCGTGACCTGTCGCGCCGCGGGGGCCGTCGGGCCCATCGAGCGGGCGGTGCGGTCGCCGACTGCCCTGGCGCCCATGTCCATCAATCTGGAGCCCGCGTCGCCGTTGCGCGATGTGGCCCATCTCGCTGATGGCGTGGAACCCGGACGATTCGGTGCATCGGGGCCGGACACGGTCGCGGTATGGTCATAGCTACCCGGCTCCGCGCGACCCCGTCCCGGCCGCTCCACAAAGGCCACCCCGAGCAGGGACACGCCGACCCGCTCCATCTGGTTCCGGGCGGCCAGGACGGAGTCCGCGGACGAGCCGGCCCCGGCTACCAGCAGGGTCCGATCGGCAACGGCGCAGACCATGTACGACTCGGCCGACTCTGATACGACCGGCGATCGGATCACAATCAAGTCGGCTCTGCTCCGCAACGAGGTCACCAGCTCGCCCAGGTGCTCCATCCCGTGCAGCCCATGCACATCCCGCAGATCATCGACTGGAAACACCTCGCGCATTCGCCCGCCTGACTCCGACGACACGAGCAACCATCTGACGGCGACGGACTCGATGTCCCCCTCGACGGCGTCGAGCGGGGCGGGCGCGCCGTCTGCATGCACCAGAACGGTGCGCGCCCCATGATCCGCCCGGTAGCGGGCCAGGCTCTCGGCGATCTCGTCGGTCCCAGGCGTCCGCTCGACCGCTGCCACGGCGACGACGGCCGGTTTGGGCACATCGAGCAGCGCGACAGTGGCGGCGAGCTGGCGCAGTTGCCGCTCGCGCTGCAGCTCAGCCATCGTCCCGCCACCCGGCGGAATGACCACCAGCGGCTCGATCCTGGCCTTCTCCATCAGCTCGGCGGGACTCGACAGCCGTCGCGACGCGGCCCCGAGGACCCAAGCCAGCAGGCATCCGAAGACCAGCCCGCCCGCAAGCGCCACGGCGACCGTCACCTTGGTCCCCGACGAGTTCGCCGCAACGCCGGCGTCCGATTGCAGCATCTGCAGGTCGTTGGTTGGGTCGGCGTTGACTGCGTTGATCCGATCCTGCATGTCGATCTGGGCAGGTACCCGGTACACCCCGGTCGTGTCCTTCGTGTCCGCGTCGACCGCGCGCCGCATCTGGCCGATCAAATTATCCCGGCTGGCCTGCAGGTAGGCGTTCACCTGCCGGAGGAACCCGGCGGCCGCAACCCCGGCCGCCCGCCGCGCCGTGGCCGCGTCGGGGCCGGTCGCCGATATGAAGATGATCGGGCTCTGTGCGGCCGTCTGAGCGGTCAGCGACACATCCGCGGGCAGACCGAGCTTGGCGCGCAGTATGCGCAGGAAGGACGGTTGGATGAACGTGTCAACATACCCGGTGGCCAGGGTGGCGGTTTGGTCCGGCGAACTGTTCTGTGACACGGTGATCAGCGTCGCGGTGCCGGTGTACTGCGTACGGGAATGTCGCCCGGCGGCTCCGAAGGCCACCAACCCGGCAAGCAGTGTGATGACCGCAACAAGGAACCGTCGCCTCCAGATTCGAGCGACATGTGCCCCGAAGCTCATCGGCATGTTCCTTCCCAGGTGTCTGTCGTTCCGAAAGCGTCTAGTTGTCGCCCGGATGCGGCCCCGTGCCGTCGGCCCTGTCCCGCGCAGTCCGAGACGCCACCTCGTAGCGGCGCCCGTCCATCGGCACTGCTCTGCCGACCACGGCGACGCCCACCTCAGCCGTCCACGGTCGTGTGAACTAGTCCGCGATCTGGTTGGGTTGGCCACACCCGGCGCTGCCACGTGGCTGTAGCCCAGATCTCGTCGACCTTGGACGGCCAGACGTCGCACCAGACATCATGGCCATTGGAGGTCACGCGGGCTGCCGTCACGGTGCCGAGGTGGCCTAGACCGAGCACCCCAACGTTCACCGCGTCACCTCGTCTGCTTCGCTTGCGCAGGGACCGTCAGGCCCCATGTGCATAGGAGCACCGAGCGGGTGGCCTTGATACCAACCTTCAGGCCTATCTGGGCGCCTGGGCCCCGGACGGCGGCAAGCCGCCCGGCGGCGAGGCGGTGGCGGCCCTGCTGACGTGGACCATCACCCTGCCCGCAGGCAGGGTTTCGACGTCTGTATCCTTGCCTCGAGGTCTCCAGTTATCTCTTGTGTCATGGGCGGGGGCGGTGTGGTTGCCTGGGAGGTTCAGCAGCTCTAGCGACGGAGGTGCCAGGTGACGAAGTCCGCATCGGTACCGGTGCCTTTTGTTAGCTTTCTGACGACGGTATATGGCACCGAGGACTACCTGTCGGCAACGATCGAATCGGTGCTGGCGCAAACGTCACCGGACTGGGAGATGGTAATCGTCGACAATGGCCTGTCATCCAGCGTCGTCGACATAGTCTCAAGGTACGTGCATGATGGTCGGATTCGATTGATCCGTCAAGAGAACCGAGGATACCGCGGTGGGGTAACAGCCGCAGCAGAGGCCGCCAGCGGTCGCTACCTGAGCGTGCTGGACAGCGATGACAGGATCATGCCGTCATTCGTGTCCGCGATGGCCGATGTGGTCGCTGCCGAGTCCGGTATCGACGCTGTCGGCTGCGATGCCGTTCAGTTCGATGATGCCGAGCAAGCTCACCTGCCCTCGGGATATCTCGCTTCGCTAGGCGTGCGGTGGCAGCCGCGTTATGCCAGTCAGCGGCTGACACTCCCGGACGCTCTTGCTGGCGTCATCCCCTACTACACCGGCATCGTCCGGCGTGACGCGTGGCAGGAAGCCGGCGGTTACGCCGCTCACGATCCCGACGTCGATGAATCGGTCGTGATCTGGCTGCGGCTCGTCCAGCTGTGCGACGTCCGGCTCATTGGCGCCCCCCTGGGCTGGTACCGGATCCGAGAGAATTCGTTGTCCCGCGATCCAGCCAAGAAGGAGGCGTTCGAGCAGGCCCTCATCACGGCCTTCTCCCGGACCGCACAGTGCACGGCATCCGCCAGGGACCGGATCCTCGCCGAGGAGACGGTGGCAAGGCTTCGGTACCACCAGGAGCTGCGACGGGCTCGGTGGGCCCTGCTGGACGGAGACATTCGGTCGGCTCGCCGACACGCGCGACTCGCCTTCGCGTATAGCCCAGGCCTGCGCCCGGGCCTCGTGGTTGCATCGCTGGCTATGTCGCCCGCGATGCTGCAGTGGGTCCACCCGCGCAAGCAACGAGCGGCTGCCGCTGGGCTACGAGTCCGCGAACGCTGGGTTGCCAGGCGGCGCCGCCCCGGCCGAAAGTCAGCCTCGGCGATCGGATGATTCCGCAGTGGAGGTACGGTGCTGCCCCACGACGGCACTCAAAGGCACCTGCCATCCCTCATGTGATGAACGAGCGGTGCCTCCGCTCCGGCCTCCGGTGAGCTGATACACCCTGCTGCGACTCCATCCGCGACTACGCGATCGGCGCGCCGGGCCTGCGCCGCCTACACCTTGACCCGGTGGCAGAGATCGGCTCACCCGTATCAGAGCACCATCCCGTAGCTCTTGTGACTGTGACGTACGACGACAGCTCGGCATCTCCGCGATCAAACACGAGACGATGACGACGGCGCAGACGCGCGGGCCGGCAACTGTCTCCGAGCGGAGTGTCCGTGAACGATCCCGGCCCGTGACGCGATCCCGGTCCGTAACGTCTGCACCGGGGCCTGCAGGCGGGATCGTGGGCTTGGGCCGACTCGCCGAGCGGCGGCTTCAGGCCGCCCTCACCGATGCTTCCAATCCAGGCTGAGGACACCTCATGGCAACATCATCACCTAATGTTCCCAAGATCGTCCATGTGGGTCCGGGGCTCGCCGTCCGCGGCGGCGTCTCGGCAGTCGAGAGACTGATCATTGACTCCATCTCCCGTCACGTCCAGGTGGAGCACGTTGCGACCATGGAAGATGGCGGCATTCTGCGCCGCGTGCGGGTCTTCGGTGTCGCACTCTGGCGCATCCACAGCATTCTCCGCGACAAGAGCCCGTGCATCTTTCACGTGCACTTCGCCTCGCGTGGAAGCACACTCCGTAAGTGCATCGTCGCCCTGATGGTGCTGCGCGCGTCCGGCTGGCTTGTCCTGCACGCCCACGGCGGCGCCTTCGACAGGTTCTTCTCGAACCTGCCGAAACCGCTTCAGGACCGGGTTGCCAGGACCTTCCGTCGCTCGCACGGTTTCGTGGTGCTGTCCTCCCAGTGGCAGGAGTTCTACGCTACTCAGCTCGTCTTGCGCCGCGACCGCATCCATATCATGGTCAACCCCACGGACCCAACGAGCCCGGTGCCTGATCGGAGATGCCGCGACAGTGTGCAGTTTCTATTTCTCGGCCGCATCGATGACACCAAGGGGGCGTTCGAGCTCTTGGACGCTTACCGGGCGTTGCCGCATCCGTCTCGGGCGACAGCGCGCATCGTGTTCGCCGGGGACGGACGGGTCGAGGATTTGCGGCGGCGCGCCGCAGACATCGGCCCCGATGTCGTAGTGCACACCTGGCTCGATCGCGAGCAACGCGACAACCTGCTGGCCGCCAGCGACGTTCTGGTCCTGCCATCGCACCACGAAGGCGTCCCCATGGCGATCCTTGAGGCGATGGCCTACGGCCTGCCGGTCATCGCCACCCCGGTCGGGGGGATTCCCGACGTGATCCGGCACGGTCGGGAGGGACTGCTGGTCGAAGTAGGAAATCGGGGCGCGTTGACTACAGCGCTCGCCCGCATGATCGCCGAGCCTGCACTGCGCGCTTCCTTGGGACGGGGAGCTCGCGCCACCGCCGAATCTCTGAACGTAACGAACTACGGACAGCGACTCCTGGAGTTCTACCAGACAATCACCGCGGACACGGGTCTGACGCATCCGGTCTTACCGAGGTCGGCGCTGAGGCCGGACCGGTGGCGCACTGCCCATCACAGCACGAAACCCTAACCCTGGCCCGCGGCGACGTCGGCCTGGACGCCGAGGTGCTACGGGTCACCGGGAAATATCGAGCAAGATGACGCCGTCCTGGGCCGGGATGGTGACGAGATCGACGGCGGTGCCGTTGTTCACCAGCCGGTCGGGGCTGCCGGACAGGTGTCGGTACGTGCGATGGAGCGCCACCTGCTGGGCCGTATGGCCGACGTTGACCAGGGCGATGCCGTGCTCGAAGTCCCGCCGATACACATGAGGGGCGGGGCTTCCGGTGCCGCTGTCGTTGGCCCTGGTAATGGCTGATAGGGGCGGGTCGGCCTCCAAGGCGTGGCCGAGATACCCGCGGCCTAGGCCTGCACCATCCATCTCGTCGTAGTACAGCGCCTGGCCGTAACCGTCGCCCATGGGGGCCCAGAACCCGTTTTGCATGAGGGTCGCTGCCATGGCGAATCGTGACCGCCGATAGTCGTCCGCCGACCCGGCCGGGACCCGCCTGTTGGAGATGGTCAGGCTTACCCCGGGGCTGCGATGTACCCCTGCGGCACCTATTGTCACGTAGCTGGTGAGGTCGGCGATCGGATCCCGGTGGACCAGGGGATCGGCGAAACTCTCCCAGACCAGCCCGTCCAGGAGGCCGGCGTGCAGAGTGCGGGTGCCGTTGGCGACCAGGATCGCGTCGCGCATCCGGGACCGCATGGTGCGTTCGCCGCTGGTCAGCCCGCGGTCCAGCGGGTTGCCCGGCCCGTAGATCTTGGCGCTGGGCACGTCGTGGCCTGTGCCGGTGATGTCCCACCGGTTCTGGTCGACGGTCCACAGGGTGTCGCCCCAGACGTCCAGCAAGACGCCGTCCCAGATCCCCGCGGACCAGACCCGTCCGACCACCCAGTCGGCCGCATACTCGACGAAGCGCTGCCCACCGACCCGGGGACAGACGTCAGTGAGGTTGGTCATCACGCTGTCCTGGTATTCGTGCACCGGGACGCCCGCGGCGGTGTGGGTCAACCAGGCGCGGGGGAAGCGGCTCGACGATGGAGTCCGGAACTGCCACAGGGCGTAGCTGTTCGGCCAGTACTTGACGGTGCCGATACGCGACATCGAGTCGACCAGGTCGACGTACGCGAGCAGCCGCAAGCGTGGGTTGGCCGCGCGGAGCTGAACGAAGTAGTCGAGCGGAACACGGTGCGGCCACTCGTTGTTGATGACCACGAGGTCGTACCGGGCCAATGTGGTGACGGGGGGCAAGCTGTGCTGGTCGAGGTAATAGGTAGCGGTCCTCGGGAACGTGGTGTACCTCGACGCCTGGGCGGCCACGGGGACGTCCTTTGCGGCGGAGGTCTCCTTCGGCTTGTGCTGAAGCATGCCGGTCACGTCGTACACCCCGGCCGCGACGAACGCGGCCCCGGCGAGGAGGAATCGTCGCCGAGACGTGGACAGCTGGCGATTCGCACCGGACACCGAGACCCCTCGCTCTCAGGACATAGACATGGGGACGAAGTCGTCCGGATCGATCACGGCATTTTTGAGCTTACCTTCGGCGGTGCGTGGGATGGCGTCGACGACGCGGACACTGACGACTTGTCCCGGCCCGAAGTAGCGATCTACGTTCGCCCGGATCTGGGCGGTGAGCGCCTGAAGGCCGGAGCCTGCTATCGGCACCACCCTGACCTCGAAGCGACCCGGTCCCCGCTGAGCTACCTGGGCCTCGTGCACGTTAACGAGGTCGGTGGTCACTATCGAGGGCATCGGGAGGGGTCGACCATCGGCACTGGTGAAGCAGTCCGAGACTCTCCCGTCGATGCGCCCCAGGGTCGGGAAGGCACGGCCGCACCGGCACGGGCCGGGATCGGCGGGTCTGACATGGTCGCCGGTGCGGTACCGGAACAGGGGGAATCCCCAGTTGTGGAGGGCCGTCCCGACGATCTCCCAACATTCATGGATCCCAGGTATGGGCAACAGTTCCACGATGCCGTAGTCGGGGAACACGTGATACCCGCCAGCCTCGCAGCTTCCGGCCATGGCGACCCGTTCGGCCTGCCCGTAGTGGTCGACGATCGGTCCCCGGAACACCGTGTGCATCAAATCGGCCTGCGTGTTGGTCGTCACCTCGGACGACGTGATGACCGCCCGAACGGGCATGGTGAGCCCCTGGTCGTGCAGCAACGATGCCAGCACCGTGATGGCTGACGGCCATCCTTCGATGGCATCGGGACGGAAGTCGTGGATGGCGTCGACGACGGTCGGCAACGTCTCAGGCGTCAGGCCGAAACTCCTTACTAGGAGCTGATGGGCGCCGGGCAGCAGCTTCGTCGGCGGTCCACTCTGATCGGCGGCGAAGATGCTTCCCCGGAGGATGACACGGCGCGGGCTGCGACTCAGGCCGAACCAACTCCACTGTCGCTCGAGGACACTGAGCTCGAAGACCGACGATCCCGGAGTTCGGTAGCAGGTGATAGGGGCTCCGGAGGTACCACTCGAGTGGGCCTGCCACAAGAGCCGGTCGGGGTAGACCAAGAACTGTTCCGCACCCGTGACGAGGTGACTGCGATCCAGCAGCGGCAGCTGGGCAAGGTCTGCCACGGTCCGGACCGATCTCGGGTCGAGCCGGGCGTCCCGGAACCACGCTCGGTAGAACGGTGAGCGAGCGGCCGCCAGACGAACCAGGAACTGCAGCCGCCGATGCTGGTAGCGGGAAATCGTCTCCTGATCCGCATGGTCCAGTAGAGCCAAGGAACGCATCATCGCTGGCCGGAGCGGGTGGCAACGGCGGATGCGATGCTTTAGGTCCAGGCTGGACCCGGGTGGCGCCATCCCTGCGTCCCTCCGGCTGGTGAATGGTGATCGCCGGACATTTTAACCTTCAGCGTAGCCTACGCCGGTCGGGCAGCAGTCTTCTTCTTCTTCTTCTTCTTCTTCTTCCGATGAGGTGATAAAGCTGCTGCCTCCGCTGACCGTCACCGGCACCGGAATCGCAGGGGCTTGCGCTCCATGCAGACGGCGTGCACACGGTCTGCTGAAGCAGGCGTGCAACTCGCCGCGCGGTGGGGCATACTGCGCGCAGATCGTCGAAAACGAGGCACGGTCGCGGTATCACCGACTGGGGTTGGCGAGTCATGTAAACGATCGGGCTAGGCACGACGCCCGGGCGCCGGTGAGGCGATCGCGGTAGTCGTGTGCCCGGTCACCCATTGGTAAGTCGATGAGTACGGTGTCGACGACGTGATCCGGGATCGCCATGCCGGGCAGGGTGGAAGCGTACGAGACCGATGGGATGCGCATTGAGGCCGTGACGACAGCGGTCGAGCCGACGATCGCACGGCTGAGGCCACTCCTCTCAGCAACAAGCAGGCTAGGGCGTCGCATGAGTGAGCACGAGGCACCGCAGCAATACCCCACGCAGGCCACCCGGCCGCTGCGCATTCTGGTCGAGAACAGCGAGTACTGGTTGCGCAACAACGGCGACCTGGCCATGCTCGCCGTAACCCTCGACCGGATGCACCAGCGGTGGCCCGACGCGCGGATCGCCGTACTTACCGACTCCCCGTGCCTACTTCGTGCGTATTTCCCTCGCGCCGAAGGAATCTCGGTCTTCGACGAGGATTCCTGGGCGCCACCCACGCGGCTCGAGCGCCTGGCCGGACACCTCGGCCCTCGATTGGTGGGACCGGTCGCCCTGGCCCGACTGCGCCTACGCGTGCGACGCAAGCAGCTGCCGGACCGTCTGCGGGCCGGCCGCCGCAAGCTGCTGCGGTTGGCGCTACGGCGCCCCGCGCCCGCCGACGTCCCCGCCAGCGAAACCGCGCCACTGCCAACGGGCCCCTTGCATCCGGGGAGCGCAGCCGCCGCGGCGCAGTCTTCGCTAGTGGTGGCCCTCGGCGGCGGGTACCTCACGGATGCCGACAGGGCCCAGACTGTGCGGGTGCTCAACCTGGTGGAACACGCCTGCGACGCGGGCGTCCCGGTGGCGCTCGTCGGGCAGGGACTGGGCCCGCTGGAGGACCCCGGGCTACAGGCTAGGGCAGCTCAGGTCCTGCCGAAGGTCGGTCTGATCGCCCTGCGGGAAGGTCGCCAGGGCCCGCGGATCCTCGACCGGGCGGGGGTGGCCGCCGAGCACGTGCTGGTCACTGGCGACGACGCGATCGAGTTGGCCTACCACGCGCGCATCGACGAGATCGGCTCCGATATCGGATTCTGCTTGCGAGTCGCCGGGTACGCACCGTTGTCGGCCGGAGTGGCCGACCTGATCGGCCGGGCGGTGCGTTCCGCAGCGGCCGAGCACACAGCAGCGCTCGTCCCGTTGATCATCGCCGAGTACCGCTCCCAGGATCGGCGGTCGACCCTACCGCTCGTTCGCGGCTGCGCCGACGTGATCGCTCCCCTGCCCCGGTATGTGCCCCCGATCGAGATCGCGCGTCGAGTAGCACGTTGCCGGGTTGTCGTGACCGGTGCCTACCATCTCGCCGTTTTCGCGCTGTCCCAGGGCATACCCGTGGTGGCGCTGACGTCCTCGGCCTACTACAACGACAAGTTCCTCGGGCTCAGTGCGATGTTCGGCCAGGGCCTGACCCTGCTCCGCCTCGATGATCCTTGCCTGGAGCAGACGCTGGACATGGCGATCGACCAGGCGTGGCAAGCTGCCCTGGTCGTGCGCGAGCCCCTGCGTGCCCGGGCGAGGATGCAGATCGACGCCAGCCGGGCGGCGTTCGACCGGGTCGCCACCTTGACTCAGGCGCGCGCGACAGCCCCGATCGCATCGACCCACGACCACCTCCCGACTGCGGCCGATCCCGCGTGACTGCCGACACCGGACGAGAGGGTCAGAGCGGGGACGGACCTGCCCACGTGACGGCAAAGGCGTCTTCCGCTGGTAGCCGGTCCACGGCCCACGGGTCGTTGTCCGGCTTGGTCGGCCGCGTGGCCAGCGCGTCGGCGCTGGCCCAGCTCTTCGGCCAGTTGGTGTCCTTCGTGCAGACGGTCGCCCTGGCGCGCCTGCTAACTCCGACGGACGTCGGCATATTCGCCGCCGGCACCGTGCTGAGCGCACTGTTCACCAATTTCGTCGAAGGCGGACTGCGAGCCGGTCTAGTGCGACGCCAGGTCAACCTGGCCGACGCCGACGAGACAGTGTTCAGGGTCACCTTGATGGTCGGCGCTGCCGCAAGCCTGGGCTGCCTCGCGGCAGCACCCGTGATCGGCATCATTTTCAACAGCCGCACTACCGGTCTGGTCGCCGCCGCGACATCGGGCCTCCTGGTCATCCACTCGCTGACGAACGTCCCGGAGTCGGTTCTGCAGCGCGAGTTCAGCGTCAAACGGCGGCTGATCGTGGGGCCGGCCATCGGTGTCAGTTACGCAGTGGTGGCGATAGGCCTGGCCGCGCTCGGGTGGGGCGTGTGGTCCATGGTCGCAGGCGCGTACGCCTCCTACATCGCCTCTGTAGTCGCCCTCTGGATGCTCACATCCTGGCGGCCCGGCCGAGGCCATGCCTCCTTCGCGATGTGGCGCGAGCTGGCGCGGTACGGCTTTCCGCTCGTCTTCTCGAATATCGGCTATCGGGTGCGCGCCGCTGTCGAGACACTCGTGGTGGGCCGTTTCCTGAGCACCGGCGCCTTGGGCTTCTTCCGGTACGGGCAACGGATCGCGCAAATTCCCCAAACGGGCATCCTCGAGGTCGGAGCGACCACGTTGTTTCCCGCGTTCTCCCGGATCGCCGGCGACCGTGAACGCTTCGCTGCCGCGTACCTGCGTGCGCTGCACTGGTCCATGGTCGGCGCGGCAGCCGGCACGGGCCTGATGATCGCCGCGGGTGAGCCGGCCGTCGTAGTCCTGTTCGGTGAGCGGTGGCGTGGCGCGGGCGTCGCCCTAGTGGCCATGTCCGGGCTGAACATCGGATCCGGAATGAGTGTCGTCTCGCAGGACGCGATCAAGGCTCACGGCAGGACCCGTCTGATCATCTGGTTCACCCTGGCCGACCTGTTCCTCGGCGTGGGTTTCCTGCTGGTTCTTATCCGGCCGTTCGGGTTGGTGGGCGCCTCGCTGTACATCTCCCTGACCTCCCTGGTCACCGCGGCCATCATGGTCGGTCTGTCACAGATGGTGATGACCGTCCCGCTCCGCAGGGTCCTAACAGTTCTGGCGACGCCGATACCGAGCCTGCTCATCGCAACCGTGGCCACGTGGTGGCTGGAACACGACCTGCTACGCTCCGATACTCACGGGCCGATTCTCGCGGTCGCCCTGTTGGCCGTCGATGCCCTGGTGTTCTGCCTGGTCTACCTGGCGGTGCTGACCGTATTCGCGCGATCGACAGTCGTCACGATCGTGCGGAGCGTACCTGTCTTGATCGCCCGCTTCCGCCGCGGTGGCGCTGAACGCGGCCGTCACCCAGATGTTCCCGCCGTCCCGGCCGGTAATCCCGTGCGGGTCGGCGATGACAGACGACAGCTTGACCGCCGATGATTCCAGCACTTCTCCGCACAGTTCTTCTCGCGGGTGCGCTCGTCGGTCAGGTCCCGTCGGTATCGGGGTGCAGCCGGATCAGCCGGATCACCCGGAACTCCGGGTCCGGAACGAAGCAGGGCCGAACCCGCGCCGCGCTCGAAGCAGCCCGCCAGCCAGCTCGAGTCAGACAGGTCCCGCTTGGGTCCGCCAGGCAGGTGCCTGACCTGCGAGGACGACGGTTCGGCCCGGCCGGTGGTGGCCGTGAAGCGGCGGCTGCGTGAGCTTTCGTCCAGCGGTGCCCCGGCGACACAGACGCGGGTGCTCCGCGACTGGGTGGTGTTTCTTGGCGCTCACGTCATCGGCGTGTTCGACGGCCGGGACCGGCTGAAAGCCGGGGGCGTATGCGGCCTACCGGGCGGGCCGGCCGGGACGCGGTTCGCGGCTGTGACCTGGAACCGCACATGGGCGTGCGTGTGGTCGTCGTTCTACTGGTGGGCTGAGGCCGAGGGGCATGCGGGCGTGGTGCCGTTCAGCCCACAGCTGCTACGCGCAGGTGCCGGCTCCCGTTAGATGCATGATCCTGCCGTCAGGCGGTTGCCGTTAGCGGCTGGTGCGGCGTTTCGCAGAGTTCACTAATGAGTATCCGTGGAGCTGGGGCCGGGCCCGTCGCACGTGGACGAGTGGACGCAGTCGCTGGTGAGCGAGCGGAGCCTGGCCCCGTCGACCGGCTTCACCAACAAGTACCTTCGTGCCTTGATCGCCGCGCGGCAGATGAATTATGACCTGCGCAGACGGCGCCGCAACAGCCTGATCCGCCGAGTCCAGCACACCAACCGGTACACCCTGACCGAGGACGGCATCCGCATCGCCATCTTCTAAACCGAAGGTCTACAACCGGTTGCTAGTCTCGCTCACCGCCGCGGACCAGACAGACCCAGGCACCGCCGGAACTCCGCGCCGCGCTGGCGGCCATCACCCGGCAGGTGGACGATTACGCCAGCCGGGCGCGCCTTCCTCGCGCCGCGTGAAGCTTGACACAAACGTCCACAAGCTCACGATCAAAGATCGCTAGCCCCCGGCTGCTCAATTACTGCAGTGATCTTCGCTATTCAAAGCGACGGAACACCATGAGTTCCGACGTTCCTGGTGGCATCACTGGGAAGTAGTGGCCGACGTAGGAGAGCCCGCGACTAGTGAGAAAATCAATAGCCCAAGTG
>Ga0335078_10002204_pt1 | contig 29523 bp, 25 predicted proteins | sample Lox_Sample_32_FD_206711 | JGI IMG/M metagenome (GOLD analysis project Ga0335078, IMG submission 206711) | Soil microbial communities from Loxahatchee National Wildlife Refuge, Florida, United States - Lox_Sample_3.2 | ecosystem: Environmental > Terrestrial > Soil > Wetlands | place: USA...
CGGCACGCCTCCCACACATCCAGCCCGGCCGGGACCCCGGCCCGCTCACCCTGCATGCCTACAACACTGACCCACAGCAACCGCACCAGACCAGACCCAACAAGATTTTCAGGATGTTTCTAGGCGGCCGGCCCGGCGCCTGAAGCCGCCAGAAGCCGGACTGGAGCGACCCCGTCACCCCGCCGGTACCTGACGAAAACGCTGACCTCGCGCATCCGCCACGTCCGGCACAGCTCCGCGCGGCTGAACTCATTCTGCGATCCGCCGCCTTCACCACCCCGGGATGCGGGTGCTGGATCCGTGCTGGCTCCGGCTACCCTGCACGCCGTCTACCTGCGGAAACTGCCCCCTAGTCGACGATCACCCAGATCTACGAGGGCACCAACCAGATCCAGCGCGTGGTGATGGCGCGGCAGTTGCTCAAGGGGTGATATCGGGCCGCTGACCCGCGAATTCTCGGGTTGGCTGCATGTTGGGCGGGCCGTCCAGCCGACGAGCCGGGCGGCCCCGATTTAGTGTCCCGGTTGCCCGATTGATGCCGGTTGTTTCCCGTCGTTTCCCGACCCCGTGCTGAATCGGTGCTGATACCCGCGCACCATAGGTCTAGACCAATTCCGATATAGGTTGACAGGTCGACCGGAGATCATCGCCAGGTCCCTGGGATGTTCGAGCTGGGGTTGCACGCGATCAGTGTCTGGGGCGGGTCCTGGCGGGGGATTGTCAGCGGTGGTAGGCATCGCGTCTGTGGTCGATGTCCAGGACGTGGACCTGCTTGGTGTCGTCGTCGATCGTGTACCTGACCCGGTACTCGCCGCGCCTGGCGCGCCAGTGGCCCTCGAACGGCGCGCGCAGCGGTGCCCCCACCCGGTGCGGCTCCTCCGCCAGGGGGCCGCGGATGAACTCGTAGCAGGCCCCGGCGACAGCCTCCGGCAGTCTCTCCTGCAGCTGCCGGGCGGCCGTGGGAGACATGACGACCTGGTAGGTCACGCTCCGTGCCTCCCGAAGCGCTCCGCCATCAACCGCTCCACCTGGTCAAGTGACAGGCCCTCGCCGCGCGCGATCTCCTGCTGGGACTGCGCTATCCGCTGCTGGGCGGCAGGGTCGGCGAGCAGTTCCAGCGTCGCCTCGATCGACTCAAGATCCTCTGCGGCTACTAGGACGACGTACTCGCGGCCGTTGCGGGTGATGTGGACGCGCTCGTGCGTGCGGTCCACTTCCTCGGCGATCTCTGACAGCCTGGCCTTAACGTCTGACAACGGCAACGTAACCATAGACCAAGATTATAGTCTTTGATGACGTGCGGCAAGGCGCAAGGACTCAGAGTCACCGGCCTGGCCGGAGTCAGCCGACGCTCCCCGTAGGCGAGGAGCGTCCGAGGGTGCGGTCGAATCGGCGAGGATCTCGGTGGGCCACAGCGGGCGGTAGGCGCGGTGCTGGCGACCTCGAGCAGCACCTCACGTGCTTGCTGGGCACAAGGACGCAGGTGTCGAGCAGCGCGGTCGTCACGCCTCGGGCTTGTTCCACGCGGCCGCAGGCGGACAAGGAGTGCGAGTCTGGTCGCGCGCCGCCCGTCATTCCGCCGCGGCCGCCATGACCGACAGTGGTTCGAGGTTGTCGTAGACGACGCGGTCGATGGTTCCCAGCGTTGATAAGCCGGCCCGCTCGGCGGCAACGGCCCACTCGACGATCAGCCGGCCGAGGACGCCGGGGATGGTGGACGGGAGTCCGATACCGATGTCCACGGCGTCCTAACTTGTGTAACCGAGGCGGCGCAGCGACTCGTGTGGGAAGCCGAGGTCGACGGCGCTTGCCTCCGCCAGCCTCACCCGCTGCTCGGGCTCGAGCGAGATGCCGAAGACCTCGAGGTTGTCGTCCAGCTGGGCGAGCGTCCGAGCACCTACGATCGGCGCGACGACAGCCGGGTTGAGCAGAGTCCATGCCAGCGCGACGCGCGACGGTGTCGTGCCGAGCTTCGCCGCCACCTCCTTCACGACCTCCGCGATCTCCAGCCCGCGGGCGGTGAGGAACCCGTTCCCCGCAGCGACGGCCTTGCGCGTGTACCCGGACTCCAGCGCGAGGTCTTCCTGGCCGTACTTCCCGGTGAGGACCCCGCCCGCCAGCGGCGACCACGCCACTACCCCTAGGCCCAGGGTCTCGGCCATCGGGATCAGGTCGCGTTCCACAGTCCGCTCGATGAGGTTGTACGGGATCTGCAGCGCGACCAGCGGCGCCCACCCGCGCAACTCGGCGATTGCCTGCATGCGGGACACCTGCCAGGCTGGAATATCGGAAATTCCCACGTAGAGGACCTTCCCGGCGCGGACGAGATCGTCCATGGCCCGGAGGACTTCCTCGACCGGGGTGTTGCCGTCCCAGATGTGCAGGTACAGCAGGTCGATGTAGTCGGTTCGCAGCCGCTTCAGGCTGTCCTCGACAGACCGGACCATGCTCTTGCGCGAGTTGCCCCCAGAGTTCGGGTCACCGGAACGCATGGGCATTGAGTACTTGGTCGCGATCACCAGTTCTTCCCGCCGGGCCTCCGCGAACTCGCCGACCATTTCCTCGGCTGTCCCGTTCGCGTAGCCGTTCGCGGTGTCCACGAAGTTCCCCCCGCGGACGACGTACGCGTCGAAGATCGCGCGGGCCGCGTCCTGATCCGCGCCCCAGCCGAACGTCATCGTCCCCAGGGCGAGCGGCGACACGCGCAGGCCCGAGCGCCCCAGCAGTCGGTATGAATCAAGCACGCACTTAGTCTGCCCAGCCGGCCGGGGCACGATCAATGGCAAGATCTGTAACAATCGATAACCACAGCGAATCAATGGGGTCGACGTGGAACTCGCGCAGATCGAGGCCTTCCTGGTCCTTTGCCAGGAACTGCATTTCGGGCGTGCGGCGGAACGGCTGCACGTGTCCCAGCCGCGGGTCAGCCGGCTCATCGCGTCGCTGGAGAGCGAGGTCGGCGCCGCGCTCGCAGAACGAACCAGCCGCCGGGTCGCGCTCACCCCGCTCGGTAGCCGCCTGCGCGACGAGATCGCCCCCGCCTACTCCCAGCTGACCACGGCGCTATCGAACGCCCGCACCGCCGCCAGGTCACCCGGCCCGCTCCGCCTCGGCTTCACGGCCACCACCGCTGGGCCGCCGCTCGACAGGCTGGTCACCGCGTTCGAGCGGGCACGACCCGACTGCACGCTGTTGCTGAAGGAAGTCGCGCTCGCCGACTCGTACACGCCGCTGCGGACAGGTGACATCGACGTACTGGTGTGCTGGCTCGTGCTGGACGAACCCGGTCTCACCCTCGGCCCGGCAATCGCGTCGTACGAACGGGTGCTGGCCATGGCCGACGATCACCCGCTGGCCGGCAAGGAGACCGTATCGGTCGAGGTGCTCGCCGACTACTCGGTGCCGAACTGGGAGTTCGAGGGGACGGCAGCCCGGGTGCGAGAGGCGATGGTGCCGTCGCGGACCCCGTCCGGACGGCCAGTGCTGGTGCACCCGACGCCGGTGCGTACCGTAAGCGAGGCCGTCAGCCTCATCGCGCGGAAGCAGGCGGTGCTGCCCACGGTGTCATTGCAGCGGTTCGACAATCACCGGATCGTGCTCGTCCCGTTCCGCGACCTGCCGCCGGTACCGCTCGGGCTAGTGTGGTGGACCGTCAACGAGAATGCGCGGATCCACGCGCTGGCCCAGGTGGCGAGCGACCTCCAGCACTCCGGGCATCGGCGCTGATCTTCGCGCTTCGCGAGCGACTCCCAAGATCTCGGACGGCTGATCGTTCTGTGCCTGTGAGCGTTGTGCGCCCACCACCCGGGCACACAAACCGGTGCTGAATCCGTGCTGGCTCCCCGCTGCGGTCCATGGCATCTACCCGCGGAAACTGCCCGGTGGTCGACGATCACCCAGATATACGAGGGGACGAACCAGATCCAGCGGGTCGTCATGGCCAGACAGCTTCTGCGGTGATGATCATTTAGGCCCTGTTCTGTCTATGTTCCGTCAGCCACGGCCGGGTCAGTTCATGGACCGTGTGCACTCGGACTGACGCGGCGGCCCACGCTGGCAGCGGGACGTCCCGCTCAAGGTCAGACTTCGGCAGCCCCCAAACGTGATCCTCGCCGAGCCTCTTGAGCTGGCGCCGCACGAACCTGCCTGCTCGCGCGGCTCGCCGCCGCGGAACACTGCCTCGCCCGGGGTCACGGTGCCGCCTTGCCCGGCGTGCCCGGTCACCGCATACCCCAGCTCGGTCGCCGGGAGCCTGCCGGGTAGAGCACTGGCCGCTCGGGGAGCTGCCCGTCGTCCAGCACTCGGCGGACCAGCAGGCCCTGGCCGGTGACTGCGTCGATGATGAACCGGTCACCGATCGGGCGGTCTTGTTCCCTGGCGTGGCCGGCGCGCAGCCCGGGCCATCTTGGTCATGGGGCTTCCCCTCGGTGCTGCGTGGGATCATGTTGGTGTGAGATCCGGGGTTACGGCCGCGGCCTGGGCTGAGCAGCAGGTCGCTGCGGTCCGCGACAACCCGGGCGGCCGGATCGCTTTGATGGAGCGCTGCTATCACGGCCCGTTCGGCAAGGCCCCCCGGCATCTGCGGTTTCGCCGGGCGGCGATGTCGTTCATGCGCTGGCAGCTGCGACGGGGTGTGCTGGAACCTGTGTCCAGCGACCGTCCCGGGAGCCCGTGGTGGCGTGCGGTCAACGAGCGCATCCTTCGGGACGGCTGCGAGGCAGTGGCGCTCAGTGGGCACCTGCCCGGCCCGGCCTCATCGCGGACGGTCGAGTACTGGATGTCCTTCGCCGATTACCCGGCCGCCCGGGCCTGGTACCGGGCCCACAACGGGAGCGTGGTCGCCGCCTACCTGGACTACCGTGACCTGGCGGAGGCGGAGAACGAGGCCGAGCGCTTCTTCATGAATGTGGTGCTGTGCCGGGTGCTCTACACCCATGCTCTGGTCGCCGCTCCCCGGATCTCCCTCGGATGGCTTGGTCCGCTCGCCCCGTTCCTGGGTGACCCAAGGCTGGGCATGACCGGGATTTTCTTGCAGCTGTCGCGCGTGCTTCCCGACGAGTACCCCCTGCGCGGCAGCGTCCGGTCCTACCTCGGTGCCGAACTGCGGTTCGGCCGCCTTGTGGATTACGGGGTGATCGTCCCGAGGTTGCAGCAGCTGTATGAGTGGTCAGCTCACGAGCTCGCAGCGCCGGGCCTGCTGGATTGTGTCCGTGACGGAGCCATGACCTACGCATGGTCCTATGAGGACCGGAGCGTCTGGCAGCCGCCACTGTCGTTCATCCTCCAGATGGCCCACCGGACGCTCCCGCCGTTCACCCGCTGAAGGGCAGGATCCGCGCCAGCCATGGCGAAGGCCTGGCTTGCCTGGCCTGGCCCCGAACGCTACTGGGCAGCCTTCGGGGGTGAGCAGCCGCCCGGTGATTGACGTGATGAGGCGGCGGGGGGCGATACGCGGCAGGAACGCGACGGCCTGGTTCCGCAGGCCGGTGAGCAAGAGGTTGAAGCCGCGTTGGCCGAGGCGCTGAGCGAAGATGGCGCCAAGGCCCGAGGACGCGCCGGTTACGACGGCCACCGGGGCGGAATACCAGGCGATGACATTTTGGCTACTCCCTAAATGCGTGCTTGTGGGGTTCAGGCGGGCTGTTTGCGTTCTTCGGCAGAGAACCAGACAAATACCACCCGGGTCACTGGGAATGCGAAAAACCACAGTATTTCAGCAGCATAGGGAATAAACGCGGCAATTGGCAGCGTCAGCGCGAAAAACACCGGCGCCGACAGGCCACGGGCCCGGATGGCCCTCACTTGCGCGCGCCCGGTGTCCGGCTTTAGCAGGCTTCCCCTGCCGGACGCGTACCACCAGTAGGCGGCGGATGCCGCCGAAGCCAAGATCACCGAGGTCGCGTAGAGAACCGCCGCCGCGGGCGCCCCAGAGTGCGCTCCGATCACGGCGGTGGGGAACGGCAGGAACGCCACGAACATGAGCAGCATGAGATTGAGCCACACCAGCACGGTGTCGTAGCCGGCGATGAGCCGGAACGCCTGGTGGTGTGTCACCCAGAACCGGGCGATCACCACAAAGCTCAACAGGTAAGCCAGGTAACGGGGCCAGAGCCCCAGCAGGGCCTTCGACAGCCCGGCGTCGCCCGTCCCGGCCGGCACGGCGACCTCAAGGATCAGCAGGGTGAGGGCGATGGCGAACACGCCATCCGACAACGCCAGGATCCGCCCGATACCCTCTTGTTCGGCCGCCTCGTCGTCCTCGTGCCGCGGCAGCTTCCACATCCGGTCCGGAAGTTTGCTCACCGGATCGCCTCCCCGGGCCCGCGGACCTGGATAGTTGCTGTAACCCGGCTCCGCAAGGCCGGCGTTCTGCCAGCACCCGGTGGGAGGCGGGTGCGGTCTGCACTGCGTCCATCGCCTCCGGCCATGGCTGCCCGGCCGTCACGGCGCGGCTCATTGCCCGGCGAGGGCAGCGGTGACGTCGGCCCGGCGGTGGGTCTCGGCGCCGAGCAGGCCGACGACGAGCGCGAAGCTCACATCATCGCGTCCCCGCACCTTGTCCAGGAAGGCCTGATACGCGGCGATGATGATGTCCAGGCGCTGCAGGGCGTAGGTGATGATGGCCCGCGGGTCGGAGCAGTCGGGAATGGTGAACTCGCTGCCGCCGGGCGCGCGGTCGATGAGCTGCCGCGGGTCGCCGGTGATGGCTCCGCCGAGGTCGCCGATCCGGTCGGCCAGGCGGCGGGCCGCTGCGCGGGCATGGTCGGCGACCTCCGGGAGCTCATCGCTGAGCAGGTAGATCGCCATGCCTTCCAGGCGGTTGGCCACTGCGTCGGCCCACAGGCTTACTACGATGTTGTGGCAGTAGAAGCCATCGAGCGCTTCGATTACATCCTGAACGTCCGGGTCCGTGCCAGTCATGGGGTCTCCTTTCGCGGGACCGCGGCTCGGCGCGGGCCGCCGACTTGTTGCCGGCCACCCTACGGAAGTAGGCGGATTCTGCGCACCTGGTTCGATCACGACCCGGGTGTCAGGGGCGGAAGTCACGGCCAGCAGCCGCGGGACCCTGGCCGGGCAAGGGGTCCGGGCGCCTTCAGCGGGACATGGCCGGTCACTCCGCCCGGAGGACAAGCGCCGTCGGCGTGCGAGCCGCGTACCGGCCAGGAAGCACCGCTACGGCGTTGGCGAGCAAGAGGGCGCCGAGCCCGACGAGGACCAGCGGAAGCCCCGGCACGGTGGCTTGGGGCACGGCGTAGATCTCATGGGCAAAGAGGACCCAGAGCCACCGCCCGAGCACGATGCCGGCAGGCATGCCCACGAGGACACCGATCGCGACGACGACCGTCGACTGGCACGCCACACACGTCGCGAGCTGGCGCTGGGTAAAGCCGAGGGTCTTCAGCAGGGCGAGGTCGCGCCGCCGACGCCGGACCGATGCGGCGAGGGTGAGCGCGAGCGCGAAGACCGCTCCGGTGGCGAGTCCGGCCGCGAGCAGCAGCGGCGTCACGCCGATGGACCGGTAGTTCTCTATCTCCGCGGGATACTGGACCGGCAGGACCTGGATGCTCGAACCTCCGCCGATATCGTCCGGCAGTGCGTTCAGGGTCCTGGTTCCCGTGTTCGCGATTCGCTGCAGCGACGCCAGGCCCGCTGCGGGATTCACACCAGGTCGCAGCCGGACGAAGACCATCGTCGGCCCGTTGAGCGCCGGATAGGGGCTGTGCAGGAACCTCTGGAACGAGAGAGGCTCGATCCCGGTCGGCACCATCGCTCCGGTGCCCATTGACGTGTGGAGGGACTGCGCGCTCCCGATCGCGGGAAGCGTCGCCGTCCCCACGATCAAGACCGGCTCGGGTGGCACGTACACCGGCTCGTCCTTCGGGGTTCCGTAACTGACCGTCACGGTGTCGCCTACCCGCTTGTGCAACTGAGCGAGGGTCGCCGCGCCGAGGACGATCTGGTTGTTGGCTTCGAGCGGGTGCCCGGACAGCATCGGGGGGGTGACCCGCGCGTGCGTGCCCGCCAGGATGATCGGCACTGTCTGCCCGTCAATCTGGGCATTGGCGAACGACACGCCGCTCGACGCGGCGACGTCCCGGTCGTGCTGGAGGAGAGACATCGCCTGGGGAGGCACATCGGTGTTTGAGCTGAGGGCGTAGGTCCAGTTCCAGCCGTAGAGGGCGGGATGGGACACCAGGGTGTTGAGCCCGCTGCCGAAGGTAAGGGTCGCGACCACGATCAGCACGGCCAGTATGGTGCCGAGAAGGGCTGACCGGACCGGCACCGCGGTGCGACCGCGGCCCGGTTCGAGCGCGAACCGGATCCCGGTAACCGCCGGCAGGGGCGCGCCAGAGTTCGCGGTAAGACCCGTCAGGGCCGAACCTCGTTCGACTCGTTTCGATTCAGCATGGCGCAGACGCCCTGGGGCCCACCGGTAGGCGAGCGCCGCCGCGGCGGGCACGAGTCCGGCGATGAGCGTGAGCAGGCCAAGGCCGAGCACCGTGCGGTCGACCGCGATCCCTGGCGAGGGATAGACCGCTCGCACCGGGCCGATGGGTGCGAGGGGGGAAAGCCCGACCGCTATGCCCGCCGCGAGCAGCGAGCCGGCCAGGATGGCGATGACGATGCCCAGCAGCGCGTCGCCCATCACCGCGGCTTGACTTGCGCCGAGCGCGCGGAGCACCTCGCGGTCGGCGCCGCCCACCCGAAGCTGCCGCGCGATCACCTGGATGGCGATCACGAGCGCGGCGAGCATCGCGATCGCGCCGAAGACCGCGAGAGCGATGGCCTCGGGCTTCACGGTGCGGTCGACCTGCCCTTCGACGACCGCGGTCACGTGAAAGTTGTACGTCGTCCCCCGGGGCAGCGCCGCGATGATCTCCCTCTCCACGGCCGAGACCCCGGCCGGGCCATCCCGGAGCCGAAGCCCGTACAGCACATACGACACGCCCGAGGTGAGCGGGCGGGTGAGCTCCGGGGTGAAGAGCAGCAGGGCCGGGTAGCGATCGACGTCGTCGAGCACCACCTCGTTGTTGAACACCACGGTCCCGACGAGCTTCATGTCCAGCCGAATGCGCGGCCGCACCCTTGCCGTGCCGAAGTTGCCCTGGTTCGTCTGCGCGTTGCTGTAAAAGCCCATCGGGATCACCTGGCCGACGTGCCAGCCGAGCAAGCGCGCCGCCTGCGCGGTCGCGACGAACTCGTCGGCGCGACCGGGGTTCGCGGCCCGGCCGGTGGTCACCGTGACCCGGTCCTGATCGAAGTACTCGCCGTTGATGCTGCCGACGGCGGCGATATCACCCGACGCGTACGCCGCCGGGAAGACCGGGACGCCGGTACGTGCCAGCGGGAACGCATTGACCTCCCACGATGCGGCCGCAACCCGCTGAACACCGGGAAGCCGTTCGAGGTCCTTGGTCAGGTCGGGCGCATCGACGGTGAGACTCATGTCGGAAGGCGTGGTGCTGGCCAGGAACACCGAGTAGGAGGCTTGTGTCCGCCGTGCCGCGGCGACCGAGGCCATCGCGATCCCGCCGATCAAACCGATCAGCAGCACGATCGACAGGTAACCGGCCCTGCCGCGGGCGAACGTGGCCGCGAAGCGGTACCAGGCGACCGGCATGACCTGTCCGTTCACGGCGTAGCTCGCCTCCCCCCCGGCAGACGCCTGCCATGTCCCAGCCTGGCTTGGCCGGTGCTGGCGTCATAGATGGCCAGCCTGTGTGCTGGCTTGGTGCTGGCACCACTTACGGCTGGCCGAACGGAGAGGACGGCACCGGTGCGCAGGCTCGTCTGGCGTGGCCGCCGCGCTGCTCCCCGCCCGGTTGCTCCGGCGGCTGCCCACCGCGCGGCTGCTTGCCGACGAGTGAGCCGCGCCCGGGAAGCCGTAGTCTTCGACCCGTGGCTATGAGACCGGCGCCCGTCAGGCAGTGGTGACCGCCGATGACCGCGAAGGCCCTCGACGACGCGGTGCTGACCGCCCCGGGCTTCGAACCCGTCCGCGAGGAGTTCGGGCGGCTGCTGGCCGCCGACGAAACGTTCGCCGGCCAGTTCTGCGCCTACGCGGGCGGGCGGGTCGTGGCCGACCTATGGGGCGGCGAGGGCGTCGGCCCGGACGACCTGCAGGGGGTCTTCTCGTCCACCAAGGGCGCCGCCGCTGTCTGCGTTGCGCTGCTCGTCCAGCGCGGCGTTCTGGACCTGGACGCCCCGGTGGCGCGCTACTGGCCGGAGTTCGGCCAGGCCGGCAAGGAGGCGGTCACGGTCCGGCTGGCCCTGTCGCACCAGGCCGGGCTGGTCGGCGTCGAGCCTCAGCTCACGCTCGAGGAGTCGATGCGGCACGAGACCATGGCCGCGCGGCTGGCGGCCCAGGTACCGCACTGGCATCCCGGCGCGGCCCACGGTTATCACGCGCTAACGATCGGCACGATCATCGACGAGCTGACCCGGCGGATCACCGGGATGCCGGTCGCGCGCATGTTCCGCGAGGAGGTCGCGCAGCCGCGGGGCGTCGACTTCCACATCGCCACCCCCGACGACCTGGAACCGCGGGTCAAGCGGATTCTCCCGCTCCGGCCCACGCCAGAGCAGCAAGCCGAGGGGCAGGCCGGCCTGCCCGCGCCGGACAGCCTGTTCGGCCTGGCGAGCCGGTTCGTCACCGCGCTGGACTGCGCCGACATCGGCTTCCTGCCCGACGGCCTGCTCGATGAGCTCCCGCTGCCCGCCCAGAGCGGGACCGGCACGATCGCCGGGGTCGACCTGAACAAGCCGCGGATCCGGGCCGCCCTGTCCGCGGCGCTCGCCCTAGCCCCGGCACCGGGCGGGTTCACCGTCGCCGAGCACGCCGCCAGGGTCCGCGCGATCGCCGGTCACGACGGCTACACCACCCGGCAGGCCGCCTACGACCTTCGCAAGCTCCGAGGCAAGCACCTCATCAGCAAGCCCGGCCGCACCCGCCGCTACCACGTCCCGCCCGACGGCGCCCGCACCATCGCCGCCCTGCTCACCCTCCGCGACCACGTCATCGCACCCATCCTGGCCGGGGTCCGCAGCCCACGCATGGGCCGCAAGCCAAAGATCTGGACCCCCGTCGACCGCGACTACGAGATCCTCCGCATCGACATGCAGACCCTGTTCCGGCACGTCGGCATCGAGACGCGGCCCGCAGCCGCATAGACAACACTTTGTCGATCGGAGGAGTGCAAGAAGCTAGGCAGGCCGCCGCACAGATCGGGGCGGCTACGGCACCCGTCGACATGTACTCGCCGTGCTCGACGGCAGGCCCGACGAGAGCGCCGACGACGATGAGACCTCGATCTCCGCCGAACCCGCCTGGCAGCAGCCGCCGGGTCGAACCCACCAGACTCACTCGTACTTCGCAGCCACGCCAGGCCCGCCGGACGCGTTGGCAATGGCCGACCAGGTGACCAGGTACCGTGAACCCCGTTGCATGTCCTCAGCATGAAGCTCGGAGTGGCGCTCGTCCGTGACTTGGCTCATAGGCATCCGCGCCCGGGGGGACCGAACGACCGCCTCGGGGGACCGGACGACGGCGCCGACGGGCGGGGCCGACGCCGCAGCGGGCCAGCCGGCGCCGACACCGCCGCCATCGCCCGCGGGGACGCGGAAACGCTCGCTTACCGAGGTGCTGGCCGATCCCCGGATCCGGCTCGGGGCTGGCGCCGCAGCGCTGCTGGTCACGGCCGTGGTGGCGCGCCGCGACCACGTCACCCACGCCGAGGACCTGGTGTTCCGCTCTGTCAACGGCCTGCCCGACTCGCTCTACCCGCCGGCCTGGACTGTCATGCAACTGGGGACCCTCGGTGCCGTGCCCGCGGCGGCCGGCGTGGCGTGGCTGGCGGCCGACGGTGAGCTGGCGGGTCGGCTTCTGGCCAGCGGCACGGCAACCTGGGCGCTCTCCAAGCTGGTCAAGCAGATAGTGCGCCGGCCCCGGCCAGCCACCCTGCTTCCCGGAACCCGGTGCCGCGGCCGTGAGGCCGCCGGGCTCGGGTACCTGTCCGGGCACGCGGGCGTGGCCGTCGCGCTGGGCGCGGCCGCCCTGCCCCGACTGGGCCCGGCCGGCCGTCCGCTCGCCCTGAGCGTCATCCCCCTGGTCGGGCTGACCCGGGTTTACGTCGGGGCTCACCTGCCGCTCGACGTCGCGGGCGGTGCGGCGCTGGGGCTCACCGCCGAGGCTGCGGTACGCCTAGCTCAGTCACGCCTGCGTCACCACCCGGGCGTGGCGTAACAGGCACTGACCCGGAACGGTCGGTCGGTCGTGGACCAGGTAATTCCGGGGCTGGGCCCTGTTCCGGAATCGATGCGGGGAGCAAATACTGAGTGGGCGCACAGTTTCAGGGGAGGCTCGAGCAGGGATGCCCGATCTGCAGGCGTTAGTCCGCGCTGCCTGCCTTGTCCTGGCCGTGACCTGCACGGCCGGTGCTGCCGCCTGTACCACAGCCAGTAGCCAGCCGACGGCTACGGTGCCGGGCAGCCGGGCTGCTATCACGGTCGGGTCGTTCAACTTCCCGGAGAGCGTGCTGCTGGCGTACCTGTACGCCGACGCCTTGGCGGCGAAGGGCTACCCGGTCCGGGTCCTGCCCGACCTGGGTACCCGGGAACTGGTCGACCCGGCCCTGATGGAAGGCCTCGTGCAGTTGGTGCCCGAGTACACCGGGGCGGCCCTGGAGTTCGTCAGCCTCGGCCGGGTCAACGCCACCGCTAGTGTTACCGCGACCGCCAGCGCCCTGGCCCGGTCGATGGCCGTACGCGGCCTGGTCACCGGGCGCCCGGCGGCGGCCCAGGACGGCAACGCGATCGTGGTGACGGCGGCGACCGCGGCCCGCTACCGGCTGCGGACCATCTCCGATCTGGCCAAGGTCGCAGGGCGCTTGATATTCGGCGGACCGCCCGAGTGCGTGGAGAACCTGTCCTGCCTGCCGGGCCTGAAGCTCGTATACGGGCTCCGGTTCCGCAAATTCGTTCCGCTGGACTCCGGCGGCCCGCTGACCCGGCAGGCCCTTGTCGCGGGGGACATCAGCGTGGCGCTGCTGTTCACCACCGATCCCGCCATCCGGGCCCAGCACCTGGTGGTGCTGACCGATAACCGGGGCCTGCAGCCGGCCGAGAACGTCGTTCCGGTCCTCCGGCGGGCCACCGTCAACCGGTTCGGCGCCGGCCTGCTCGCCGCGCTCAACGCCGTGGCGGCGCGCCTGTCCACCGCGGCTCTCACGGCACTGGACACCCAGGTGGAGCTGGACGACCGCTCGCCGCGCACCGTGGCCGAGCGCTGGCTGCGGGTCCAGGGGCTGGAGACACGATGACCGACGGCCCGGCCCGCGGCGACACGACGGTGAGCCCTTCGACGACCCCCGCCGTCCGGCACACAGGGCGCCAGCGCCGTCCGACCGGCGCGCCCCCGCCGCTGCCGCACAAGATCGCAGTGAGCACCACCGCCTGGCTGGCGCTCGCCGCGATCTTCGCGGGCGGCGCGTTCCTGGTCTCGGAGCAGTCGCCGTGGCGCGAGGTCGTGGACCAGGCCAACACCTGGCTGCTGCGGCAACTGGCCGCGGTCCGCACGCCGTGGCTGACCCACCTGGCGAACGGTGTCAACGCGGCGGGCCTGGACTGGCCCCTGGTGATCGGCGTGGTCTTGGTGCTGCTGATCATCATCTTCCGGCGCTGGCGGCACCTGCTGGTGTTCCTGCTCTGCCTGTTCTTCCTGGAGATCGTCGGCACCTTGATCTACAACGGCCTGTCCCGGCCGCGGCCGTACGGCGTGTGGATCATCGGCCGGTGGGAAGGGTACTCGGCCCCGTCCGCGCCGGTGGCCTTCCTCACGTTCTTGCTGATGGGCGCGGTGTACTGCCTGGTCGTGCCCGGGCGCCCGCGGTCCTGGGCCAAGGCCGTCGTAGCCGCGCTGGTCGTCCTGTTCGGCCTGGCCCGCCTGTACCTGGCCGTCGAACATCCGGACGACGTGCTGTTCGGCGTGGCCCTGGGGGTGGCGATCCCGCTGGCGGCCTTCCGGTTCTTCACCCCGAACGAGGTGTTCGGCGTGACCTACCGCCGCGGCCGGACCGCGCACGTCGACGTGACCGGCCGCCGCGGCGCGGCGATCCGGCAGGCGGTCAAGGACCAGCTGGGGCTGACGGTCCTGGAGATCACGCCGGTCGGCCTGGCCTCCTCGGCCGGATCCATGCCGCTGCGCCTCACGGTCGAGGGTGATCCGAACCAGTACCTGTTCGCCAAGCTCTACACCAAGGGCCATGTTCGCGCCGACCGGTCGTACAAGCTGTGGCGCACCATCCGGTACGGCGTGCTGGAGGACGAGCACCCGTTCTCCTCCGTCCGGCAGCTCACGCAGTACGAGGACTACATCCTGCGCCTGCTGCGGGACTCCGGGGTTCGCACCGCCACGCCGTACGGGATCGTGGAGATCACGCCGGAGAGCGAGTACCTGCTGGTCACCGAGTTCTTCACCGGCGCGGTGGAAGTCGGCGAGGCGGACATCGACGACAGCATCATCGACCAGGGGCTGCTGCTGATCAGGAAGCTGTGGGACGCCGGCATCGCGCACCGCGACATCAAGCCGGGCAACCTCATGGTCCGCGACGGGGAACTGCTGCTGATCGACGTGGCCTTCGTGCAGGTGCGCCCCTCGCCGTGGCGCCAGGCGGTCGACCTGGGCAACATGATGCTGGTGCTCGCGGTGCGCACCAGCCCGGAGCGGGTGTACCGCCGGGCGCTGCGCTACTTCACGCCGGATGAACTGGCCGAGGCCTTCGCCGCCACCCGCGGGGTGGCCAGCCCGACCCAGCTGCGCTCGGCCATGAAGCGGGACCCCCGTGACCTACTCGGCGAGTTCCGGGCGCTGGCCCCGCCGCGGGAGCCGATCGCGCTGCAGCGCTGGGGAACCCGGCGGGTGGCGCTCGTCGCCGCGGCGCTCGTCGCCCTGCTCGCCGCGGTGTCCATCAGCGTCAGCGCGCTCAAGCCGGCCGGGAACCTCGGAGCCTACCCCCCGATCTGCGGTACCGGCCACTCAATGATCTTGTCTGCGCAGGCGGTGCCTTCCGCGGCCAAGCTGTCGTGCATCGCGGCGCTGCCGTCCGGCTGGACCGTCGGCGGTACCGACATCGGGAACGGCCACGCGCAGTTCTGGCTGGACTCCGACCAGGCCGGAGCCAAGGCGGTCACCATCACCCTGACCGCCGCGTGCGACACGTCCGGCGCCGCGCGGATTCCGTCCGACCAGCCCGGGGCGGCGCGCTTCGAGCGCCCGCTCAGCCTGGTGCCGCGCTTCACGCTGGATCGGATGTACACCTTCGCCGGCGGATGCGTCACGTACCAGTTCAGCTTCGTCGCGGGCGCGGCGCCCAGCCTCGCCATCCCCATCGACACCGCCATCACGTTCGAGCCCAGATCCACGCTGGTCAGCCACGTCCGGCAGACTGAGAACCTTCCGCTGTGCGGGCGGGGTGCAGCGTGTCCCGGCTGACCGCCTGGGCCACGTCCGGCCCGGAAGAGCCGCCGATCCTGGCCGCGCCGCGGCATGATGCCGTGCTCGCCGCGGTCTTCGCCGTGCTCACCGCCGCGGTGTTCATCGTGGCGGCCATCCCCGGCGTGCTCGGCCACATCCAGCACGTCGACAACGCGTGGCTGCGGCTGATGATCTCGGGCCGCAATCCCCAGTTCACCGCGGTCGCCAAGGTCTTCAACATCCTCGGGCTGGTCTACGTCACGCTCCCGGTGCGCCTCGCCCTGATCGGCTATCTCGCCCTCCGGCGGCGATGGTGGCACCTGGCCGCCTTCGCCGCGGCGGTGCTGCTCTCGGAGATCCTGATCGGCCCGGTCAAGGGAATCTACGACCGGCCCCGGCCACCGGGCTCCCTGGTAGCCACCAGCGGGGCGTCGTTCCCCTCGGGTCATGCCATCGCGGCGTCCGTCACCGTGTTCGCCGCGGTCATCGCCCTGGTCCCGGCGGGCAGGCGCCGAATCATCTGGGGCGCGGCCGCGGCCGTCTTCGCGATCCTGATGGCCGCCTCCCGCGCCTACCTCGGCGCCCACTGGCTGTCGGACGCGGTAGCCGGGCTGCTGCTCGGAACCACCTGCGCCATCCTGGCCGCGGTCGCCGTCGATCCGGCCCAGCGGGGCTGGCTTCGCCGGCGCGCGATGCGGGCCGACGGAGCGCACGAAGCCATCCGGCCCGCGGACGACCGGCGATGAGCGAGCCCATCGTCACCGGCCGCCCGGTAGCGCCAGGGCGTGACCGGCGGATCCTGCCGCCCACGCGGTACCGGCATCCCGGCGACGTCATCCGGCTGATCATCGCCGGGCTGGTGCTTGCCGTGGCCGTCGTGGTCACGGTCGTGACTCACGCCACGTACGCGGGCGACAGCGCCACCGCGGTGACCGCGCTCCGGCTGTCCGCCGACCCCGGCCGCACGCTGGACGCGCTGGTGGCGGCCGCGTTCGTGGTGGCGGCCGTTGCGGCCGTCGCCGCTACGCTACGTCACCGGCGGTTCCGGCTGCTGGCCAGCCTGGCCGGCGGCGCCGTGGTAACCATCGCTCTCCTGATCGTGATCACATACTTCGCCGGGGGCGAGCAGCCCACGGCCCTGGCGGCCAGCGTCAGCCACTGGCCTTGGCTTCTGGGCCCGTCGGCGGCGAGCCCGGCGCTGGGCGCCGCCGCCGCGGGCGTGGTCATCGCCGCGCCGTGGCTCAGCCGTTCCTGGCGGCGCACGGCGTGGATCGCCCTGTGGCTGGCCGCTGTGGGACAGCTGATCACCGGTCTGTCCTCGCCCATGGAAGTGATCCTGGCCCTCGCGGCCGGCGCCACGGTCGGGGCGGCCGTGCTCGTTGTGGTCGGCGAGCCGGACCGGCGCATCGGGCCGGATGGCATCGCGGCGGCCCTGGGCCCGGCGGGCCTTCCGGTCAGCCACGTCGAGCCGGCCGACGCCGAAGCCAAGGGCTCGCGGCCGTTCGTCGCGGCGGCCGCCGACGGAACGCAGCTGTTCGTCAAGGTCCTCGGCTCCGACAACCGCGATGCCGACCTGCTGTACCGCGGCTGCCGGTGGCTGCGGCTGCGCGACATCGGGGACACCAGGCCGGCGGCATCGCTCATCCAGGCGGTCGAGCACCAGGCGCTGGTCGCGGTCATGGCCGAGCGCGCCGGCGTGGCCGTGCCCGCCGTCCGGCAGGTGGTCAAGACCGCCGACGGGTCGGCCCTGCTAGCCATGGACCGCGTGGACGGCTGCTCCCTCGACCGGGTCCCGCCGCACCGGCTGTCCGGCGCGCTGCTCCGGGCGTTGTGGCAAGAGGTGGACCGGCTGCACCGGGCGAAGATCGCGCACCGCTCGCTGCATGTGGGCAACATCGTGGTCGACCGGGTCGGCCGGCCGTGGCTGACCGACTTCAGCTTTTCCGAGCTCGCCGCGACCGAGCGCCAGCTGGCGCTGGACGTCGCCGAGTTGCTGGCCTCGCTGGCCACGATCGTCGGCGCCGACCGGGCGGTGGCCAGCGCGGCCACGGTCATCTCGCAGGACGATCTCGCCGATGCCGTTCCGCTGCTGCAGCCGCTAGCCCTCTCGTCCGGCACGCGGCACGTCGTCGCCCGCCAGGACGGCCTGCTGACCAGGACCCGGAACGCGGCCGTCGCGGCCAGCGGCCACGACCAGGCTCCCGAACTGGCCCGCATCCAGCGGGTCCGCCCGCGGACGCTCCTGGCCATCGCGGCGGCCGCGGGCGCGTTCTACTACATACTCCCCGAGCTGCTGAAGGCAGCGGGCAGCTGGCACAGCGTCCTGTCCGCCAACTGGGCGTGGCTGCCGCTGATCATTGCCTTCTCGGCCGCGACCTACCTGGCCAGCGCGGTCGCGCTCATCGGTGCGGTGCCACGGCGAATCCCGTTCTGGCCGACGGTCCTCGCCCAGCTGGCCTCGTCGTTCGTCAACCGCGTCTCCCCCGGCAACGTCGGTGGCATGGCCCTGAACGCGCGGTTCATGCAGAAGTGCGGCGTGGAGCCGGGTGCGGGCGTGGCCGCCGTCGGGGTCAACAGCCTCGTGGGTGCCGTCGTCCACCTGGTCATGCTGGTGGTCTTCTTCGCCTGGGCTCGCCGGGGGCTGGGACACGCGTTCAAGCTGCCGTCGGGCAGCAAGCTGCTGCTGATCATCGCGGTCATCCTGGCCGTCATCGGCCTGCTGCTGGCGACCCGCCCGGGCCGGCGCTTCGCTTCGCGCACGCTGATCCCTGGCCTGCGGTCGGCCGCGCTAAGTCTCCGGCAGGTGGCGCAGAGCCCCAGCAAGATGATCATGCTGGTCGGGGGGTCGGCGCTGATAACCCTGCTCTACATCGCTGCGCTCGTCGCCTCGGTCGACGCGTTTGCCGGCGGGCTCGGCATCGTCGTCATCGGCGCCGTGTATCTGGGCGCCGCCGCCGTGGCCGCCGCCGCCCCCACCCCGGGCGGCCTGGGGGCGTTCGAGGCGGCGACGATCGCGGGCCTGACCGGGGTCGGCATGTCGTCCGGGGCCGCATTTGCCGCCGTCATCCTGTACCGGCTTGCCACCTACTGGCTGCCTGTGGCGCCCGGCTGGCTGGGCTGGCGCCTGCTGCAGCGGTGGGACTACGTGTAACGCCTGGCGTTCCGCTGCGTAGCAGGGTGATGGCCGTGGTGACCGGCGCCAGCCGCAGGATCAAACTGACCGTAATCCGCTGGCCCGGGCGGTCCTGGTGCTGTTACCGGGTGCGCCGAATGCGAGGTTCAGCACGCCCCCGATGAACATTCCCAGGCCCGCCCCCGCGGCGACGTCCAGCGGGAAGTGCGCGCCGAGGTAGACACGTGACAGGCCGACTGCGGCGCCCAGGGCCCAGGGCAGGACCTTCCACCAGCCCTTGAAGTAGGGAGCCACGAGAGTAGCGATCGCGAAGATCACCATGGCGTGACCTGAGGGGAAGCTCAGCCCGTGGGCAGCGGACTGGCCACGCAAGATCACATCGTGCAGCGTCTCCGCGGGCCGGTCACGCTGCACGAACATCTTGGCCACGGACTCCAGCCATACCTTCAGCAGTGTCGCGGCCGCCAGCGCGGCGGCCAGGCGCAGCCTCCTCAAGAGCACGGCCGCGGCGGCCACCAGGGGAAGCGCCCCGATCACTCCCGACAACTGGACGGTCCACATCGGCGGGTACAGCCACCCTGGCCAGTGATTGATCCAGCGGAACACGGCCACGTCGGTACCCGCGAGCGTCCGGTTCGCTACGAGCAGCCCGCACACGAGCACGATGCCGAGCCCGGCGGCGGCCACCAATGCGTCGGCCCGCCTGCGCTGGTACGTCCTGCCGTCCGGGGTCTGCGACCACCACCGGGTCAGCCATCTGCCCAGCTTCCGCGCCCGGCCAGCCCGGTCCGCGGCCGCCGAGGGAGCCGGCTCTCCGGCTGCATCTGTCGTCATTGCCACTACACCTGCACAGCAAGCTCACCTGCTCCGGGCAGAATACTGCGCCGCTCGCCCAGTGGCTTGCTGTGCCTGCCTTCCTGAGCCGGCACCTGGCAAAACCGCCGCAAGCTTCACCGTCGTTGCGCTCTCGCTGCTGGCGGTCGTCTGCCCTCAGATTTCGCGGACCTCCGGTGTCGAGCGTGCCGAAGGCCAGGCCGGCGGCGGCAGAGCCGGACGACTGACGGCAGCAGGCCGGAAGTCCCGTCCGCCAGCGACTTTGCCGCGGTCAGGCTGCCGACGGAAGCGCATGATTGTCAGATCGCCGCGTGCCCGCCGCGGATACCCGTTACCGGGCCTGGCCGAGTTGGGGCACAAGGACCGGCCGACCTGCTGGCAGATCTGGAGGCAGGAGCGATGACCACCGATACCCGTCCCGCCCGCCCGCGCGATGACCTGCCGAGCGTGGCGCGGCTGCTCACGCTGTCCGACAGCGTCGTGGCCATCGCCTTGACCCTGCTGGTGCTGCAGCTCAAGGTCCCGCCCACGGCCCAGGTGGCCGATCCTCGCTCGGCCGCGGACCTGGCCGCCCAGCTGGCGAAGGAGGTCGACCAGCTGATCAGCTACGTGGTCGCGTTCTACGTCGTCGCCCAGTTCTGGCTGGCCCACCACCGGGTCTTCCGCCGGGTGGTCGGCCACCACGAGGGCGTGGCCTGGTGGAACTTCGCGTTCTTGTTCACCATCACGGCCATGCCGTTCACCAGCAGCCTGCTGGGCCAGTACGGCGACAACCCGCTCGCCGTGGACATCTTCGCGGTCAACCTGCTGCTCGCCGCCCTGGCCACGCAGGCGACCCTGCTCTACGGGCAGCGCCGGGATATCGTGATCGGGCCCGGCAGCACGGAGGCCCGGGCACGCGCCGTGCGGCTGACGGTGATAGTGATCGCCGTCGCCTCCTCCATCGGCCTGGCGTGGGTGAACACCACCGCGGCCAAGTTCTGCTGGCTGCTGATCCCCCTCGCGCCGTGGGCGGCGAACCGCTGGGCGGCCCGGGCCGGCCCGGGCAGCAGGGCGGCCGGCGCACCCGGCCAGTAGCCCGCCCGGGCGCGCCGGCAGCACCCAGCCCAGACCGCCGGCAGATGCGCGGGCCGCCGCGCACGACCCTCCCGGCCAGGAGGCAAACGTCCTGCCGTATCGGGACCTAACGCCTGTGGCCTGCGTGCGCCGGGCGGGCGAGCTGAAAAGTGGGCCGTCAGAGCGCCCGGCTCGCCTGAGCGCCCCGGTTTCCTGCGTCGGCGGGAGCAGGTTGGGGAGGCAGGTGTCATCCGCCGCGGCCCAGCGGCCCGAACAGAGGTGCTTGGCGCGCCCCGGGCCGCCGGCCGGTACGGGCCGGAACGGAGCAGCCATGTCTGCCAGTATCTGGATCATCAACCTGGTGGTGCTGGGCGCGGTGCTCGAAGCCGACCTGGGCCACCGGAAGATCACCCGGTTCCGGTTGATTCGCCCGCTGGTCATCGCCGCCGTCATCGCCGCCTTCTGGATCACCGGTGTCGCCGGTTCGGGGACCGGGCTGTGGGTGGAGGCGGCCGGTGTCGGCACCCCGCTGATGCGGGTCTACGCCGGTGACGAGGGCCGCCCCTACAGCTACGCCTGGATCCCGTACGCGCTGCTGTGGATGGCGGTGGTCGGGGCCCGGCTGTGGTTCGCCTACGCCGCCAACCACGGCATCCGGGTCCCGCTCGGCACCTGGATGCTCGCCCACCAGCTGACCACCGGCGCGCTCATGGACGGGTTCATATTCCTGGCCCTGGCCATGGTGCTGACCAGGACCGGCAGCCTGGCGGTGCGGTCCCGGGCCCTGCGCGGCGCCCCGCCCGCCAAGCTCACCGCGGCGGACGAACCGCAGCCGGGCCCGCCGGCGGAGGGCGAGCAGCGGGCGGCCTAGCCGGAACCGGCCGATCGCCGTTGAGGAAGATGGCATGGCCCGCGGGCGTGGCGGTTGCCCTGAGTGCGGCTGCCTTGCTGCGGCTGATCCCGTCTGGGCGTGCGATTGTGGCTGTCGCCGTGCCAGTCGTGGGCCTTTTCCGCATCTGTGTGGGCGCTCACTTATCGCTGGACGTCGGGGCGGGCCGGGCTCGGGCTCGCCGTCGAGGCCGTGGCTCTGGTGTGGCAGAGGGTCGGCCATGAGAATCGGCCAGGGGTGTTGCGGTATTCGCCGCAGGGTCTTGGCTGGCTCATCCGGGGCATGGCGCTGCGCGGCCGCATAGCGTCAGGCCCTCGGTGGTTTTGATGTATTGCACGAGCGTGGCCCGGGGCATGAGGGCGACCGCGCTGCCGGCCGGGATGGCCAGCTGGGGGGAGGCGCCGGGCGTGAACTGGAACCGGTAGGTGATGCAGCCGCCGGGGAAGAGGTAGTAGCGCAGGCCGGAGAACTGCGGGTGCAGGCTGAGGGTGCGGTCGAACCGGCGGGTCCGGGGCTGGTCGGAGGGGACCTGCCGGGCGCCGGTGGTGTCGCAGGCCGCGGACAAGGTGATGGTCACCGCCGACGCGCCGGCCTGGTCGGAGTCCAGCCAGAACCGGGCGTGCCCGCTGGCGGCATCGGCGCCGGCCACGTGCCAGCCCGATGGGAGCGTGTTGATGCAGGGCAGCAGGGCCGCCGAGGGGACGGCCTGGGCGCTGAGGATCATCGTGGGGCTGGCGGCGCAGGCGGGAGGGTTGACGCCCAGGCTCTTGGGCCCGGGGACCAAGACCCGGACTGTCCAAAACGCGGCGAAGGCGGTGATGGCGAGCGTCGCGGCGGCCAGGGCGACCCGCCGGGCGCTCCAGCGTTGCAGCACGATCGGCGGCCGCTGCGGGGCCAGGGCCCGGAATTCGCCGAGCAGGTCGCGCGGGTCGCGTTTGATGAAGGCGCGGAGCTGGGTGGGGCTGGCGACCCCGCGGGTGGCGGCGAACGCCTCGGCCAGTTCGGTCTCGGTGAAGTAGGCCAGCGCCCGCCGGTAGACCCGCTGCGGGTCGGAGCGCAGCGCGAGCACCAGCATCATGTTGCCCAGGTCGACCGCCTGCCGCCACGGCGACGGGCGGACCTGCACGAAGGCCACGTCGATCAGCAGCAGTTCCCCGGAGCGGACCATGAGGTTGCCCGGTTTGATGTCGCGGTGGGCGATCCCGGCGTCCCACAGCTTGCGGATCATGGCCAGTCCCTGGTCGATGATCGTGTCGTCGACCTCGGCCTGGCCGATTTCGACGGCATCTTTGAAGAACTCGGTGACCAGCAGGTATTCGCGCTCGGGGGTGATCTCCGCGAGGCCGTACGGCCTGGCGGTCCGGATCCCGGCGGTTTGCAGCAGGCGCAGCGCATAGTCCTCGTACGCGGCCAGGCGCCGCACCGACTGGAACGGAGCCTCGTCTTCGAGGGTGCCGTACAGGATGGTCCGGCCCAGCTTGTACCAGCGGTCGGCACGGACGTGGCCTTTGGTGTAGAGCTTGGCGAACACGAACTGCTCGGGGCCGCCGCCCTCGACTCGCAGCCGCAGCGGGGTCGAGCCCGCTGAGGACTCCAGGCCGACCGGCTTGATCTCGGTGACGTCCAGCCCGAGCTGGTCGTGCACGGCCGCCCGGATGGCCTGGCCGCGCCGGCCGGTCACGTCCACGTGCGCGGTGCGGCCGCGCCGGTAGGCGACGGGGAACGCCTCGTTGGGGGTGAAGTAACGGAACGCGGTGACCGCGATGGCCACCGCGAACGCGGCGCCGAGCAGCGCGTCGTCGGGGTGCTCGACGCCCAGGTACAGGCGGGCCAGGACGAACACGGCAACCAGGGCGGCCACCGCCGCCTTGGCGCGGGAGCGGGCGCGGCCGGGCACGGCCAGGCAGTAGACCACGCCCATCAGGCAGAAGGTGAGCACCCCCACCGGCGGTGATCCCCCCGCGTACCCGACCCAGCCGGTGATGATCGGCACGCCGTACGGGCGCGGCCGCGACAGCACGTAGTAGATCTGCTCCCCGGCCGCATCCAGCACCATCAGGCCGCCCACGAACACGGCCAGGTGCCGCCAGCGGCGGAACGCGATGGCCAGCGCGACCACCGACAGGCCGAGCACGCTAGCCCCCCAGCCGGAACCCGCCACGTTGATCCCGTTGGCCACATCGGTCAGCCACGGCGTCCGGATGGCCGCCAGCTGGCGCAGCACCCACGTGCCGGCCCGGTCATCAGCCCGCAGCCACCACGTGCGCTGCGCAGCCACGAATGCGACAGCCAGGCCGGCCGCCGCCAGAACCAGCCACGCCGCCGTGGTGACGGTGACCGGGTGCGGCAGCGGCGGCGGCTCCCCGGTCGGGCGGCGCTGGCGGCGGGCATGCGCGGCAGGCGCGCCCGCCAGGCTGGCCGGGCCGTCCCGGGTGGCCGCGCGCTCGATGTCATTACTCAAAGCACCTCACCCCCGCCGGCATCAGCCTGCGTGCCATCCGCGAACCAGCAGACGATCACTGAAGCTGCGCCTGACTGTGGCCTGTTCTGCCCGGCTGGGGTCAGGCGGCGTGCGCCGGCCCGAATCCTTCGTTGATCGCCGCGGTGACGGTCCGTGCGATCCCCAGCTCGTTGACGATCAGCCCGATGATCAGGCCGCGGCCGTGCACGTGGAAGGTGGTGGTGTTCTGGTTGCGGGCCAGGTGCACGCTGGCGAACGCGGCCCCGTGGCTGACGGTCAGCTTGTCCGGGGACCCGCCTGAATGCCGGGTCACCTTGTAACCGCTGCCGAGCTGCTGCCGGAGCACTTCGGCCGCCTCCTGCGCGGTTATGGCTCTCGGTATGGTCGCGCTAGGCATTTCAGCCTCCCTTGTATGTAACTGTATGTAACTGTCGGGTCCAGCTCATGCATTGCTCCTCGTGTTCTTAGCCGCTTCGGGGGAGCCAGCTGAACCGGCGGACGGCGACGATGAGCCCGGCCGCGCCCCAGGCGGCCAGGATGGCGAGGTAACCCCAGTTCAGCCCGGATCCCGTGGTGTACGGGTTGTAGGCGGCTAGCAGGCCGGCGGCGAGGGGATGGACGGGGAAGACGTAGCTGATGTGGGCCAGCCAGGCGGGCAGCGCGGAGACGGGGATGAAGATGCCGGAGATGAAGGACAGCGGCAGGACGGTGACCCATATGACTGGCTGGACCGCGTCGACGTTGCGGATGAGGCTGGACGCGGCGAAGCCGAGGCAGCAGAACACGAGCGCGCCGACGATGACGTACAGGGCGAAGGCGGGCGCGGTACGGCGGGGAATCGACGCGCCGTAGGCGGCCCAGCCGATGCCCAGCATGACGACGCTCATGGCCAGGGCGGTGAGCACCGCGACCGCGGCGCGCGACGCGATGATGGCGCTGGCGGGCAGCGGGGTGGCCCGGCGGCGCTTGTAGATGCCGGACTCGCGGTTGCGCACGACGGACAGGGCCAGGTTGCCGAACGCGGCGAGGATCAGGCCGTAGGCGATCAGGCCCGGTACGTAATACACCGACTCCTTGATGGTGCCGCCGGGCACCGTGACGGTGGCGTTGCGGAAGATCGAGGCCAGGATCACCAGGAACAGCACCGGCAGGAGGATGGTGAAAACCACGCTTTGGGTGTTGCGCAGGAAGCAGCGCAGGTCGGCGCGGAACTGGTGCCCGGTCAGTAGCGGAAGCCCGCGCCGGGTTCCGGCGGCGCGGCCGGGGTGGTGGCTGACGGCGGTCATCGGGACTCCCTGGTCAGTTGCAAGTAGACGTCTTCGAGTGTGGGCCGGTGCACCTCCAGGTCGGGCAGGTCGATGCCGCGGGCGGCCGCCCAGCCGGCCAGGACGCCGGCCAGCTGCAGCGGACTGTGGGTGTCTGCTTCCACCCGCCCGTTGGCGGTGCGGGTCACGCAGGCGGCCAGAGCGGCCGGCAGGTCGGCGGGGGGCACGCCCGGGGGCAGAGTGAAGCTGATGACCGACGCCTCGGCATCCCGCCCGCCCAGGGTGGCCGCGGTGCCCTCGGCCACGATCCGCCCCGCGGCCAGGACCGCGATCCGGTCGGCCAGGTACTCGGCTTCCTCCATGTAATGCGTGGTCAAGAAGATCGTCTTGCCCAGGTCCCGCAGCCCGGCGATCACCTCCCAGGCCGACTTGCGGGCCGCCGGGTCGAACCCGGTGGTCGGCTCGTCCAGGAAGATCAGCTCCGGGTCGCCGATCAGAGCCAGGGCCACGTCCAGCCGCCGCCGCTGGCCGCCGGACATCCGGCCGCACCGGGCGGTGCGGTGACCGGTCAGGCCCACCAGGTCCAGCGTCTGGCCGACCGGGCGGGGCTTCGGGTAGTACCCGGCGTACAGCGACAGGCACTCCTCGGCGGTGAGCTCAGCCTCCGGCTCGGACTCCTGCAACACCACGCCGATGCGGGCCCGCCAGTCCCGGCCCGCCGTGGCCGGGTCGGCGCCCAGAACGGACACGTCCCCCGCGTCGCGGCGCCGGTACCCTTCCAGGGTCTCCACCGTGGTGGTCTTGCCAGCGCCGTTCGGCCCGAGGAAGGCGAATATCTCCCCGGCGCGGACCTCCAGGTCAATGCCGGCCACGGCCTCGACGCCGTCGTAGGACTTCCGCAGCCCGCGGACCTCGATCACGACAGGACGCGACGCCTGCCCGGGCCCCTCCGGCACCCGGGCGGCCGGTTCGCGGCTGACCGCCTCCACGGCCTTGGCTGCCTGCCCGTCCGGCCGGGGCGCCGCCGCGGTGCCCGCCTGGTCGCCGCGCGCAGGCGAGGACGACACAGCTGCGCCGGCATCCGTCGGCTGAGGAGTCCCGGGGCGCGTTCCTTGAGTGGGCGAGGAGTTGTCGGGTGAGAGGCGCTGCCCGCCTTGGGCTGCGGCTGCCCGCCTGCGCTGCCGGTGCCCTCGGATGCTCTTGTAGAGGATGATGGCCATGGCGGCCTCCAGAAAAGCCAAGAGCCCGCCGGGGGAATCTCCCTCGACGGGGGATCTCCCTCCGCTCTTGGCAGCAGCGTGCTCCGGTGGCGGGCCGCCAGCGAGAGGCCTAGGTCCTGCACCGGCAGGACCAACGACCCCGCCCGAGCCAGCCCGGCGATCCGGCTGGATGGACCGGATCGGCAGGCCGGAAGCGTCATTTTTCTGCTCATCCAGTGCCGCCCGGGCGCTGGCCGTAGGACTCTGAAATGGGATCAGGTTGACAAAGCCACGGGCGCGGGCCGCTCTGCTCGTCGCGAGGCGCTTAGCCTCGTCGCCAAGCTGCGAGATCTCCGATCGCGCTCACCAAGTCCGGAGGCCCGTCGAGACGATGTCTGTCAACCTGCCTGCCCGCGCGCGCGATGACCTGCCCAGCGTGGCGCGCCTGCTCACCCAGGCGACCCCGCTGTTCGGGCAGCGCCGCCACGTCTTGACCGCGCCAGCCGGCACCGAGGTCCGGGCCGCCCGTGTGCGGGCAGCGCTCAGGATGACGACGGGCACGTCGGGAAAGGGCCTTGCGGCGGCGCATGGGCAATCGGTGGATACGGATATGCACGGCTCCGGATTGCTCGCATCACGAGGGCTGAGCGACGGTCGCTGGACTCTCGGTCGTTTCTCGGTCAGGCAGCGCCTGCCAGTGCCCGGTAGTGACCGCTCACGACCACCTATATGTCCGGTCCCACCTGGGGTTTCGCCGGGCGCCGCAGGTCAGCGCGGTGCGTGGCAGAGATCACCCAGATTTACGAGGGGACGAACCAGATTCAGCGGGTTGTAATGGCCAGACAGCTTCTGGGGCGATCTTGAAAAAGGGGTCGCCCGGAGGCGGGGTGAGCTTCACCTCAGCGCGCAGCAGCTCGCCGAGCGGTGCGAGGCCCTCGGCATGCCCGCGTGCACCCGCCAGGTGATCATGCGGCTGGAGCACAACCGCCGGGAGAGCGTCAGCATCTCGGAGCTGTCGGTGCTCGCCGCCGCGCTGCAGATCAGCCGGTGCTGCTGATCTACCCGCTCGGGCTGGCCGAAGCGACCGAGTACCTCCCCGGCCGCCAAGCTGAGCCGTTCGACGCGGCGCGCTGGTGGAGCGGCGAGATCACCGTGACCGCCCAGGGCGACATGGCGCCCGGGGAGCGCCGGCACCCGGCCGCGCTGTTCCGTGATCACCGCCAGGTGCTCGCCGCGGTGCCTCGCGAGCTGACCGGGCCCGCCGCGGGTGTGCTGAGGCCGGGCCGGGGTAGCCGTCAGGACAGGGATGAGCCACGGGGCACGCTCTTATCAAGACAGGCTGGCCCCGGGGGCGGCGGCGGTGAGGCAGATGGCTGGCGGGGGCCGGCGAATCGTTCTCAGGACAACCCGCGGGGGTTCCGCGGGGTCGACCGATTATCGGGCCAGGCCCGCCGCCAGGATCGGGGTAGTTCAGGGCCGGGGCAGCCGGTTGTAGACCTCCCGGGCGACATGGCGCTTGAGGATGCGCATCACCTCGGGCTTGGGCCGGCCCTCGGCTAGTCGGCGGGCAATGTAGGCCCGGGTGCGGGGGTCGTTGCCCGGCCGGGTGATCACGATCTCCCGCAGGGCCCAGTTGGCCTGCCGGTCGCCGCCGCGGCTGAGGCGGTAGCGGGTCACCTTGCCGGGGGAAGCGGGAATGGGCGCGGTGCCGCACAGGTGCGCCCGGGCGGCCTGCCACCGCAGCCTTCCGGGGTTGTCCCCGGCGGTGACCAGCAGCGCGGCCGCGGTGTCGATGCCCACCCCGTGCACTGCGAGCAGCTGCGGGGCGGTCTGCGTCACCAGGCCGGCCAGCTGGCCATCCTCAACGTGGCCCATCCGCGGCAGTTCCTGCGGGGACTGCACTACCCCGGCCAGCTCCGCAAGTCCTGGTACGTCTTTTTCTTCGACCCGCCGGAGCTGCCCGAAGCCGTCGTGCACGCCAACCGGTGGCATTTCTTCCGGCACTTACTGCGCGACGCCCACCCGCCGTACACGCCGGAGGAGATCGAGATCGATCGCTACGTCGAGGCGTGGTCGCGGCCGGGCGCGCGAGCCGGGATGATCAACTACTACCGATCCGCGGCGCGGCAGTCGCCGAAGCACGTCGAAGCGCAGATTCGCCCGATCTCGGCGCCCACCTTGGTCATCTAGGGGCAGCGCGATCGCTACCTCGGCCCCGAACTGGCCGAGCCCGACCGCGACGACGTGCTCGGCCTGGACCCTGTCGAGCGGCTGCCCGACGCGTCGCACTGGGTCCATCACGACGAGGCTGAGCGCGTTAACCAGCTGCTCACCGACTTTTTCGCCCCGGCCCAGCCAGCCAAGAACTGACCAGGAGCTTCGGCGGGCGCCGGGGTCGAGTTGGAAATGACCGCGCTGCTGGCCCATGCCAACCTCGCGCTCACGCGCCCGCAGACGATCGGCTACAGCCTGGCGGACACCCGTCGGCCTGGCGGCCTGGCTGCTGGACCACGACGCGACCGCCTACGCTCACCTCGCCCGGCTGTTCGCCGGGCACCACTACCGTGCCATTAGCCGAGACGACTGGCTCGACAACACCTCGCTGTACTGGCTCACCAACACCGCGACGTCCGCGGCGCGGTTGTACTGGCAGCAGGCCGTAACCGGCCAGAACTTTTACGCCGCCGCCGGCGTCTCCTTGCCGCCGGCGGTCACGGTGTTTCCGGACGAGTACGTCCGGGCGCCGCGCAGCTGGACCGAGCAGGCCTACCACAACCTGATCTACTTCAACCACGCCGAAAAAGGCGGCCACTTCGCCGCCTGGGAACAACCGCAACTGCTTTCCGAAGAGCTGCGCGCGGCATTTCGCACACTGCGCTGAAGGAAGCGCCAGGTCAAGCCGGTCAAGATCGTTCGCCCGGACGGGGCAGAGCAGGGGCAAACCACCAGGGTTCTCCCTGGGGCGACCGTCATCCCGGACACAACTCCCAAGGAGGCGGAGCCGCCGACCGCTCCCGCCCCCGGCCCGGCGTAACCGGTCATCCGCTCAGCGGCCGCAGCGCCGGCCGAGCGGACGTACCCGGCAATCGCTATTGGTCGCAGCTACTTGCCAATGACCCTTGTCTCGGGCTGCACTGTTCCCACATGGGAGATAGGCCGCCCGGAGGGATCAGATGAGCGCCGGCTCGGTCGATGCCAGGCAGAGCGCCCCCGG
>Ga0335078_10002205_pt1 | contig 29522 bp, 27 predicted proteins | sample Lox_Sample_32_FD_206711 | JGI IMG/M metagenome (GOLD analysis project Ga0335078, IMG submission 206711) | Soil microbial communities from Loxahatchee National Wildlife Refuge, Florida, United States - Lox_Sample_3.2 | ecosystem: Environmental > Terrestrial > Soil > Wetlands | place: USA...
GCAGGGCCGTCAGCATGATCGTGAAGTCGTCCGCGTCCACGGGCGCGAACTCGCCGGCCTCCTGGCCGGCCAGCACGATGGAGCGGATGGCCTCCCGCCACCGCTCGTCGGACTTCTGCCGCACCGCGGCCACCCCCGGGCTCCGCGGCGACAGCGCCCACAGGTCCAGCCACAGCAGCCAGTAGCTGTGCGGCTCGGGATCGGTGCCGGGCAGGCAGTTCATGCCGATGAGCTCGGTCAGCCGCCCGGCCGCGGTCGGGATCTGCTCCAGCCGCTTGAGGTACTCGGCGTACCAGGAGTCCTCGGAGTACCTGATCGCCTCGGTCAGCAGCTGGTCTCGGGTCTTGAAGTAATAGATGACCAGCGCCGGGCTCGTGCCGGTGCGCTCAGCCACGTCGGCGATCCTGGTATCGGCGTAGCCGCGCTCGATGATGACGTCCAGGGCCGCGCGCAGCATCTGCTCGCGCCTTTGTTCCCCAGCGTCTCTCGAGCCAGCGGCGTCGCGCGTCCCCCCAGCCTGCTGTTTCATGTCCCGGCTCTCCACCTCTCCCCAGGCCCGCTCCCTCGTCGCGGTCTTGTGAGTTATCGTAGCAGCTTCTAGACTGAATGTTCAGTCAATCTTTCGGAGGATCCGGTTTCATGGCTACGAAGGCAACCCAGGCGGCGAAGGCGGCGGCGGGAAAGGCGGTGCAGGCAGCCCAGTCGGCCAGGGCAGCGGCCCGTACCAGAGGGGCACGGGCCGGGGCGGCCGGAACCGCGGACTACGACGCGATCATCGTCGGCGGCGGGCACAACGGCCTGGTCGCCGCGGCGTACCTGGCCCGCTCCGGCGCCCGGACGCTGGTGCTCGAGGCGCGGCCGAAGACCGGCGGCGCGGCGACCACCGAAGCTCCCTGGCCGGATGCCCCGGACTTCAAGGTCACCCGGCTGTCCTACGTGATGTCGCTGCTGCCCCCGACCATCATCAACGACCTGCAGCTGGAAAAGAACGGCTACAAGATCTTCCCGATGGGCCCGTACTACCAGGCCTTCCCCGAGGGCGGGTCGATCAAGCTCTACGCCGACGACGCCAAGCGCAACCACGACGAGGTCTCCCGCTGGTCGAAGAAGGACGCCGAGGCCATGCCGCGCTGGGACGCGTGGCTGGCCGGCCTGGCCGACGTGCTCGGCCCGCTGCTGCTCGCCGTGCCGCCGAACCTCGGCTCGCGCAAGCCCCGTGACCTCGAGCAGACACTGCGCCTGGCCTGGCGCCACCGCAACCTGGACGTGCGCACCATCGCCGACGTGACCCGGCTGATGACGATGTCCATCGCCGACCTGCTCGACGACTGGTTCGAGTCGCCGCAGGTCAAGGGTGCGCTCGCGGTCAACGGCGTGATCGGCACCTGGGCCGGGCCCTACGAGCCGGGCACCGCCTACGTGATGGCGCACCACTCCATCGGCGACGTCGGCGACGGGCACCTGGGCAACTGGGGCTTCCAGGAAGGCGGCATGGGCGCGGTGGCCGACGCGATCGCGAAGGCCGCCCGCGAGAACGGCGCCGAGATCCGCACGGACGCCCGCGTCCGCCAGGTAATCCTGAAGGACGGCCGGGCCGCCGGGGTGATCCTGGAGAACGGCCAGCAGATCACCGCCAAGGTCGTCGTCTCCTCGCTGCACCCGCGCACCGCGTTCCTGGACCACGTGGGCCGCCAGAACCTCCCAGGCGATTTCGTCACAGACATCGAGAACTGGAAGACCCGCAGCGGCGTGGTCAAGATCAACCTGGCGCTGGCCGAACTCCCGGACTTCACCGCCGATCCCGGTACGGACCTGCAGGAGCACCACACGGGCTCGGTGGAGATGGCGCCCACCATGCCGTACATCGAGCGCGCCTTCACCGACGCCCGCGAGGGCAGGCCCGCCGCCCGGCCGTTCAGCGACGGCGTCATCCCGACCGCCTTCGACAAGACGCTGGTCCCCGAGGGATACCACATGATGTCGCTGTTCACCCAGTGGGTGCCCAGTGACTGGAACTCCGAGCCGCACACCGAGGAACTTCAGGCCTACGCCGACCGCATGATCGACTGCTACAACGAGGTGGCACCGAACTTCAAGAGCTCGATCCTGCACCGCGACATCGTGGGCCCGTACCAGATGGAGCACGAATACGGCCTGATCGGCGGCAACATCTTCCACGGCGAACTGTCCCTGGAGCAGTTGTTCCACATGCGGCCCGCGCCCGGCTTCGCGGACTACCGCACCCCGGTGCCCGGCCTGTACTACGCCAGCTCGGCCACCCACGCGGGCGGCGGGGTCTGCGGCATCCCCGGCATGCAGGCGGCCAAGGCCGCCATCGCCGACCGCCGCGCCGCGCTCCGCGGCCCGCGCCGCAGGTGACCGCCCTCACCGAAGCAAGCACCGCCGTCGCCGCGATGCTCGAGGCGCGCAGCGTGGCCCTGGTCGGGGCCAGCGCGCGCCCGGGCAGCCTCGGCGCGCGCATGATCGCGGAAGTGGCCAGGAGCCCGTCGCGCCCGCGCACCTACCTGGTCAACCCGCGGTACCGGGACATAAACGGCGTGCCCTGCCTGCCCTCCCTCGCCGACGTGCCCGAACCGGTGGACCTGGCGCTGCTCGCGGTACCGGACTCCGCCCTCGAGGCTCAGCTCGTTACCGCGGCACGCCACCGGGTCCGTTCGGCGGTAATTTTCGGCAGCGCCTTCGACGTTCCCGGCACCGAAGGCCCCCCCGGGCAAGCGCTGCGGGAGCGGCTGGCCGCCATCGCCAGGGACGCGGGGATGGCCGTGTGCGGGGCGGGGTGCATGGGGTTCGTGAACGTCGCCCGCGGGCTGCGGGCCATCGGCTACCTCGAGCCGGACCCGCCGCCCGCCGGGCCGGTCGCGCTGGTCACCCACTCCGGTTCGGTGTTCTCCGCGCTGCTGCGCGCGCGCCGCGGCTTCGGTTTCACCCTGGCCGTCTCGTCCGGCCAGGAACTGATCACCACCGCCGCGGACTACGCCAGGTACGCGCTCAGCCTGCCGGACACCAGGGTGCTGGCGCTGGTCCTGGAGGCGATCAGGGACGCCGCCGGGCTGCGCGCGGTGCTGGCGGGCGCGCTGGCCGCGGACGTGCCCGTGGTGCTGCTCAGCGTGGGTGCCTCCGAGACGGGCAAGGCGCTGGTGACGGCGCACTCCGGGGCGCTGGCCGCGGCCGACGGCGCGTGGGAGGCGCTGGCCGGCGCCTACGGCGTGCACCGCGTCCGCGACCTGGCCGAACTGGCCGACACCCTCGAGCTCTTCGCCTCCGGCCGCCGGGCGGCCCCGGGCTCTGGTATCGCCACCGTGCACGACTCCGGGCTGGAACGCGCGCACGCCGCCGACCTGGCCGCCGAACTCGGCGTGCCGTTCGCCCCGCTCACCGGGGCCACCAGGAACCGGCTGGCCGCGGTACTGGACCCCGGCCTGGCCGCCGTCAACCCGCTCGACGTGTGGGGGACCGGCCGCGATACCGAGCCGCTGTTCGCCGAGTGCCTGTCCGCGCTGGCCGACGACCCGGAGGTGGCCGCGATCGCGCTGGCCATCGACCTGGTGCCCGAGTTCGACGGCGACGATGCCTACCCCCGCGCCGTGCTCGCCGCGGCCGCGGGCACGGCCAAGCCGGTCACGGTGCTGGCCGGGCTGCCCGCCGCCGTCGACCCGGCCGCCGCAGCCGGGCTGCGCGCGGCCGGCGTCCCGGTCCTCGAAGGCACCCGCAGCGGCCTGCACGCGCTGCGTCTCCTGCTCGATCACCGGCGGCGCCCCCCGCCGCCGCCCGCCCCGGAACCAGCCCGGATTCCGGCCGCCACCGCCGCGCGCTGGCGCCGCCTGCTCGCCCAGGACAGCCTGAGCGGCGGCTCGAGCGGCCCCCCGAGCGGCCCCCCGAGCGGCCCCCCGAGCGGCCCCCTGAGCGGCCCTCCGAGTGGCCCCCTGAGCGGCAGTTTGAGCGGCCCCCTGAGTGGCACCGTGCTGTTCGATCTGCTGCGCGACTACGGCATCCCGGCCGTCCGTGCCCGGGCCGCGCGGACCCGCGCCGCGGCCCTGGACGCGGCGGCCGCCATCGGCTACCCGGTCGTGCTCAAGACCGACGAGCCCGGCATCGCGCACAAGTCCGACGTCGGCGGTGTGCGGCTCGGCCTCGGCGATCCGGCCGCGGCCGGCGCCGCCTACGACGACCTGGCCGCCCGCCTGGGCCCGCACGTCCTGGTGTGCGAGACGGCCGCGGCAGGCACCGAACTGGCCCTGGGCATCACCCGCGACCCCGTTCTGGGTCCCCTCCTGGTGATCAGCGCCGGGGGCGTTCTCATCGAGATTTTCGCCGAACGGGCGGTGTTGCTCGCCCCGGTCACCCGGCCAGCGGCACTGGCGGCGTTGCGGCGGCTGCGGCTTGCCCCGGTGCTGGCCGGAACCCGCGGCCAGCCCGCCGCCGACCTCGACGCCATCGCGGATGCGATCGCCGCCCTGTCCCGCCTGGCCTGCGACCTGGGCGATTACGTAGAAGCGCTGGACATCAACCCCTTGATCTGCAGTTCCGCTGGCGCCCTGGCAGTTGACGCCCTCCTGATCCCCCGCCTCCCCCCGCCCCCGCCTCCCGGCCAAGCCCCCCCGCTTCCCGGCCAAGCCCTCCCGCTTCCCGGCCAAGCCCTCCCGCTTCCCGGCCAAGCCCCCCCTCCTCCCGGCCAAGCCCCCCCTCCTCCCGGCCAAGCCCTCCCGCCTCCCGGCCCCCGGCGGGTTTCATGATCTTGGCCAGCTTTGGCCCCTATTCGGCCCTTTCTGGCCACGATCATGGTTTGGGCTTCGTCTGCGTGGCTGGCCGCCCCCGGATCCCGCTACGATCACTGCGAATAACGCGGGTGGCGGGAAAGGCGGACTCCCATGGGCCTGATGGTGCCGGTGACGCGGGCTGCGGTGCTGGCCGCACTGGCCGGGCTGCTGGCCGCCTGCAGTTCCTCCGGGTCGTCCGGGGGCGCGCGCACCCCGGCGAGCACCGCCGCGACCGGGCCGGCCAGCACGGCGTCCGCCGCCCCGTTCATCAACATCGTCGAGCCGTTCGACCCCGGTCACCCGGCCAGGACCGAGGCCGCCCCGGCCAGCTGCGGCGGCCAGCAGACGACGCTCGCCATCGAGCAGTGCTACCAGGCCAAGACCGAGAACATCGATACCCGGATCGACGCCGCGCAGTTCAGCAAGTACTTCAGCGCGCCGCCCGCCGAGCGCGGCACGATCCTGGCCCAGGACAGCGCGTGGCTGGCCGCCCGCGGGCCGGTCTGCGCCGCCGCCTTCCGCACCGGCGGGTCCATCGACGGGATCAGCACGGCGGCCTGCCTGCTCGCCGAGAGCACAGCCCGCCTCGACGCGGTCAAAGGGGTCACCCCGCCGGAGGCCAGGCTGAAGGGCACCGACAGCCCGGACCCGAACCAGCTGTCCTGGTACACCACGCCCGAAGGGTCCCGCATCGCCGAGATCAACACCCAGGGCGACCAGACCGGCGGCGCCATCGTCGCCTGGGTCATCGTGGGCGGGGCCGACGGGTTCGTGGTCAACCCCCGGCAGTTCTTCTTCCAGGACGGGTCGTTCACCGACCCCGGCGTCGCCGAGCCGCCTGACCCCACGTATCACCGCGTGGCGACGGGCCAGGAGTTCCAGTTCTCCGTCGACTACTCCAACTTGTCCAAGGATCCCAACGCGGGCAAGAGCGCCGCGGGCTACCTGTACGCGCCGGGCACCCCGGTCGCCATCTGGGGGTAGCCCTTCCCCCGGGTTCAGATGGCCAGCTGGCCGCGCTGCTCGATCAGCCGCTGCGCGTTGCGCATGGCCAGCGCGATGACCGTCTCCATCGGGTTGATGCCGACCGGGCCGGGGAACACGCTGGCGTCGCTGACGAACAGTCCCGGCACGCCGTGGAACTCCCCGAAGCTGCCGACCACGCCGCGTCCCGGGTCCTCGCTCATCCGCGCGGTGCCCATCAGGTGGATCGAGAACAGCTGGAGGGACCGTTTCGGCACCGGCCGGGCCAGCAGCCGGCCCAGCTCGTCCGGGCCGCGGACCACGGGGGCGCCGTCGAAGGGGAGCAGCACGCGCCGGGCGCCGGCCGCCAGCAGCGCCTGCGCGGTCAGCTCGACGCCGCGCGCCACGCGGGCGGCGTCGCGGTCGGTGAGCTGGTAGAAGACCTGCGGGCCGAGACCGGGGACGTTCCGGATCCGGCCGGTCCCGGTGTCGGAGACCAGCGGTCCCGCGGTGATGACGCGGTTGTAGCCGGCCATCAGCTCGCCGAGTTCTGGGCCGTAGGCCGGCAAGATCCCGGCCAGCATCGGGGGAGTGAGGTTGGTCGCGGTCAGCAGCAGCCCTTCGGCGAGGAACTCGCGCACCTGGTAGGCCTGGTGCACGCCCTGCCAGCCGGTGACATCCTGGTCGAAGATCGCGGTCACCACCGCGTTCGGGTGCACCGACAGGTTCCTGCCGAGCTGCCCGGAGGCCGCCCGCAGGCCGGACCGCAGGAGCAGGGCCGGCGTCTGCACCGCGCCGCCCGCCACGATCACCGCCCGGGCGCGCACGGTCAGGCCCGGGCCCCGGCGCCCGCCCGGCCGGACGAAGTGGCCGGTCACGCCGGTCACCCCCGGCCCGGACCGGGTGATGCGGTCCACCCGGCAGTCGGCGTACAGCCGGGCGCCCCGCGCCAGCGCCCGGGGCACGCTGGTGACCAGCATCGACCGTTTCGCCCCGGTGGGGCACCCGCTGCTGCAGTTGTTGGTGCCCGCGCAGTGCAGCTGGTTCCTGCGGTTCGGCACCACGGTCCAGCCCAGGGCCTCGGCGCCGCTCTTGAACAGCTCGGAGTCGCGCCCGATCGTCTCCGGGTCCTGGAGGCCGACGGAGAGCCGGGACTCGATCGCGGTGAAGTAAGGGTCGAGGTCCTGCTCGCTGATCGCCCGCAGGCCCTCCTGCTCGGCCCACCGCTGCAGCACCCGGCCCGGCGTCCGCCACGACATCCCCCCGTTGACCACGGTGGACCCGCCCACGCAGCGGCCCTCGGCGTACAGCACGGACGGCCGCCCGATCGCCATCCCGCCCCCGCCGTCCCGGTACAGCGTGCGCAGCGCCCGCCCGGTCCCGGCGGCGAACGACGCGGTCGGGTGGTACCCGCCCTCCTCGAGGACGATCACGTCCACCCCGGCCCCGGCCAGCTCCGCGGCCACCGTCGCGCCGCCCGCCCCCGACCCGACGATCACCGCCCCGCACTCCAGGCTCAGGTCGCCCGCCACATCGTCCTGCGTGGTCAGCCCGTTGATCATGGCTTCTCCCCGTCGGCTGGCCCGGTGACCGATGGCCCGGTGCCGGGGATGAACACCGCCGCCTCGCCCGCGCGGATCTGCGGGCCGTAGGACTCCAGGCGACGCCGGGACACGGCCGTGATGTAGGGGGCCGGGTCGTAGCCGATCTCCCGCTGCACCTCCGGCAGCTCGTAGTAGCACATGGTGATCACGCTCTTGAGCCGGCGGACCATGTCGGCGGCCGCGTCGTGCCGGGCCAGCAGGGCCCGGACATAGGCGGCGGCCACCCGGTCGTCGAGCCGGGCGAACCGCCGTCCCCGGGACGGCGGGTACAGCCGCGCCCCCTGGTCCAGGAGCACCAGCGCGGCCGCCAGCGCCTTCCTCGCCGCGGGCGGCAGCGAGCCGAGCATCAGCCCGAACTCGCCCAGCACCCGGTCCGCCCGCTGATCCGCGCGGACCTCGGGCGGGCAGACCACCTCGGCGAACCGCCTGGCCGCCCGCCAGGCGGGGACCTCAGCCGGCGCCGGCCCGGGCCCGGCCGTCGGCACGGAAGATGGGCCAGCCAATCTCGGTCCTCCATTCCGCCTCGTCCGGGTGTCGTTCGCGCCGCAGGTAATACTCGCGCAGCGGCCCGTCGATGCTGATCTCGTGCCTGGTGGCGTAGGAGCATTGTCAACCCTCCGCTTACCGGACAGTCAATTCCGGAGCACGGCCGCAGCCGCTACGACGGCACCTACGACAAGGCCAACCTGCCGGACGAGCTCATCCTGACCAACTACTTCACCGTCCGCGACGGCAAGATCGCCCGGCTGATCGTCATCCGCAACACCCCGGCCAGCTACTGACCACGCCGTAGGCCCCGCCGCGCGCGAACCGATCAGTTAGGGTCATCGAGACGGAGAGGTTCGGCGCGGAGGGGCCTGTGGACCAGGGGTTTGACACCATGCAGCTGCCGGGCGCTGCCGACGCTGCCGCCCCGGACGGCTCGGACGTGCGGGTGCTGCTGCGGCTCGGCCGCGGCTCGATGGCTCACTTCGAGCTGGCGGCGGGCCGGGTCTCCCGGGCCGTGGCCCACCACGCGGTCGAGGAGATCTGGTACATCCTGGCCGGGCAGGGCCGGATGTGGCGGCGCCAGGGGGAGCGGCAGGAGACGGTTCCGCTAAGACCCGGCACGTGCCTGTCCATCCCCGCGGGCACGCATTTCCAGTTCCGCGCCGACGGCGACGGCTCGCTGGCGGCGGTAGGCGTGACCATGCCCCCCTGGCCGGGCGACGACGAGGCCTACGATGTCCCCGGCGCCTGGCCCGGAGAATAATAGCCTTCGCTGCGAAGGGATGGTGGGCATGCAGTCAGAGCACGGGCCGCTATGGCGGCCGCTGAAACGCCACGACAGCCATGTGGCGGAGCAGATGGTCGGGCGGGCGGCCGAACTGGCCAGGGACTCCCATGCGCAGACCCGGTACGCGGCGGTGCTGGTGCGGGACGAGAGCCTGCTGGCCTGGGGTACCAACGGCGTGCCGTTCCCCGGGGAAGACCACTGCTACTGCAAGTTCGGCGAGACCGGCCACCATGACCGCTGCCGGACCCATGCCGAGCAGCGGGCGATCACGCTGGCCCGGGAGGGCGACGGCTGGCGGATGCTGCAGGGATCGAAGCTGATCTACGTGCGGCTCGAGGCGGACGACTCGGTCCGGCTCGACGAGCCGCACTTCTGCGCCCGCTGCAGCCGCCTCGCGTTGTCCCTGGGCGTGGCGGAGTGGATCTTCGCCCTGTCAGAGGGGCTCGTCGGCTACTCCTCGGCCGACTACGACCAGATCGCCCAGCTCAGGTGGTAACAGTGCCGGCCGGCGTGCCGGGGCGGGCCAGGAGGCGGAGACTAGACCTATGCGTTATCTAAATGCCGGCACCGACCCCAAGGCCGTCAGGATTTCCCGGATCGGGCTGGGCGCCTGGCAGTTCGGCTCCCGGGAGTGGGGGTACGGCCAGGCCTATGCCGCGGAGGAGGCGCGCGCCATCGTGCGCCGGGCGATAGAGCTGGGCGTGACGTTGTTCGACACCGCCGAGATCTACGGTTTCGGGCGCAGTGAGCGGATCCTCGGCGAGGCGATCGGCGAGGACCGCGAGTCGGTCTTCCTGGCTACGAAGCTCTTCCCGCTCCTGCCGGTCGCCCCGGTGGTCGAGCAGCGCGCGGTGGCCAGCGCGAACCGGCTCGGCGTCCGCAGGCTGGACCTGTACCAGGTGCACCAGCCCAATCCGCTGGTCCGGGACGGGACCATCATGCGCGGCATGCGCGCGCTGCAGCGAGTCGGGCTGGTCGGCGAGGTCGGCGTCAGCAACTACTCCCTGGACCGCTGGCGTGCCGCCGAGCAGGCGCTGGGCAGCCGGGTGCTGAGCAACCAGGTCCGCTACAACCTCATCGACCGGTCCCCCGAGCGTGACCTGCTGCCGTTCGCCGAATCGACCGGGCACCTCGTGATCGCCTACAGCCCGCTCGCCCAGGGGCTGCTGTCCGGCAAGTACGACCGCGACCACCGGCCGGCGAACCGCCTCCGGGCCGGCAGCCCGCTGTTCCTGCCCGAGAACCTCGACCGGATCGGCGACCTGATCGCGACCCTGCGCGAGGTGGCGGACGCGCACTCGGCCACGCCTGCCCAGGTCGCCCTGGCCTGGGTCATCCACCGGCCGGGCGTGGTCGCCATCCCGGGCGCGTCGAGCGTGGAGCAACTGGAGAGCAACGTCGCCGCCGACGGCGTCGATCTCACCGAGGACGAGTACCAGGCCCTGGGCGCGGCGGCGGCCCAGTTCCGCCCGGTCACCGGGCCGGCTGTCGTCCCCCGCCTGGTCCGGGCCCGCTTCAGCTGAGGAGGGGCCTTCGTGCCCTGGCCGTCTGGTGACGGCGTCACCGACGAGGCCTGGGCGAACGCGGCCAAGCATTACGACGACGACCAGCTCGCCGCGCTGGTATGCCTCATCGCCCTCATCAACACCTACAACCGCATGAATGTCATCACCCAGCAGCCCGCCGGCGACTACCAGCCCGGCCAGTGGGGATAACGAGCTACGCACGTTAGCCCGAATGATTATCTGGCCCAGACGAGAAGTACCCTTTTCGCAAGACCTTCCTGGCCAGCCCGTCCCGTTGCAGGGTCCGTAGCACCTGCGCCGCAGTTCCGGGCGCGCAGCCGAATTCTTCCGCCAGCTCCGTTTCCGTCGGCAGCTTAGCCCCTGCCGGGTATTCGCCGTCCCTGATGCGCCGCGCGAGCACGGAGTGGACGTGCCGGAAGAACTGCGGATCCTGCTCCATTCAGCGTAATTGTACGCAAATGGCAAGTAGCCGGTCATCATCCCCGCAATCGGGTGACTCCTGAAGCCGCTGGTACCAGCCGGGCTGGTATCACCTGAACCAGCGCCCTAGAACCCCGAGAGCTGCCCGACGTCGGTGATCCGCAGCACGGCCGAGCCGGCCTCGTCCGAGGCGTCCAGGTCGACGACCGCGCTGATGCCCCAGTCGTGGTCGCCCGCGGGGTCGTCGAAGATCTGCCGGACGGCCCAGCCCCCCGGCTGCTGGTCGATGATCAGCAGCGCGGGACCGCGCGCGTCCGGCCCGGTGCCGATCTCGTCGTGCACCTCGAAGTAGGCCTCGACCGCATCCTCCCACGCGTCAGCATCCCACCCGCTGCCCGCGTCCAGCGCCCCGAGCTCGGAGTAGTGCCCGAGCGCGGCCAGCCGGACCCGGTGGAACACCGCGTTGCGCACCAGCACCCGGAACGCCCGCACGTTGGACGTGACCGTGGCCGGCCGGGCGTCACGTGACGCCTCGAAATCATCCGAAGGATTGCGCAGCCGCTCCCACTCGTCGATCAGGCTGGAGTCGACCTGGCGGACGATCTCGCCCAGCCATTCGATCAGGTCGGTCAGCTCTTCGGTCTTGGCCTCGTCGGGCACCGTCTGGCGCAGCGCCTTGTAGGCGTCGGCCAGGTAGCGCAGGACCAGTCCCTCGGAGCGGGACAGCCCGTAGAACGCCACGTACTCGGTGAAGGTCAGCGCCCGCTCGTACATGTCCCGGACCACCGACTTCGGCGACACCGAATAGTCCAGCACCCAGGGGTGGCCCCGCCGGTAGATGTCGTACGCGTCGTCGAGCAGGTCCGCCAGCGGCTTGGGGTAGGTGACATCGTCCAGCAGGTCCAGCCGCTCCTCGTAGGGGATGCCGTCCGCCTTCATCTGGGCCACCGCCTCGCCGCGCGCCCGGAACTGCTGGGCGGACAGCACCTGCCGCGGGTCGTCCAGGGTGGACTCGATCACCGACAGCGCGTCCAGCGCGTAGGACGGCGACTCGACGTCCAGCAGCGAGATCGCGGCCAGCGCGAACGGCGACAGCGGCTGGTTCAGCGCGAAGTCGAACTGCAGGTCCACGGTGAGCCGCACCAGGCGGCCCTCCTCATCAGGGGCGGAAAGCCGCTCCACCACGCCGGCCGCCAGCAGTGCCCGGTAGATCGCGATGGCCCGCCGGATGTGCCGGTTCTGGGCCGAACGGTCCTCGTCATTGTCCCGCAGCAGGTGCCTCATCGCGGCGAACGCGTCGCCCGGGCGGGCGATGACGTTCAGCACCATGGCGTGGGTGACCTTGAAGCTCGACGTCAGCGGCTCGGGGTCGGCCGCCACCAGCCGCTCGAAGGTCGGCTGCCCCCAGGACACGAAACCGGGCGGCGGCTTCTTGCGCACCACCTTGCGCCGCGCCTTGGGGTCGTCGCCCGCCTTGGCCAGGGCCCGCTCGTTCTCGACCACGTGCTCCGGGGCCTGCACCACCACCCGGCCAGCCACATCAAACCCCGCCCGGCCCGCGCGCCCGGCGATCTGGTGGAACTCGCGCGCCTGCAGCAGCCGGGTCTTGCTCCCGTCGTACTTGGACAGCGCGGTGAACAGGACGGTGCGGATCGGGACGTTGATGCCCACGCCGAGGGTGTCGGTGCCGCAGATGACCTTGAGCAGCCCGGCCTGGGTCAGCCGCTCGACCAGCCGCCGGTACCGGGGCAGCAGGCCTGCGTGATGCACGCCGATGCCGTGCCGCACCAGCCGGGACAGGGTCTTGCCGAACCCGGCCGAGAACCGGAAGTTGCCGATCATGTCGGCGATGGCGTCCTTCTCCGCGCGGCTGCAGACGTTGATGCTCATCAGGGCCTGCGCCTGCTCCAGCGCCGCCGCCTGGGTGAAGTGCACCACGTAGATCGGCGCCTGGTTCGTCGACAGCAGTTCGCCCAGGGTCTCGTGCAGCGGTTCGATGCTGTAGGAGAACACCAGCGGCACCGGGCGCTCGGTCGAGGAGATCACCGCGGTCGCCCGGCCGGTGCGCCGGGTCAGGTCCGCCTCGAACCGGCTCACGTCGCCGAGGGTCGCCGACATCAGCACGAACTGCGCCTTCGGCAATTCGATCAGCGGCACCTGCCAGGCCCAGCCGCGGTCCGGGTCGGCGTAGAAGTGGAACTCGTCCATCACCACCTGGCCGACGTCGGCGTCGGCGCCGTCCCGCAGCGCGATGCTGGCGAGCACCTCCGCGGTGCAGCAGATGATCGGCGCCTCCGCGTTGACGCTGGCGTCCCCGGTCATCATGCCGACCTGCGCCGGGCCGAACTCCTCGCACAGGTCGAAGAACTTCTCCGACACCAGCGCCTTGATCGGCGCGGAGTAGAACGTGCGCCTGCCGTCCGCGAGCGCGGTGAAGTGCGCGCCCGCGGCCACCAGCGACTTCCCCGACCCGGTGGGGGTGGACAAGATGACGTTCGCCCCCGACACGATCTCGATGAGGGCGTCCTCCTGGTGCGGGTACAGCGCCAGACCGCGCCGCTTGGCCCACCCGGCGAACGCGTCGAAGACGGCATCGGGCTCGGGCGTCGCGGGCAGCAGGTCGGTGAGGGTCACAGCCGTTCAGCAGCGGGGAAGGCGGGGGTATTCCGGCCACGGAGCGTTATGCAAAAACCGGTTGCGAGTGCAGGCCTTCTGGGCCTGCGCGAGCGGCCGGTGCAGGTAGCACGGGCAGCAACCACGGCGGGTTCTTTGCATAACGCGACTATTACATGGACACCGTACCGGTCCGCCGCCCGGACCGTCCGCACGATAATTTGACCGAACGGGCGAGGTACGTGCCGTCCGCTCGAGCGGGTGCCGTCCTTGAAGCCGAGCAGGTTGCGCGGGGTGGCCTGCGCCGTCGAGGTGGTGGAGGTCCGGCCGAAGCCGAGCTCCATCCAGTCGTGCGTCGCCTGGCCGTCGGCGTCGCCGGGCAGCCGCGTCAGCTGATCCTCAGCCGGCCCGCTGGCGCTCATCCGCTTACCTGGGCGGACATCGCCGACATGACCTCGGCGAGGGCGTTCACCGCCGTCGAGAGCTGCCGGCGCTCGGACTTCGTCACGGTGGCGGCCGCCGCCCCCGCCGCCCCTGCCGTCTGCGCCTTCCCGGCCGGTCCGCCCGAGCTCGAGCACCCCGATATCACGAGCGCGAGCCCGGCGGCGACCGCCGCCGCCACCGCGCCGCGGCGTCCCCGTCGCTTACCGTCAGTGCTCACGATCGCTCGCTCCCTACGCGTAACTGGCAATACGAAACCGCTGGCCTTGTGCCCGCGGGTTTCCTGGTCAGGGCTGGGCGGGCTGCCGGATGGCAGACGTCCGCGCGGCCGCTCGCCGCTGGCCGGCCGGCCAGGCGACGATCACGACCAGCGGCACCAGGTAGGCGAGCCAGGCGATGACCTCGATCCACGCCGGGTAAGGCTGGATGCCGAGCACCCCGGTCAGCAGGGATGACAGCGGAGTGCCCGGCCGGACCAGCCAGGACAGGTCGAAGGCCTGAGCCTGCCCGGCCGACAGCCAGCCCGCCTCGCTGGCGGTGTGGAACGCCGTCATCACCAGGCCCGCGGCGACCACCACCAGGACCAGTCCGGTGATCCGGAAGAACCGCGCCAGGTTCAGCCGGACGCCGCCCCGGTAGATGCCGTACCCGATGGCCGCCGCCAGCAAGATCCCGAGCACCGCGCCCAGCCAGGACAAGGTGGCGTCGCCGGAAGCCTGGAACGTGGCCAGCAGGAAGACGGCCGTCTCGAAGCCCTCCCGCAGCACGGCCAGGAACGCCATCGCCACCAGCGCCCGGCTCGACCCCGACGCCAGCGCCGAGGCGGCCGCTCCCTCCAGATCGCCCTTCAGGCCCCGGGCGTGCCGCCGCATGAACAAGATCATGTAGGTGACCAGCCCGGCGGCCAGGACGCCGACGACGGTCTCGAGTCCCTCCTGCTGCCGCTGCGGCAGGTCAGACGAGACCACCTGCAGCGCGACGGCGACGCCGACGCAGATCGTGACCGCCGCGGCCACGCCGATCCAGACCTGGCGCAACGCCTCCGGCCGTCCCCGCTGGCCCAGGAAGGCGGCGATGATCCCGACGATCAGAGCCGCCTCGAGCCCCTCACGCAGCCCGATCACGAACGTGGGCAGCACCAGCCGACCTCCCCTTTCCTCTTCGGTCATCCCGTGCAGGCCACACGTTGCTTAGGTAAGCCTTACCTAATATCACCCCTCATCTCCTTGTCAACCCCGACCCGCTCCGCTCCCCACCTGATTGACTTGGCTCATGAGTAGATCTCCTCTGCCGGGACAGACGCGACCCGAGGCGGCACGCCTGGTCATCTCGGGACGCGAGCTGGCGACCCTGGACCGCGCCCGCATTTATGCGTGCGGGATCACGCCCTATGACGTGACGCACCTCGGGCACGCCGCGACGTTCGTCTGGATCGACGTGCTGGGCCGGGTCTTGGGCATGCTCGGGACCGAGCCTGAGGTGTGCCGGAACATCACCGACGTCGACGACGTGCTCGACTCGGCGGCGCAGCGGGCGGGCGAGCCCTACGACTCGTTCGCCGCGGTCCAGCAGTTCTACTTCGAGCGCGACATGGCGGCCCTGGACGTGCGGCCGCCGCGGCACGCGCCGCGCGCCCATTCGTATGTTCCGCAGGTGATCCGGCTGGCCGCGGGCTTGCTCGCCAGCGGCGCGGCCTACCAGCGCCGGGGCAGCGTCTACTTCCGCGGGCGCGCGGTCGCCGAGCGCGCGGGGCTGGACCAGGCCGAGGCGCGGCGGCTGGCGGCTGAATACGGCGGGCGGCCCGAGGATCCCGCCAAGGAAGACCCGCTGGACGTGGCGGTGTGGCAGGCCACTGAGCCTGGGCACCCGGCCTGGGACTCACCGTGGGGGGAGGGCCGGCCTGGGTGGCACGCCGAGTGCGTGGCCATGGCGATGTCCATCTTCGGCGTCGCGGTCGACGTCCACGCGGGCGGTCATGATCTGGTGTTCCCGCATCACGCGTTCCACGCGGCGATGGCCGAGACCTTCACCGGCGTCCGGCCCTACGCCCGGGCCTGGCTGCACGTGGGCACCGTCACCACCGATGGCGTCAAGATGGCGAAGTCCGCGGGCAACCTGGTCCTGGTGAGTGACCTGCTGGCCGGCTACCCGGCCGCGGCGGTCCGGCTGATGATCCTCGGTCATCACTGGGCGCAGGGCTGGGACTACCACCCGGCCAAGCTCGAGGCCGCGGCGGCGCGGCTCGACAAGCTGTACGCGGCGGCCGGGCGGGCGGCTTCCGGCCAGGCGGCCGAGGAGGAGATCCGCCGCCTGCTGGCCGCCGACCTCGACGTCCAGGCTGCGATGGAGGTCGCCACCGAGGCCGGCGGCGCTCCGGCCCGGGCGCTGGTCACCACGCTCGCCCTGGGCTGAGTCAGCCGTTCCCGGTCACCGGCTCGAACCTGGGCGCGCAGGCCCAGCAGGGCGCGCTGCTGCGCACCGGGCAGGACCGGGCGTTAAATGTACGTACATCCGGAGCTTCGAGGCTAGGGGGGCCACGTGCACGAGGTCGTGACCATCGAGACCACCGGCCTCGGTGACCGCAGCTACCTGGTCCACGACGGCGAGCACGCCGCGGTCATCGACCCCCAGCGGGACATCGACCGGGTCCTCGCCGCCGCCGAGTCGTCGGCCGTCCGCATCACCCACGTGCTCGAGACCCATATTCACAACGACTACGTGACCGGCGGGCTCGCCCTGGCCGGGGCGGCGGGCGCGGACTACGTCGTGGCCGCGGCCGAGGAGGTGAGCTTCGACCGGGTGCCGGCCGGCGACGGGGACCGGTTCCGCTCCGGCCGCCTCACGCTGACCGCCATGGCCACGCCGGGCCACACGCCCGGTCACCTGTCCTACGTGCTGCACGACGCCGGAAGCACCCCGGTCGCCGTGTTCACCGGCGGGTCCATGCTCTTCGGCGCCGTCGGGCGTACCGACCTGATCAGCCCGGACCAGACCCGGGCGCTGACCCGCGCCCAGTATTGCTCGGTCCGGCGACTGGCCGGCGAGCTGTCCGACCCGGTGGCCGTGTACCCCACGCACGGGTTCGGCAGCTTCTGCTCGGCCACGCCCACCAGCGGCAGTTCCTCCACCATCGGCGCGGAAAAGACGTCTAATATCGCGTTGACCAGCGACGAGGAAAGCTTCGTCACGACGCTGATCGCCGGCCTGGTCGCCTACCCCCGCTATTACGCCGAGATGGGCAAGGCCAACCGCCGCGGGCCGGCCGCGCCGGACCTGGCCTTCCCGCCCGCGGCCGATCCGGCCTGGCCGAGATCACCGTGACGCACCCGACCGAGCACGCGCACCTGGCCGCGGCCGCGATGACCAGGGGCCGGTACGCGGGCCTGTTCTGGCCGGGCCTGGCCGCGGTCGCGGTCGCCGTGTCCGCGCCGTGGGCCGGCCCCGTGGCCGTCCCGTTCGCCCTGCTCGGCCTGCTGGCCCACGAGCACGCCTACGTCCAGGCCGGCCAGTCGGTCCCGCTCGCCTGAGCCCGTTGCCCTGAGGAGGCCTCGTTGTCCGACCCCCGCGATCACGACCTGGCCGCGCTGGGGGAGCGCGTGTCGGCCGCGCGAGCCGCCGCGCAGGCCATCAGCTGGGACGAGGCCCTCGACGCCCTCGCGGCGCGGATCAGGGCGGCGCTCGCCGAGGGCCGTCACAACCAGATCATGGTCCATCTCGGACGCCCCGGTGAGGACGGGTTCACCGAGCGGGTGCTGGCCAGCTGGGGCGTGGACGGGCACAACTCGCATACCAACGTGTGCTCGAGCGGCGGCCGGACCGGGTTCCAGTTCTGGATGGGCATCGACCGGCCCAGCCCCGATCACGCGCACGCCAAGGTCATCTACCTGATCAGCGCGCACCTGGAGGCCGGGCACTACTTCAACCCGCACGCCCAGCGGATCACCCTGTACGCCAGCCTGGGCGAGGCCGCCGAGCAGGCCCGCAGGCCCGCGACGGCACAAGCCCTCACCCGGTCCCGGCAGGGACTGTTCGCCGAGCACCTGTGGCCCTGGCTGCCCGCGTATCTCGACGCCGTGGCCGACCTGGCCGTCCCTTCGCTGACCGCGTGGGCGGAACTGTGCCGCCGGGCCGTCACGGCCGAGTTCGGCGCGCAGCCGGCCTGGCCCCGGCTTCCCCTGGCGCTGCGCTCCGCACCCGGCGACGCCTGGGCCGGCCTGCGCCTGGCCGGCCTGGCGGAGGCCCTGACCACGCCGGTCCGCAGCGGCGTCATCCTGACCCGGCGCCGCCTGGCCGCCGGCGCGGGCGAAGCCGGGGTGGGCCACCGGATCGGCGAGCGCCGTTACACGCTGCGCGCCATGTTCGGCCAGGATCCGCACGCCACCCTGGCCTGGGCCGCGCGCGAGGCGATGCGCTGGCGGCATCGCCACGCAAGCCGGGCCGCCGGTGACCAGGTCGCCCGGTGGTGGGCCGCACGCGCCGGGCGCACCGGGACGCTTCTGCTCGAACGCGCGGCCTCGAACGCCCGGCCGCCGGACCGGTAAGGAGCCGGTGACGACGCGCACCGGGCCGCCCGCGGGGTCGACCAGGGCCAGCCAGCCGGCGCCGAGGTGCACCGGCCTCCCCGGCACCAGCCGGACCCGGCGTGACCTGGCCAGGAGCCGCCCGTCCTGCCGGACTTCCAGCCGGGCCATCCGGCGGAAGTCCTGACTGCGCAGCACGAACCGGCCCGGCGGGGGAGCGCCCGGGAAGGCCGGCGGCGCGATCGCGTTCGGCGAGATCCAGCGCAGCGGCGGCTCCACCAGGATCGGCAGCCCGGCCCCCCGCGCCCCCGCCGCCAGCGACCCGGCCGCACGCGCCCCCGCTCCCGCCCCGAGCAGGGCGGCGATGGACCGGGCCGCGTGCCGTCCGGACAGCGCGGCGACGTCCGCGGTCTCGGCCGCGTGCACCAGGTTGCCCGCCGCGAACACGCCCGCGGCCGACGTCTCCAGCGTGGTGTCGACCGCGGGCCCGCGGGTGCCGGGATCCATGGCCAGGCCCGCCAGCCGTGCCAGTTCGTGGTCGGGAATCCAGTCGCCGGTGAACACCACGGTGTCGCACGGCACGAACCGTGCCTCCCCGGTCCGGACGTCCGCCACCTCCACCCCGTCCAGCCGCCCGCGGCCGGTCACCCGCTGCACCCGCGCGGACGTCCACACCGGGACCCGCCAGCGCAGCGCCGCGCCGAGCCGGAACGCGGCGTAGCTCTGCTGCCGCTCATGCTCGGTGACCAGCGCGACCACCCGGGCGCCGGCGTGCGCGAGGGTCATCGCGGCCGAGAACGAGACGTGCTCGGCCCCGATGACCAGGGCCCGGCCGGGCATCCGCTCGCCGCCCAGGTACACCCGCTGCTGCAGTTCGCCGGTGGTCATCACCCCGGCCGGGCGGTCGCCGGGGACCAGCCGGGCCGCCCGCGGCCGCTCCCGGCAGCCGGTGGCCAGCAGCACGGCCGCCGCCCGCACCGTCTCGACCCCGTCAGCGCTGGTCATCGTGACCTCGGCCGGCCCGCCGCCCGCCCCAGCGCCGCCGCCCGCCCCAGCGCCGCCCGCGGTCACGCCGGTCACCGTGGTGCCCAGCCGCAGCTCCGCGCCCGCCGCCCGCGCCGCGCCGGCCAGCGCCCGCGCGTACGCCGGCCCGGTCATGACCCGGCGCAGGTCGCGCAGCCCGTACCCGGCGTGCCAGCTGTGCCGCGGCACGCCGCCCGCCGCCGCTTCCCGGTCCGCCACCAGCACCGAGCCGGCCCCGAGCCGCCGCAGCTCGATGGCCGCCGACAGCCCGGCAGGCCCGGCCCCGACCACCAGGACGTCGACGTTCACGACCCGCGGGCCCCGGCGAGCAGCCGCGAGACCGCCGCCCCGCAGTAGAAGCCCTGGCAGCGCCCGTTGGTGGCGCGGGTCCGGCGGCGCAGCCCGCCCAGGTCGGCGGGCGGCACGGCGCTGGCCAGCGCGTCCCTGATCTCGCCGCGGGTGACCCGCTCGCAGTGGCAGACGATCTGGCCGTACGCCGGGTCGGCCGCGATCCGGGCCGGGTCCTGGTACGGCCGCAGGCCCGCCTCCCCGATGTACGGCATCACCGGCGGCGAGGCCGCATAACCAGGCCGGGGCTTCATCGGAAGCCCGGCCTCGCCCAGCAGGCCGGCCACGTGCTCCGCGATGCCGAGCGATGCCGACAGCCCGGTGGAGCGGATGCCGCCCGCGCACGCGTACCGCCGCCCCGCGTCCGCGTAGACCTGGTAGTCGGCGTGCTCGGTGGCGGCCCGCAGCCCCGCGTAGGCCGAGGTGACCTCCTCCTCGACCAGCCCGGGCAGGATCCGCCTCCCCGCCGCCAGCAGGGCGCGGAGCCCGGCGGCGGTGGTCGCGGTGTCACCAGCGTCGGGAATGTCCTCGGCGGTCGGCCCGAGCAGCACGTTCCCGTACACCGTGGGCGCCACCAGCACCCCCTTGGTGCGTGCCGTCGGCACCGGCAGCAGGATCGAGCGGAGCAGCGTGCGGGCCAGCTTGTCGAACACGATGAGCTCGCCGCGCCGCGGCCGGATGGTGAACCCGCCGCCGCCGAACATCCGGTCCACCGCGTCACTGCCGAGCCCGGCCGCGTTGACCACCCACCGGCCTCGCACAAGACCGCGCGTCGTCGCCACCTCATGACACCCATCGGCCGCAGCTACCCCGGTGACCTGCGTGGACAGCATGAGCCGGACGCCCGCGCCGACCGCCTCGGTGGCGAACGCTAGCGGCGTGGTCCACGGGCAGATGATGCTCTCGTCCGGGATCTCGACCGCCGCGAGCGCCCCGGGACCCAGCCGCGGCTCCCGCGCGTACAGCTCGTCAGCCCCCAGCGGCCGCATGGCCAGGTACCCGTTGCGCCGCGCGTTCTCCTCGATCAGGGGCAGCGCCGCCGCCTGCTCGGGCGTCCAGGCGACGAGCAGCGCGCCGGTGCGCTCCACCGGGATCCCGGCCGCCGCCGCATACGAATGCAGCAGCGCCGAGCCCCTGACCAGCAGCCGGCTCTCCAGGCTGCCCGGCTTGGCGTCGAACCCGGTGTGCAGGATCGCGGTGTTCGCCTTGGAGGTGCCGGTGCCGACATCGCCGGCGGCGTCGGCCAGCACCACGTCGAGCGAGTATCGCGCCAGCGTCCGGGCGATCGCGGTCCCGACCACGCCGGCCCCGATGATCACCACATCGGCGGTTCCGCCACCACGCGTCATCGCGGCGCCAGCACGAGGTCGACGGCGGAACGGAAGACCGCCATCCGTTCGGCGGCCTGATCAGCGGTGATCGACGGTTCCACGGTCGCTTCCACCTCGACCGGTCCCAGGGCCTCGCCCGCGCAGGCCGCGTCCCCGAGGCCGAGCCGCGCCAGCGCGGCCACGCCCAGCGCGGTAGCGTCCGGCGTCCGGCAGATGAGCACCGGGACCTGCAGCAGGTCGGCCTGGGCCTGCATGAGCAGCCGGGACCTGGTCAGCCCGCCGTCCACCCGCAGCGCCCTGAGGGGCCTGCCCAGGTCGGCCACGGCGGCCGAGGCCAGCAGCGCCACCGACGCGGCGATGCCCTCGGCCACGGCCCGGGCGATATGCCCCCGCGACGTGCCCAGGTGCAGGCCGGACAGCAGCCCGCGCGCGCCCGGGGCCCAGTGCGGCGCGCCCAGCCCGGCCAGCGCCGGCACGAAGGTCACGCCGCCCGCGTCCGGCACCGTCTGACCGGCCGCGTCGAGCTGGCCAGGCTCACGCAGCACCCCGATCCCGGTCAGCCACCGCAGCGCCGAACCCGCCGTGTACACCTGCCCGTCCAGGCAGTACGTCACCTCGCCGCCCAGCCGCCAGGCCACCGAGGCGGACAGTCCCGACTCGGACCTGACCGCGGCAGGGCCGGTCGTGACCAGCAGGAACGCGCCCGTCCCGTAGGTGCACTTGGCGTCGCCGGCGGCCAGGCAGCCCTCGGCCAGCAGCGCGGCCTGCTGGTCGACGGCGATCCCGGCGACCGGCAGCGAACCCCCGAACGCCGACGTTTCGCCGACCACCCCCGCGCAGTCCGCCACCGCCGGCAGCGCCGCCGGGTCCAGGCCGAACGCGTCGCACGCCGCGGGGGACCAGGCCGCCGAGTCCAGGTCGAGCAGCAGCGTCCGGGACGCGGTGGCGGCGTCGGTCACGTACTCCGCGCCCAGCCGGGCCAGCAGCCACGTGTCGGTGGTGGTGACCGTGCCGTCCGCGGTCAGGTTCTCCCGCAGCCAGGTCATCTTGGGCGCGGCGAAGTACGGGTCGAGCGGCAGCCCGGTGATCGCGGCCAGCCCGGCCGCGCGGTCCGCCAGCCGCGCGCAGACACAAGCCGACCGGCGGTCCTGCCAGACGATCGCCGGGGTCAGCGGTCTGCCCGTGCCGCGCTCCCAGGCCAGCACGGTCTCGCCCTGGTTGGCCAGCGCGACCGCGTGCGCGGGCGCCCGCGCCGCCGCCAGCGCCCGGCGCCCGGCCGCGACCACCGACCCGAACAGCTCCTCCGGATCCGCCTCCACCCCGTCTGCGCCCACGCTGCGGGTACGGACCGGGACCTCGCCGCGGCCGAGCACCTCGCCGCCCGGCCCGGTCAGCAGCGCCTTGGTCGCCGAGGTGCCCTGGTCGACGGCCAGGACGTTCACTCTGCTACCTGTTCGCTCGCCTCCGGCGCGCCTTTAGGCATTGCCTTCCCTCCTCGCTCCTCCGTCGCTCGTCAGTCCAGGCAATGCCGCGCGCCTTTGGCTCTCTCACTCCTGGCCCGGCTCCTTCTGCATCGCCTCGCGCTCGGTCACCAGCTGCACGATGTAGAACACCAGGCCCACGCCGAGCGCCCCGAGCACGTAGTACTGCGCGTCGCGGAACTCCTGCGGCCCGATCAGGATGCACAGCTCGTAAACCAGCCAGATGATCGCCCCGGCCACGATCGGAAGTTCATACCGGCCGAACGGGCGCACCTGCGTGCCGTCGCTTCCGCGCGTGCCCAGCCGCCGGGCGGTGAGCACGTACAGCAGCACCGTGCCCGCGTACAGCAGCGCGGGCATGATCGTGGACGCGGTGAACAGCGTGGTGAGCGCCCCGATGTGGGTACGCAGGGCCAGTGCGATGATGGCGCTGAGCACCGCGGCCAGGACGGTGGCCCAGGCCGGCCCGCCGGTCGCCCTCGGCACCTGGTGCAGGAACTGATGGCCGGGCAGCCGCCGGTCCCTGGCCATGGAGAAGATCAGGCGGCTGTTGGTCACCATGATGATCAACCCGCAGGCGAAGATCGACACGACCACGAAGACCAGGAAGATCTTCTGCACCACGCCGCCGAGCACGTCGTGCACGATGGAGGCCACCGGCGCGGTGCTGGCGTACGCCGCCTTGTTGGTCGAATAGGCCAGCGCGATCAGGAACGCGAACCCCACCACGCCGGAGACCAGCACGGCGCGGAGCATCGCCTTGGGGATGACCCGGTGCGGCTCGTGGGTCTCCTCGGCCAGGTTGCTGGCCGACTCGAAGCCCACGATCGTGTACGCGCCGAGCAGGGTGGCCAGCATGAACGGGCCGAGCCAGGCGTAGTAGCCCGCCGACGGCACCGGCCCGGTGGAGGTGAGATTGGACCAGTGCCCCAGCGACCCACCAGCCGACGTGCGGGTTGGCCAGCCGCGAGGCCCACTGATAGGAGTAGCCGGACAGCGGCACCCGGACCGAGAGCGCGCCGTAGACCAGCGCCACCAGCGCCTGGCCCGCGATCACGATAGGCCAGGTCCAGATGGACCGCGTTCCGCCGGTGGCCAGGGCGAAGCCGTAGGTGGTGAAGATCCCGGTGGTGATCGAGATGAACGAGAACGCCACCGCGAACGACTCGAAATGGCGCAGCGAGCGGACGAACTGCTGGCGGTAGCCGAACTTCTCCAGCTCCTCGTCCTCCGGGGCGCTTCCCCTGGTGGCTTGATCCATGGTGATGACTCCTGAGTTAGTCCGGGGGGCGCAAGACGGTGCAGCCGGCCGCGGTGAGGGCCTCGATGGCCTCGGCACGGGCTTCTGGGTCGGTCAGGACCGCGGTGACGCGGCTGAGCGGGCAGACCCGATGCACGGCGATCGCGCCGAGCTTGCTCGAGTCGGCCAGCACGTAGGAGGCGGCGGCGTGCGCGATGATCGTGCGCCGCGTGATCACCTCGGGCGGGTGGTAGTCGGTCAGCCCCGCCTGGGCGTGCACGCCGCCGGAGCCGAGGAACGCCTTGTCGGCGTAGAAGTCGGCGAAGAAGGCCTCCGCCTGTGCGCCGAAGCAGGCCGCGTCGCCGTGCCGCACCTGCCCGCCGCACAGGAGCAACTCGATCTCCTCCCGGTCGGCGAGCGCCATCGCGGCGGGCACCGAATTGGTCAGCACCCGGCCGCGGAACGCCGCTGGCAGCGCCCGGGCCACCTCCAGCGCGGTGGTGCCGATGTCGATGACGATGGTGTCCTCGGGCTCGACCAGGGTCGCGGCCAGCCGCGCGATGGCCTGCTTGCGCGCGCTGTGCAGCGTGCTCCGGGTGGCGAAGTCGCCCTCGGTGGACCGGACCGAGAGCGCGCCGCCGTAGACCCGCTCGAGCAGCCCGCGATCCCGCAGCCCGCGCAGGTCACGGCGGATCGTCTCCAGCGAGACGCCGAACCTCCGCGCGAGCTCCTCGGCGGAGACCGCCCGCGCCTGGCGGACCTCGGCGAGGATGGCCTGGCGGCGCTGAGTCGGCAGCATACGGCTCCTATATGACCGTTCTTTACCGATGTTGATGCCATTTTGTGTCAGCTGTCAATCCTCGAGGGTTTCAGCTATAGCTGAAAAGGTTTGCCGCGCGCGCCGGCCGCTGCCGATCCTGGAGAAGGAAACCACTAGCCGGTGGTCCGATCACAACCGGCGGGCTGGTCCTGGCCTCTAGGGCCAGCCCGTTTTATCCGGCGTGCAGGAGTTCCGTGCCGAGCGGCGTGAGCACGTGCAGGACCGCGCCGCCCTGGCGGCGGCTGGCGATGAGGCCGGCGTCGCGGAGCACCGCCGCGTGCTGGCTGGCCGCGGCGAGCGAGACGCCCGCCCGGCGGGCCAGTTCGGTGGTCGTGCAGCCGTCCGCGATGCTCCGCAGCACCGCGGCCCGGTTCCGGCCGACCAGCGCGGCCAGCGCCGCTCCCGGGGGCCGCGAGGCGGCCCACAGGCGGGCGCGGCCCGCGTCCGCCGCGGGCAGCACCAGCCGCGGCACGTCGGCGTCGTCGGTGAGGCTCTCGTGCAGGCTGGGGTCCTTGCCGACGAAGACCGAGGGGACCAGCGCGATGCCCTGGCCGTTCAGGTGCATGTCGAGGTCGCTCGGCATCAGGATCTCCAGGACAGGCGGCCGCCAGCGGATCCGCTGGCCCTGCAGCGATGCGAGCAGCCGGCCGGCGCCCTCGCGGGCCAGCGTCCGGCGGCGGGCGGCCTGCTCGGCGTGCAGCAGGGCGCGGATGCGGGTCCAGTACGGCTCGACCAGCGCCTGGTAGGCGGCCTGCGTGGCCTCGGCCAGGTCCTGCCTGCCGTCCGTCTCGGCCAGCGCCCACGCCGCCCTGGGCAGCCGGCTGTGCTGGTCGGTGTACTCCATCTCCGCCAGCAGGTGCTCGCGGGGCACGCCGAGCAGCGCCTGGACGCCCTGCTCGATCGTCGGCGCCTCGCCGGTGAGCGTGCACAGGTCCACGCCCTTGGTGCCGGGCGGTATCAGCGCCGTCAGCGGTCTCATCGTCGGCGTGACCCTGACCTGGCCGCGCCACTGGCTGAGCAGGGCCCGCGGCTGCTGCGGGCACCGCAGCAGCGTGACCGCCATCACCGTCTCGGCCAGCGGGCCCAGCGTCGGGCTGACCTGGATGCGGGCCAGGTCGTCTGCGGTGAAATGGATCCGCCACACCATGACATTCAGCGTCACCCGCCGCCCGGTAACGATTCAATGCCCAGGCGCGGTCCGGTTGCTCCCGCTTTGGCCGCCTTCTGACGGGAGGCTCAGCGGCCGCCCGCCAGCGTGCGGGACCGCTGCTCCACCCCGAGCTCGCCGTAGGGGTAGTCGACCACCTGCGGGGCGCTGGCGGCGTCCAGCGCCGCGGTCTCGGCCGCGGTCAGCCGGAGCTGCGCCGAACGCAGGTTGGCCTCGAGCTGGCTCTCCGTGCGGGCGCCGAGGATGGTGGAGGTGACGGCGGGCCTGGCCGTCACCCAGGCGAGCGCGACCTCGGCCATCGACACGCCGCGGTCCTCGGCCACCTTCTGCACCGCGTCGATGACGTTCCAGGTGCGTTCCGTGCCGCGCCGGTCGTAGGCCTCCATGCCGCGGTTCGGGTCGTCGCCGAGGCGGGTGGCGCCGGCCGGGCGCTGGTCGCGCCGGTACTTGCCGGACAGCCACCCGCCGCCGAGCGGGCTCCACGGCAGCAGGCCCAGGCCGGCGTCGAGCGCGGCGGGCACGATCTCCCACTCGATCTCCCGGGCCAGCAGGCTGTACTGCGGCTGGAGCGTGACCGGCCCGGCCGCGTAAAGCGCGCGGGCCAGGTGCACGGCCTTGGTCAGCTGCCAGCCGGTGAAGTTGGACAGGCCGTAGTAGCGGATCTTGCCGGCCCGCACGAACTGGTCCAGCGTGCGCAGCGTCTCCTCGAGCGGCGTCAGCGGGTCGTAGGCGTGCACCTGGTACAGGTCGACCGACTCCAGCCCGAGCCGGCGCAGCGACGCGTCCAGCGCGCGGGTCAGGTGGCGGGCGGACAGCCCGGCGCCGTTCGGCGAGTCGTCGCCGGACCGCGGGAAGCGGCCCTTGGTGGCCAGCACCACGGGCTCGGTGACATCGGCCGGACGGCTGGCGAACCAGCGGCCGATGATCTCCTCGGATCTCCCGTCGCCGTACACGTCGGCCGTGTCCACCAGCGTGCCGCCCGCCTCGGTGAAGCGGTCGAGTTGGGCGTGCGCGCCCTGCTCGTCGGTCTCCACGCCGAACGTCATCGTGCCCAGGCACAGGCTCGACACCGCGCAGCCACTGTCTCCCAGCGTGCGATAGTCCATACCGCCAGGCTACCGAGCTGTATCAGAACAAAACGTAGAGCTTGCGAAGCGTCTCGTGGATCTGCCAGGTCCCGGCCCAGCCGCGGGGGAAGACGGCGGTGTCGCCCGGCCCGAGCTCGGCCGGCTCGCCGCCGTCCGGCGTGACCGTCATGCGGCCGGACAGGATGTGCACGAACTCGTTGTCCGCCAGGCTCCACCGGGACGGCCCGGGCGTGCACTCCCAGACGCCCGCCTCCTGGGCGCCCTCGCCGGACCACAAGGTGGTGCCCGAGGTGTGCATCGGCTCGCCGCCGGAAACAGGCAGGGCCTCCTCGAGCGGCCCCCAGTCCTCCAGCTTGGCCTCGGCCGCGGCGGCCAGGAACGGGGTGGTGCTGATCATGACGAGGTGATCCTCTCCGGGAAGGGCAGGGCGATGGGGTCGGTCGCGAGGCGGCTGTGGCCGGCCTCGTCGAAGCGGTCGAGGCCGAGCGGCGAGGTGTCGAGCACGTCGCTGGCGCCGGTGAGCGCGACGTCGGCGGCGGCACGGGCCACGCCGGGCCCCCACATCATGCCGGCCCCGCCCGCGCAGGCCACCGTGACCCGGTCCAGGCCGGGCGCGCGGCCGATGATGGGCAGGTGGTCCGGGGTGTAGTCGATGGTCGCCGCCCAGACCCGGCGCAGCCCGAGCCCGGCGGTGAGCGGCACCAGCGCGGCCAGCCGGGCCCGCATCTTGGCCAGGTACTCCTCGTCCACCTCGCGGTTCTCGCCGGGCGGCTCGTCCGGGTTGCTCATGCCAAACAGCAGGCCGCCCTCCTCCGGCCGCCAGTAGAGCCCCGCGGCCAGGTCGAACACCATCGGCACCCGGGCCGGGTCCAGGCCGGGGTGCCGCTCGGTCACCGCGATCTGGTGGCGGGCGCCGCCGGCCGGGATGCGCAGGCCGGCCAGCCGGCCGACAGCGGCGAGCTTCGGCCCGCCGGTGAGCACCACCAGGCCCGCGCCGATCCGGCCCTGGCTGGTCTCGACGACGCCGCCGGAGGCCAGGCCCCGGAAGGCGACGTGCTCGCGGACCTCGACGCCGCTGCGGATCAGCGCCACCGTGTAGGCGGCCACGTTGCGGGGCGGCGTGATGAACCCGTCCTGCGCGCAGAAGGTGCCGCCGAGCGTCTGCCCGGGCGCGAGCGTGGGGTTGGCCGCGTCCACCTGGCCCGGATCCAGCCACTGCACCGGGACGCCGAGCGCGGTCTGCATGGCCATCCGCGCGTGCGCCGCCGCGACTTCCGCCTCGGTGAAGCAGGGCAGCAGGTAACCCTGTTCGGTGAACCCGGAGTCGGTGCCGATCTCGTCCCGCTGGCTCAGGTAGAACTGGCGGGACCACTGGCCCAGGCGCACCGCCTCGGGCGTGCCGCCCTGCATCCGGACGACGCCGGCCGCGCGGCTGCTCGCGCCCTGGCCGAGCCAGCCCTTCTCCACCAGGACGACCCGCGCCAGCCCGGCCCGGCGCAGGAAGTAGGCGCACCAGGCCCCCACCGTCCCGCCGCCGACCACCACGGCGTCCGCGGTCTCGTCCGCCATGCTCATCGCCTCCCCTCATTGGCACAGGATCGATGCTGGCATAGACTGAACATTCAGTCAATACGAGGGCTGGCGCCTGGAGGTACCACCGGATGTACGGATTGTCGGAAGAAGATCGCCGGATCCAGGCGTGCGCCCGCGGTTTCGCGGACGAGCTGATCCCGCTCGAGGAAGAGGCCGAACGGGCCGGCGGGGAGCTGCCCGCCGACCTGACCGCCGCGCACGCCAAGCGCGCTCGCGAGCTCGGCCTGCATTCCACGAACATGCCGCGAGAACTCGGCGGCGGGGGCTGCACGTCCCTGCAGCAGGTGCTCGTCCAGGAGCAGATGGGCCGGGTGACCAACGCGCTGGGCTGGGTGGCGGCCACCCCGCCGTCCTGGCTGCCGGCCGTGGCTACCCGGGACCAGATCGACCGGTACGTCAGGCCCGCGATCGCGGGGGATCGCGAGGAGTGCTACGCGATCACCGAGGAGGGTGCGGGTTCCGACGTCGACGCGATCGAGGCGACCGCGCAGGAGGACGGCGGCCAGTACGTGCTCAACGGCGTCAAGTGGCACGTCACCTCGTACAACACGGCCGACTTCGCCTTCTTCCAGGCCCGCCTGACGGCCGGGCCGCACCGCGGCGAGCACGCCATGTTCCTGGTGGACCTGCCCAGCCCGGGGGTCCGGGTGGTCAGGACGCCGGCCTACTCGCACACGATCAGCCACCACCATCCGATCGTGGCGTTCGAGGACGTGCGCGTCCCGGCGGCGAACCTGGTCGGCGCCCAGGGCGACGGCATGACGTTCGCGTACGAGTGGTTCAGGTTCGAGCGGCTGATGGTGGCCGCCCGCTGCCTCGGCGCGGCGGAGCGGCTCACCGCGGAGATGACCGCGTTCGCCGCCGCCCGCCGGGCCGGCGGCCAGCCGATCAGCGAGTACGGGCTGGTGGCCGGGATGCTGGCGGACAGCCTCACCGAGCTGTTCGCGGCCCGGGCGCTGGTCTATGAGACGGCCCGCGGCATCGACCGCGGCGCCGACGTGAAGGTGTCCCACGCGCAGTGCTCGATGGCCAAGCTCTTCGCCTCGGAGATGGCGGGCCGGGTCGCCGACCGCGCCGTCCAGGTGTTCGGCGGCCGTGGCTACATGCGGGAGAACGTGGCCGAGCGCTTCTTCCGCGAACTGCGCGTCGAGCGCATCTGGGAAGGAACCAGCGAGATCCAGCGCATGATCATCGCCCGCCAGATGACCAAACGCGGCCCCAGCACCCTCGCCTAACCCCCCGCAACCCCCCTCGCCCACCCCACCCCGCCCCACCCCGCCTCGCCACCG